>Ga0209274_10000238_pt1 | contig 42284 bp, 27 predicted proteins | sample HubBroMetageREF1_FD_188343 | JGI IMG/M metagenome (GOLD analysis project Ga0209274, IMG submission 188343) | Reference soil microbial communities from the Hubbard Brook experimental Forest, New Hampshire, USA - Hubbard Brook CCASE Soil... | ecosystem: Environmental > Terrestrial > Soil >...
GGTCGCCATATCCATCCATAAATCGCAGTTTCCCTCGCTCAATGTGGTGCGCATGAGCCCGCGCTCGATCGAGGGCCGCCAATAATACTGCACGCCTGTCCCTAAGGCGGCTCCGATCACTTGTGCGATCTTGTTCTCGAATCCCTCGCCCTTCTGATTGGACAAGGGCATATTTCCCGGGTCGGCGCACACTGTCAGCGATTTCAACTCGGCACCCAAGGCCGCACCGCTTGCCGCGAGCAAGCCCGCAGCCAACACCACCCTTAGGATCAGTCCCGTGTTCTTGTCGTTCAATGCCGACTCCTTCGGACGCCCGGACGGCGTCCCCTTATCTCATATTTGGACTTGCGCGGACGGCGAAGGTTGCACCCGGCACCGACTCCGCTCAGGCAAACGAATGCCCGGTGACTTGCGTCACCGGGCATTCTAATCATGCAAATCTCGACAATGTCGGAGTTAATCGCCCAGCCTGAACGTGTACAGGGTGCCGCCCTGCGGAATGTGGCTGAGGTTGGCTGCCTTGGTCATTGCTGTCGCACCGATGGCACCGAACTTATCGTTGAGATCCAGTCCCGCCGTCACCGGCAGTCCGATCCAGCCGCCGATGCCCGACCACACCGACACATACTGCTTGCCTTTCACCGAATAGGTGATTGGGTTGCCGATGATGCCGGAGCCGAGTTTCTTCGACCACAACACCTTGCCGGTTGCGCGATCGACGGCGCGGAAATCGCCGCCCAAACTGCCGTAGAAGGCCAGTCCGCCGCCGGTCACCAGTGCGCCGCCCCAATTCGGATAGGAATCTGGAATTTCCCATTCGGTCTTGCCGGTCACCACATTGAATTTCTTGAACTTGCCCGTAACGCCCGGTTTCTCAGGATACATGTAGACGTTGGCGAACACGTACACCGTTCCCTGCGTGGTGTGCGAACGCTGCTGCGGCTCGAGTTCCATGCACCAATTGTTGGTCGGCACATAGAAATTCGCCGAGTCGCTCGGATCCACCGCCACCGGCTGCTGGTCCTTGCCTCCCATCGCCGACGGACACGCCTGGGTGTTCTCGCCCACCTTGAGCGGAGAATGTTCCGGCACTTTGACGGGCCGGCCGGTCTTCATGTCGACCTTTTCGGCCCAGTTCACCGTGACGTACTTGTGCGCACGCAGCAGCGTGCCGTCCGTGCGGTCGAGCACGTAGGCAAAGCCGTTGCGGTCGAAGTGCACCAGGCACTTGCGCGTCTTGCCGTCGATATCGATATCGACCAGCACGACTTCGTTGATGCCGTCATAGTCCCACTGGTCGAACGGGGTCATTTGATAGACCCATTCGGCCTCGCCGGTATCGACGTTGCGGGCGAAGATGCTCATGGACCATTTGTTGTCGAATTTGCCGCTGTTGCAGTTGGCCTGCGTGAGCGGTTCGGCGCAGCGGAACTGCGGCGACCACAATCCGGGATTGCCGGTGCCGTAGTAGACCAAGTGCAGCGCCGGATCGTACGCATACCAGCCCCAGGCCGCTCCGCCGCCGCGCTTCCACTCGTCGCCCACGTAGGTCGAGATGCCCAAGTCCTTGCCTGCGGTGCCGTACTCGGGGTGCTTCTTGTTGGTGTTGGGCGTCAGGCACACATCCTTGTCGGTGCCGGTGGAGTGGCACTCCCATACCTTCTTGCCGTCGGCAAGGTTGTAGGCGGTGACCCTTCCGCGGGCGGCAAACTCATCGCCGCCGAAGCCGATGATGACCTTGTCGTTCGCGATGATCGGTGCCGGCGTGATGGTCTCACCGTGATCCGGATGAGCGTGCTTGACCACCCAGAGTTCCTTGCCGGTCGCCGCATCCAGCGCGATGACATAGCCATCGAGGGTGCCGAACACCAGCTTACCGTCCGCATACGACATACCGCGGTTCACGGTGTCGCAACAGGCGCGCGGCACCGCGGATTCATCGCGGCCGCTGGTTTTGGTGTAGTTCCAAACCTGCATCGGATGATCCGGGTCGCTCAAATCGAGCCCCTGCAGAATGTTCGGCCAGCCGCTCTCGATGAACATCATCGGCTTGCCGGCGACATTTTCGATGACCAGAGGCTGTCCTTCGTGACCGCGCAAGGTGCCGCTGGACTGCGCCCAAATCATGCTTAAGGACTTGACGTTGCCGGTGTTGATGTCCTTCAACGAGCTGTAGCGGGTCTGATTCAAGTTACCGGCCGGGGCGCCCCATTGATTGGGGTCGGTGAAGCGTTGGAACTGCTCGGAATCCGTTGCGGCCATCGCGGCACCACAGGTCGTTGCAAGCGCTGCGACGGCGTAAAACATCTTGACCTGACGTTTTGACGTAAGCCATTTCATCTCAATTCTCCTGCTGCGTGGGGTCTCTGCTGAATGCGAGTGCTTTTTTGTCGTGACTGCCAAAACTCCCTCCTTCGCGATGCTTACCTATTGTTTATTGGTCCGATCGCAGCTCTGCCGCGATCGGTCAGATCCCAATGAGATGGTAAGTCAGCGATAGGCACCACCGCCTTGGGCCGCCATCATGGAATAGCAATGCCTATGCCATCCGCAACAAATGCGAAAAGAAAATCGACGGAGAAGAGAACTCGTTCCAAATCAGATATTTACAATTTCGAGTCGAAGAGTTTGGGCGTGCCCGCCGGGGCGGACTGTGTCATGAGCGTGACAGTGGAGCAGTCGCGATTGCGTCGTTAGTGAGGCGCGCCTGTGTTGCCCGAACGAAACAACCGCAAGGGTTGTCCGGGCATTGTCGGGTACACTTTGCTGCGTCTTCGCGGGTGAGCCTCAAAATATGCGTGACAAACAGGGTAAGCACCGCCAGCAGCGTCTGGGCGTTGGGTTCATCGGCAGCGGCTTCAACGCGCGCTTTCACATGCAGGCGTTCCGCGGAATTCGCGACGCGGACGTGCGCGGCGTGTGGAGCCCGAACCGGGCGCACGCCGCCGAGGCCGCCGCGCTGGCGCGGAATCTGGACATCGGGGAAGCGAAACCCTTCACCTCGATCGGCGATCTGGTCGCGGATCCGTCGATCGACGCGCTCTGGCTGACCGGACCCAATCACAAGCGGGTGGAGAACATCGAGGAGATCGTCCACGCGCTCGAGTCAGGCCGCGGCACCCTGCGCGGCATCGCGTGCGAAAAGCCGCTCGCGCGTACCGTCGCCGAGGCTGCGCATGTCGTTCGCCTGATCAAGCGGTCCGGCCTCGCGCACGGCTACCTGGAGAATCAGGTGTTCGCCCCGCAGGTGCAGGCCGGCCACGCGCTGCTTTGGGCCAGGGGAGCGGCCGCCGCCGGACGCCCGTATCTGGCGCGCGCCTCCGAGGAGCACAGCGGACCGCATATGCCGTGGTTCTGGCGCGGCGAGCTGCAGGGCGGCGGGGTTCTCAACGACATGATGTGCCACTCGGTGTTGCTCGTGCGGCACTTGCTCACCCGCCCCGGCGCCGCATTGTCTTCGGTGCGGCCGGTGCGCATCACGGCGCACATCGCAAGCCTCAAGTGGACGCAACCTCACTACCGCAAGGAGCTGAAGCGCACGTTCGGGCGCAGCGTCGATTACGGCAAGCATCCGTCGGAGGATTTCGCGAGCGTGACGCTCGAGTTCGCCACCGATGACGGTCAGGTAGTGATCGGCGAGGCATCCACCTCGTGGAGCTTCGTGGGTCCCGGGCTGCGCCTGTCCGCCGAGCTCCTGGGGCCCGAGTACTCGATGTCGTGGAACACACTCGACAGCGGCTTGAAACTCTTCTTTTCGCGCGCCGTGCGCGGCAAGCAAGGCGAAGATCTCGTCGAGAAGCAAAACGCGGAAATAGGGCTGATGCCGGTCATCGCGAATGAAGCCGCGGCATACGGCTATGAAAACGAAGACCGGCATTTCGTGCGCGCGTTCCTCGGCAAGGAAAAGCCGCTGCTGACCTTCGACGACGGCCTGGAGGTCGTGAAACTCTTGATGGCGGCCTATCAAAGCGCCGAACAGGGCAAGACGCTCACGTTCCCGCCACGCGGCCTGGATAAGTTCGTTCCGGCGGTGGCGCAGGGCAAGTGGAGACCTTTTCGGCAGGAGCGGTGAGATGTCGAACCCGAAAGACCTGACGCGCCGCGAGTTCGTCGCTGATGCGGGCTTGACCGCCCTGGGCACCATGGCGGCCGTCGCCGCGCCGTTGATCGTGCCGAGCCGCGTGCTCGGACGTGGCGGGCGCGCGCCCAGCGATACGGTGAACGTCGCCATCGTCGGGTTCGGCGGAATGGGATGTCAAAACGCGATGGTGCTGGCGCAAACCGAGCACATCGGCGCCGTCTGCGATGTGGATTTCGCATACAGCGAACGCCTGGTGGACGATCGGCTGACCGATGAGCACGGCAACTCACGGCCCGAGTGGCTGAAACTCAAGCAGCAGTTCAGCAAGGCGCGACGCTACGGTGATTTTCGCGAGATGCTGGCCGGAGAGAAGAGCCTGGACGGGGTGGTTGTTGCAACCCCCGACCATCTGCATGCGGCCGTCGCGAAGGCGGCGATGGACCTGGGCAAGCACGTCTATGTGCAAAAACCGCTCACGGCCACGGTGCACGAGGCGCGGACCCTGCGCGAGCATGCGCTCGCCAATCCAAAGCTCGTGACCCAGATGGGAAACCAGGGGCATTCGGGCGAAGGCGCCCGTCTCATCAACGAGTGGATTGGGGCGGGCGTCATCGGGCCCGTCCACGAGGTTCACGTCTGGACCAATCGGCCGGTGGTCTACTGGCCGCAGGGGCTGCCGCGTCCGACCGGCTTAGGCGCTCCCGAATTGCACAACCGTTTCGGCAACCCCTGGACCTTCCGTCATGTGCAGGATGTGCTCGCCGCCGCGATGGGCGCCGGGGGTGCGCCGCCAGCGGGACTCGACTGGAACATGTTTCTTGGGCCGATTGCGGAGGATGTCCCCTATCATCCCATCTACCACCCTTTCAACTGGCGCGGCTGGCTCGACTTCGGCTCGGGCGCGCTGGGCGATATGGGAGCCCACCTCATCGATCATCCCTTTTGGGCATTGGGCCTCACGTACCCCTCGAGCATCGAGGCCACCTCGACTCCCTGGGGCAGCGCGTCCGACGGCGTACCCCGGTCGTATCCAGTATCGACGTGCGTGCACTATCGATTCGACGCCCGCGGCACGCAGCCGCCCGTGAAATTATCCTGGTTCGACGGCGGAATTTATCCGCCGCGCCCGGACGTTCTGCCGGATGACGTCGAGCTCAAGAGCGAGGGCGGTGTGATCTTCATCGGCGAGAAGGGCATTCTGCTGCACGACACCTACGGCGCCAATCCGCGGCTGTATCCGCAGTCGCTGTCGGAAGCGGCAGCGGCCGCTCCCAAGAGCATGCCGCGGATCGCGTGGAGTCACGAACTCAACTGGGCCAAGGCGATCCGCGGCGAGGCAAAGGCGAGTTCTCCGATCGAGTATGCGGCGCAGCTCACCGAAACCATGCTGCTCGGCGTGGTCGCGCTGCGTACCGGGCAGGGAAAGAAAATTCTGTATGACGGCGAGCGCGGGCGCATCACCAACATTGCCGACGCGAACCAATACCTGACCCGCGAGTATCGCGCCGGCTGGGCGATTTAGGCGCCGCTCCTAGAGCTCCCGGACCCAAATGTTTCGGAAGCTGATGGGCGCACTGGGATCGTGGTGCGACTGCAGCTTGATCGCCGCGCGATCGTACTTCCGGTAGACGGGCTTGCCGATATAAAGGGTTTCGCCCAATAGACGGAAGTGATTCTGAACGAGCACGCCGTTGTGAAACACCGTCACGAACGCGGGCGTGTCCAGTGTTCCGTCGGAGTGGAAGACGGGTGCCGTCCACACCACATCGTAGCTCTGCCACTCTCCCGGTTTGCGGGATGAGTTCACCAGCGGCGCGCTCTGTTTGTAGATGCTCGCCGCCTGGCCGTTCACGTAGGTCTTGTTTTCCCAGGAGTCGAGAATCTGAACCTCGTATCCCATGTCGTTGGGACCCGTCGAGGCGAGGAACAGCCCGCTGTTGCCGCGTGCCTGGCCTTCGCCGGTGATATCGGCCGGGATGCGGTACTCCAGATGCAACTGATAATTCCTGAACAGGCGCTTCGTCTCGATGTTTCCAAACGCCTTGTCGACCACCATCGCGCCTTTCTCGACGCGCCAGCGAGCCGGCGAGCGATCGTTGGTCATGACCCATTCGTCCAGGTTGCGGCCGTCGAACAGCACGATGGCATCGGCCGGGGCCGCGCCGTCGCCCGCACCGGGCAAAACCTTGGGCGGAACGGGTTCCCATTGTTCGGTGTCCTCGGGCTTGGGCTGAACGGCGCTTTCTTGGGACGACGCGCTCCTCGAATAGGTTGCGCTTGCGACCGCCATCGTCAGGCTGCACACGTAGAGAATCAGGTTCTTCATGGGGTTTCTCATTTAGGACTCTCGCAACATCAGGCATGATCCGCCCAGGCGGGCTCACCCGGCGTGTATGGAATGCAAGCATCGAAGCGGCCCGGCGATTCGACATAGCGCAACGCCTGTGTGCAGCCGACCTCGGACGTAAAGTACCCGAGCAGCGCGAGCTGCTTCATCATCCGGAAATAGTGCGCCGGCCGGCCGGCACTCGCCGCCCCTTCGGAAACCGCTGCTTCGCGCGCATCCATCACGCGCTTCTGCTCGTGATCCAGCGCGGTGAGGACTGCGGAGCGCTGCATCGCGGTGGCCTCCATGAACGATCGGCCATTCGCCTTCCTCATCGCATCGTCCACCTTCGCCATCCCTTCCCGAAATTCCTTTTGCTCGGCGGGCCGGTAGCTGTCCGTCACCATGAGCGCCATGAAGGCGCCGGTCTTCGCAGCCTTCGCGCCCGGAGTCTTCGTCGCCGGGAGAATGGTCTCGGCAATCTCGTCGAGGAATGCAATGTCCTTCGCCGTGAAATCTCCGAGCGTTGCCTCCTCCAGAGGAAAGCTCGCCCGCTCGCATGCGGCGAGCAAGGCTCTCCCGCCGACGAGTGCCGTCCCGCCCAGCAAGGCGCTCACGCGGCGAATGGCCTCACGGCGATCGATCGGCGGGACCTGCTCGGTATCGTAGGACTTGCTCATATGCACGGATTAGATATTGCGGCGATTCAGTTCGTCCACGGCGAAGGCCGCCGCGCGTGCGGTGATCGCCATGTACGTGAGCGACGGATTCTGACACGCGGAGGACGCCATGCACGCGCCGTCGGTGACGAAGACGTTGGGCGCATCCCATACCTGATTGTGAGCGTTGAGCACGGAGGTCTTCGGATCGCGCCCCATGCGCGCAGTGCCCATCTCGTGGATGCCCGCTCCTGGGAAGTAGCCATGGTCGAAGGTCTTCACCATTTTTACCCCGGTCCGCTCCAGCATCTCCGCCATGTCCGCCATCATGTCCTTGCGCATTAAGCGCTCGTTCTCTCCGGTGGCGCAATCGATCTTCAGCACGGGCAATCCCCACTTGTCCTTCCTGGCAGTGTCGAGCCCGACGCTGTTGGCGTGATTGGGGAGCATCTCCCCGAACGCGGTGGCGCCGAACCGCCAGGAGCCCGGGCGCGAGATCTCGTCCTTGAAATCCGCACCGATTCCCAGCTCCTTCACCGCCCGCGACCACCCCTGCCGGCTCGCCGAGCCCTGGTAGCCGAAGCCCCGCAGGTAGTCGCGCTTCTCGCCGAACAGGTTGCGATACCGCGGAATATAGATGCCGGTGGGTCGGCGGCCGTAGTAGTACTTGTCGTTCAAGCCCACGATATCTCCCTCGGCGCCGCAGCGAAAGTGGTGATCCATGAGGTTGAATCCAAGCTCGCCCGAACTACTGCCGAGCCCTCCCGGCCAGATGTCGGTCGCGGAGCGCATGAGCAGCCAGGTCGAGTTGAGCGTGGACGCGCAGACGAAAACCACCTGCGCCGTGTAGTCGGTGGTCTGATGGGTGACGGCATCGAGCACCCGCACGCCGGAGGCGCGCTTGCGGCTCTGGTCGAGGAGAATCTCCGTGGCGATCGACCAAGGCTTCAGCGTGAGCTTTCCGGTCTGCGCGGCCGCGGGCAGCGTGGAGGACTGAGTGCTGAAGTAGGCGCCGAACGGGCAGCCCAGCCAACAGGCGTTGCGGTATTGGCAGGGCGCACGTCCTTCGAGCGCTTGAGTCGCGTTTGCGGTGCGTCCGATGATGATCCGGCGCTTGCCGCCGAACGCCTTCGTCAGCCGGCCGGCGATCAACTCTTCGCCGCAGTTGAGCGGCATCGCCGCTTGGAATTGACCGTCGGGTAGCTGGGGCAGCCCATCGCGCGAGCCGGAGATTCCCGCGTGCCTCTCCACGTGGTCGTACCACGGCGCGAGGTCTTGGTAGCGAATCGGCCAATCGACGGCGATACCCTCCCGTGCGTTGGCTTCGAAATCGAAGTCGCTCCAGCGGTAGCTCTGTCGACCCCACGTGAGCGAACGGCCGCCGACCTGATAGCCGCGAAACCAGTCGAACCGCTTGACCTCGGTGTAAGGCGACTCCTTCTCGTTCACCCAGAAAGCGAGGTTCTTCTCGTTGAGCAAGTCGCGCTTGAGGACCTGGTATGCCTCCTGCATCGCGATCGTTCGACCGCCGCGGTGCAGGTATTCCCAGGGGGCCTTGGTGGCGTTGACGTAGTCCTTGATATGCTCGACGTTGCGGCCCCGCTCCAGCAGCAAGACGCGAAGACCCTTTTCGGTGAGCTCCTTTGCCGCCCATCCGCCCGATATCCCGGAGCCGACCACGATCGCGTCGAAGCTTGTAGACTGCATCGCCCTGATGTTACGTCATCGGCGAGCGAATGGCGCTCCGATGGAAGAACTCTCATGGCAGAGCCATACAGATATAATGAGTGGCTGTTCTGGGGAGAACTCATGCACGGTCGTGCCGCAGTTGCCGCCGCACTGGCGATGTTGAGTGTCGGCGTGGTGTCCGCGGCCTCGATCGGCTGGCCGCTGTACGGCGGCGATGCCCGCCAGGATCACTATTCGTCGCTCCGGCAAATCGACCGGACCAATGTCCGGCGGCTGAAGCAGGTTTGGCGCTTCGATTCCAATGAGCGGGGCGATTCGGAGACCAATCCGCTCGTCATCGGCCGCTCCTTGTACGCTTACACGCCGGAATTCAAGGTAATTTCGCTGGATGCGGCGACCGGAACACTGTTGTGGAAATTCGATTCGGGAATTCGCGGTTCGGGGCCCCAGCGGGGACTGACCTTTTGGTCCGACGGGGCGGAGCAGCGGCTCTTCGCCGGCGTGATGAACCGCCTCTATGCCCTCGATCCCGCGACCGGCAAGCCGATTGCGTCCTTCGGCGATCACGGCTATATCGATTTGCGCAAGGATTTGCGCGGCGACTACACCCGGCACTATGTATCCCTCACTTCACCGGGGATCGTCTACCAGGACCTGCTCATCGTCGGTTTTCGCACCGTCGAATCCAAACCCGCCCCTCCGGGCGACGTCCGGGCGTTCGATGTCCATACCGGCAAGCTGCGGTGGGCTTTCCACACCATTCCGCATCCGGGCGAGTTCGGGTACGACGATTGGCCGAAGGACGCGTGGCAGTATTCAGGCTCGGCCAACAACTGGGCCGGTTTTGCGCTGGACAAGGAACGCGGCATCGTCTTTGTCCCGACCGGTTCGGCGGTCAGCGATTTCTACGGCGCCGATCGCAGCGGCAACAATCTGTTCGCCGACTGTTTGCTCGCATTGGATGCGGCCACCGGCCGGCGATTGTGGCACTTCCAGACCACTCATCATGACCTGTGGGATCGTGATTTGCCGTCGGCGCCCGTGCTGCTGACGGTGCGGCATAACGGCAAGCGGGTCGACGCGGTGGCGCAGACGACCAAGCAGGGCTATGTGTATCTGTTCGATCGCATCACGGGGGTGCCGCTGTTTCCCGTGCAAGAACGGCCGGTTCCCGCGAGCTCCGTGCCCGGCGAAGCCGCCTCGCCGACCCAGCCGACGCCGCTGTTGCCGGAACCCTATACCAGGCAACGGCTCACGGTGGATATGCTGACCACGCGTACACCTGAAGCGCATGCCTGGGCGCTGCAACAGTTCAACTCCTTCCGCAGCGAGGGCCAGTACGTTCCCTTCGGCGTGGACCGGCCTACGGTCGTGCTCCCCGGATTCGACGGCGGTGCGGAATGGGGCGGCGCCGCGGCCGATCCGCGCACCGGCGTCATTTACGTCAACGCCAACGGCGTGGCTTGGACCGGCATGCTGGCCGAGTTCAGGCCTGCCGAGGGCATCGGCGCGAGCCACTATCAGGTGCAGTGCTCGAGTTGCCACGGAACGGACCGCAAAGGATCGCCGCCGGCGTTCCCTTCGCTGATCGATATCGACCGGCGCCTGTCGAGCGAGCAGATCGCGGCGGTGATTCGCACGGGACGAGGAAGAATGCCGCCATTTACGGTACTCGGCGACGCGGCGCTCGACGCCGTCGTGCAATTCGTCCGCACCGGCCGCGATCCGACCGCGGGCAAGGCCGATGTTCCGCCGTCCGGGGGCGACGTACCGGGTGCGGCCGGCAAACAGGAAATGGAGCCGCTGGACCGCGACATGTCCACGGACAAGTACCAGTTCACGGGCTACAACAAATTTCTCGACCCGGACGGCTATCCTGCCACGGCGCCGCCGTGGGGTACGCTCAATGCCATCGATCTCAACACCGGAAAGTACCTTTGGAAAATACCCTTGGGAGAATATCCGGAGCTGGCCGCCCGCGGAATGAAGAACACCGGATCGGAGAATTACGGCGGACCGATCCTGACGGCGAGCGGCCTGCTGTTCATCGGCGCCACCATCTATGACCGGAAGCTGCGTGCGTTCGACAGCAAGACGGGCGAATTGCTCTGGGAAACCGAATTGCCGTTCTCCGGAACCGCCACACCCGCGACGTACATGATCGACGGCAGACAATATCTGGTCATATGCACCAGCAGCGCGAGAGACCGCAACGCTCCCCAGGGCAGCGCGTATGTCGCCTTTGCGCTTGCAATGTGATCGCCGATGCGTATCAATGCATTGGCAGGCGGCGTACGGGAAAATCGAGGTCAATGAGCATGTTTACGTCGATGAAGTCGCGTTTGGGTGTGATGATGCTCCTGCAGTACTTCATCTGGGGTTCGTGGTACGTCACCCTCGGCACCTGGCTCGCGGCACTGCATTTTTCCGGCCAACAGATCGGTTGGGTCGCGGGGACCACGGCCATCGGCGCCATCATCTCGCCGTTCTTCGTCGGCCTCATCGCGGATCGTGCGTTCGCAGCACAGCGATTGCTGGGTGTACTGCATGCGTTCGGCGCGGCGATTCTGTTGCTGGCCTCGTGGCAGTCGTCATTCGTGCCGCTGTACGCCGCGGTGCTGTGCTACTCGCTGTGCTACATGCCCACCCTTGCCCTCACCACATCTTTGGCCATGCGGCAGATCAAGGACCCAAAGCAGGAATTCGGCATGATCCGCGTCTTCGGCACGCTGGGGTGGATCATTGCGGGATTGGTCATCGGCGCTTCGGGACTCGAGGCCACTGCGATTCCGATGCGCGTCGCCGCGGCGGCCTCATTGCTGATGTCATTCTACTGTTTCACTCTTCCGGATACGCCGCCGCTCGCCCGCGGTACTAATTTCGAGTGGCGGCACGTCATTCCGCTGGATGCGCTGCGGCTGCTGCGCCGCCGGTCGATGGCGGTTTTCGCGCTCGCCTCGCTGCTCATCTGCATCCCCCTGCAGTTCTACTACGCATTCACCAACCTGTATCTCAACGAAATCGGAATCCACAATGCCGCGGGGAAGATGACGGGCGGACAGATGTCGGAGCTCTTCTGTATGCTGCTCATCCCCTGGTTCTTCCGCCGGCTGGGGGTGAAATACATGCTGGGTTTGGGCATGTTGGCATGGGCCGCGAGATACGTATTTTTCGCCTATGGAAACGCCGATGCCTTGGCGTGGATGCTGTGGCTGGGCATCGTCCTGCACGGCATCTGTTTCGACTTCTTCTTCGTCGTGGGTCAGATCTACATCGACCGCGAAGCGCCTGCCACATTGCGCGCCGCGACTCAAGGTCTGATCACGTTCATCACCTACGGTGCGGGCATGTTCATCGGCGCCTGGCTTTCAGGCCGCGTCGTCGATGCCTATGCGCTCGTCGGTGCGGGTGGTTCGGTAACGCATGACTGGCAGTCGATTTGGATGTTTGCCGGAGTCTTCGCCGCGATCGTATTGGTTTTGTTCTTGCTGACGTTTTCGGACAAGGAGAATGCCGCAGTCGCCAGCGCCAGTTCCCAGGGGGTTCTTTAAATGACCGCACAGTCCCGCAGACAATTTCTCATCCGATCGAGCCGGCTCGCCGCAGCGGCTCTAGCCACACCCTGGGTCTCCCGCCTGGCGTTCTCGACTCCACTCGGCCGACCGGCCGGCATCCAGCTCTATACCGTGAACGGCGAGATGCAGCAGGATCCGGCGGGCACTCTCAAGAAGATTCGGGAAATCGGCTTCGGCGAAGTCGAGACCGCGGGTTTCGGCAAGCTTTCCGCCAAGCAGTTTCGCGGGCTGATTGATGACGCGGGCCTCGTCTGCCCCAGCGCTCACTTGCCGTTCGATATGAGCAACCTCGGCCCGACCTTCGAGGATGCACATGCGTTGGGAGCGGCCTACGCGGCCAGCGGCTCGCTGCCTCCTGCCGCAGTCGGCTCCAAGGCTCCGGCCGCGCCGTCGAAGCGGTCGATGAGTTTGGATGAGGCGAAGCGCACTGCCGAGCTGGTCAATCGCATCGGTGAAGCGGCCAAGCGGGCAGGTCTGCAGTACGTCTATCACAATCACGACTTCGAATTCGCCGATCAGGGCGGGAGCGTCGGCTACGACCTGCTGTTGCGCGAGAGCGATCCGGATCTCGTTAAATTCGAGATCGACTGCGGCTGGATGATCTTCGCCGGCCGCAATCCCATCGACTACTTCAAGAAGTATCCCAATCGCTTCCCGATGATTCACGTCAAGGATTTCTTGCCGCCTCATGACGACAGCGCGGCGGCAGGCGGCAAGGCGCCGATGCTCGGAGCGGAACTGGGTCACGGCGTGGTGGATTACAAGCCTATTTTCGCCGCCGCATCGGCGGCGGGCCTGAAGCACTATTTCGTGGAACAGGAGGGTCCGTTTTCGCGCATGACTCCGCTGCAGGCCGCGCAGGTGGACTTCGATTATTTGCGCTCCATAGGTTGAAGCAACGGCAAGGGGCCGACATGTCCGACAACCCGCAAGGTGTGAGCCGCCGGCGTGCCGTCCTGGGCGGGCTCGCCGCCGCCGGTGTGTTCGCCTCGCCGGCCGCCGCGCCCGCGATCCCCGCTCCCTCCGCGACACCCGCCCCGTCCGCGGGGCGGCTCAAACAATCCGTGTGCCGTTGGCCTTACAACCGCATGCCGTTGCCCGTATTCTGCCGCCGCGCGAAGCAGATCGGTCTCACGGCAATCGACTTGCTGTACACGGACGAATGGAGCGTCGCCCAAGACGCCGGACTGAACGTCTCGATGGGCTATGCCAGCCGCCGCGAGAGGTTCATCGAGACGGGATTCAATGACCCATCCAACCACGCTCTGTTGATCGGAGAACTCGAAACCGCGATTCCCTTGGCGGCGCGCGCACGAGTGCCGAACGTCATTGCGATGTTCGGCAAGCGCAATCCGCAGATCGACGACTCCGCGGCGGTGGCCAATTGCATCGCGGGTCTCTCCAAGATTGCGCCGCTTGCCGCGGAGCATGGGGTCACGATCTGCGTGGAATTGCTCAACAGCAAAGTCGACCACGCCGGATATCAAGGAGATCACTCCGCCTTCGGCGTTGCGGTGATGCAGGGCGTCGGTTCACCGCAGGTGAAATTGCTGTACGACATCTATCATATGCAGATCATGGAGGGCGACGTCATCCGCACGATTCGCGGCAATATCCAATGGATCGGGCACTTTCATACCGGCGGCGTGCCCGGCCGCCATGAGATCAACGACAGCCAGGAACTCAACTACCGTGCCATAGCCGCGGCCATCGCGGATCTGGACTATCGCGGCTATGTTGCACACGAGTTCGTCCCGACCCGGGCGGACCCGTTCGCGTCGCTCACCGAGGCATTTCAGGTGTGCACGGTGTGACGAGATCACAACGCCTTGCGCGTCAATCTCACCTTGCCGCCGGCATCGCGATCGATGGTGATCTGGTAGTGCCGTCCGCGGAACGCGATATCGTCAAGCGTCATGGATTTCCATTCCGGCGGTAGCACGGGCGGATAAGCCTCGATCAGACCTTTGTCCTGAATGCGCAGCCCGCTGAGGCCATACACGAGGTTCTGCACGAAACCGCCGGAAGCCGTGACGAAGTAGCCGGTGTTGTTGTTGGGAGTTTCCGTGCGCACATTGAACGGCGGCTTGATCAGCCCGGAGGTGAAGTTGCCCTGCAGCCAGGCGACCGCCGAGGCCGTATCGCCCACGGCGGCGGCCGCGATCGACGCCGGTGCCAGGCTCATGCCGTGCGGTTGGTGATGCCCCTCCTTCACCGAGATCATCGTGTAGTCGAAGTCGTTGCGGCGGATTTGCGGCGTCATCGGCAGGTCGAGCGACGGATACATCAACAGTCCCAGCGTACTGCCCTCCAAGGGCTCGCGCGGCGTGTTCGCATCGAAGTCGAGATGGCGCTGCTCCGCCTCAGAGAAGGGAATGTAGAGCTTTGCGGCAACCTCGGCCCAATGCGGATCGGCTCGTTCGCCGACCAGCGCTGCCGCCGCCGCGGCAATCCTCAATGCTTTCTGCGCAGAGACATTGGTGAACGTGTCGTTCGGGACGTCGTTGTAGCTCTCGGCGACGGACGTGACGTGCACGATCTCGTAGCGTCCCTTGTCGGCGTTCCAGGACGCGCGGCTGGCCCAGAAATCGGCCAGGTTGCGGATTACCGGCCAGCCGTATTCTTTGAGCCAGTCGCGATCGTGGGTCGCGAGCCAGTACTGCCATTGCGCGATCGCGATATCGGCGTTGACGTGGATTTCCCGCTCACTGAGGACGATGGCGGGATGCACGATCTGCTCGCTGCCGTTCTCCGGGTCGGCTTCCCAGGGATACTTCGCGCCCTTGAACCCGCGCGCCAGAGCCCGCGCCTGTGCGGCGGGGAGCGTGTGAGACCGGAACATGACCAGCGATTTGGCGCGCTCGGGATGCAGCAGCAGCAGCGCGGGGAAGATCCACGTATCGCTGTCCCAGAAGGCGTGTCCGTTGTAGCCGGGTGTCAGGCCGCAGGCCCCCATCGGCCATCGCGTGTCCGCAGTCGAGGTCGCGAGCAGGTAGTAGAGATCCGAATGCACCGCGGTCTGCGCTCTGGCGTCGCCGTCGATCGTGATATCGGATCGCCATAGGTCGCGCCAGGCTGCGCGGTGCTCCTCGAGCAGAGCGTCGAAGCCCGCGCGGCGCGCTTCAGTCGCGAGACCCAGGTCTGCCTTCGCATCGCCGCCCCAGTCCTCGCGCGACGCTGCGATGAACTTGGTAAAGGTATAGGTCCTGTCCTTCTGGACCTTGACCTTCAGATTCAGGGCGAGACGATACTGACTCTTGTACAGGGAGATCTCCGAGGGTTGCAGCCCCTCGGGCAGGCGCAGCGCCGCCGCCTCGGCCATCGACAGGCCCTGCTCGGCACGGCCGTCGAGCCACAAGGTCAACTCTTTTGAGTCGCCGTCGGCCGAGAGAACGTGGGTATCGCCGTGATACCAGACGGCGGCGCGATCCGGAGTCGCCGGTGGAATCGCGACCAGCTTCATGTTGTGGGCAGCAACCGCCTCTTGCATTTCATCGCCGGTCAGATTGGCGAGCGGCAGGCGCGGCTGGTACGGCGCCCACAGGTTGAGCGCGAATGACAACTCAACGGTGCCGTCGAAGTCCGGCGTCAGAGAAATCTGCGTCGCGGCAAGATGGGTCGACGCCTCGCTGACGAAGGTCACGACTTTGATCTGGGTGGATTTTCGGTGGTCGATGTAGCGGTAGCTGGTGGTCAGCGTCGCCTCACGCATGTTCAAGACCTGGCTGTAATCCCTGAACAGCAACGGATTCATCGGAACCTGATTCATCCACCAGTGACCCGCGGCGGATGTACCCGTCGAGTAATCGATTTCGCTCCAACCCGGAATCGCGGCGGGACGAGCGATGTCGTCCTTGCCATAGTCCATGAATGCAACCATGTAGGCGAGATTGCCTTCGGTGCCGCGCGGCGCGGTCATGGTGGAGAAATAGCCGTTGGCGAGATAGCTCGGAAAGTAACTGTCGAAATCCGCGGCGCTCGCGCTGAGATTAAAGCTGGGGTCGGGGGCAGCCGATGCGGGTGCCGCCAGAGCGGGACCGGCCGCCAGGGCCACGCAAAACACAATGAGATTCAATGACTTCATGGGGTCTTCCGCTTAAATACTTACACGAATTGTTATCGATATCAAGTTCTGCGGCGAGCGCGCCGCCTATGGCAAGTGCTGGATTATTCAGCGCGCGGGAGTTGGGTCAGTGGAACAGCCGCGGCGCTAAATCATTGAGATCGCGGCGCCAAGTCTGCCACTCGTGCGCCGTCCCATAGGACTCGAAGTACACGACCCGAACGCCGGCCGCTTTCAGGGCCTGAACGGCCGCGCCGATTCCGGCGCGAAACAGCTCGGGCTCCGCCGTTCCCACGCCGAGCCACAGCAGCTTCACTCGGCTGTTGAATGCCACAGGATCGGAGAAGGCTCCTTCGTACGCCGTGTGGGTGTCGAAGGCAGCCGGCGGCGTGCTTGCCAAAGGCTGCTTCGAGTCGGGATCGGGAACGATGGGGCCGCTGAGCGAGGCCACGTAGGCGAACATGCCCAGATGATGCAGGGCGACGAACAGAGTCTGCATTCCGCCCATCGACAGGCCGGCCATCGCTCGATGCTGCCGGTCGGGTATGGTCCGGTAGGACGCGTCGATCGTGGGAATCAAGTCATGGATGAGCACGTCCTCGAACGCCATGAAGCCGGGCTTGATGTCCGCGGGAGAAGAGCCCGGTGCGATTTTAACCAGGGGTGTTCCCACCTTGGCGGCGTATCCGCGATCCATGACGACGATCATGGGCCGTGCCTTTCCCGCGGCGATCAGATTGTCCAGGATGAATTGGGCCCTGCCTTGCCGAGTCCAGCCTGTCTCGTCCTCTCCGGACCCGTGCTGCAGGTAGAGTACCGGGTAGCGGGTCTTCGGATTTCCATCGTAGCCCGGAGGCGTGTAAACGAGCGCGCGGCGCCACTCGCCCGTGGTTTTCGACAGGTACCACTTTGCGCGCACCTCGCCGTGCTGACCTAAGTTGATGGCGTAGTAATCCGCACCGGGCTCGGGTACTTCGACCCCGCTGGTTTCCTTGCCGTATCCGAAATAGCTCTCGCTCGAAGGATCGCTGACCGAGACGCCGTCGAGGACGAACCAGTAGTAGTGAAATCCCGGAACGGCGGGCGGGGTCGTCACGCTCCAGAGGCCTCCGGCATCCTTCGTCATCGGAAAGGGGCCCTTCCCGAGTCCGTCGCCGCCGGCCACTTGCACGCTGCGGGCGTCCGGCGCCTTGAGAGTGAAGGTGATGCTCCGATCCTGATGAATAGCGGGAGTCGGCGCACCGGGCACGTTCGATGCGGCCGGCGAGGATTCATCGCCTGCTCGCGCCGTATGTGCTGATCCAACGACGCCGAATAAAACCAATGCGACGCTCAAGGCGAAATGTTTCACGGCAACCTCACATACTTTCTGCAATTTGCCACCCCCGCTTGCATCGGCGCCGCGGTTGCATCAGCGCCGCGACTTGGCAAAGGTGTCGAACGCCACCGCCGCCACGATGATCAAACCGATCACCACCTGCTGCCAGTAGGAAGAGACTCGCATGATGACCAGGCCGTTGGTCAACACCCCGATGAGCAATGCTCCGATGATGGTCCCGCCGATCCCGCCGCGACCTCCCGAAAGGCTCGCTCCGCCGATGACGACCGAGGCGATGACTCTGAGCTCGTAACCCGTGCCCGCGGTGGCTTCGGCGGCGCCCAGCCTCGCGGATTGCAGGAAGCCGGCTAGTCCGGACAGCACACCGACGATCAAGTAGACGCTGGTGATGATGCCTGGGACGTTCAGCCCGTTGAGCCGTGCGGCCTCCGGATTGCCGCCCACGGCATAGACATGACGGCCATACCGCGTGTAGCGCTGCACGATGTAGCCGGCGGCGGCGACCAGCGCGAATAGGACCACGGGAACCGGAATCTGAACGATGGTTCCGGTGCCCCACCATCGAAATCCGGCATCGAAGCCCGAGATCGGCGCTCCGTCGTTGAGGATGAGCGTGGCGCCGCGCCAGATGGTCATCCCCCCCAGGGTGACGATGAAGGGAGGAATGCGCAGCAGAGTGACGGCCCGTCCCTGCAGGTATCCCGCGGCCGCACCCACCGTGGTGGCCGTGGCCAACGCAATCAGCCAGCTCAGGGAGACGTCGGCTCCGAAAGATCTCGAGGCGTACGCTCCCGCCATCCCGGCGAAGGCGAGCAGCGACCCCACCGCCAGATCGACGCCGGCGGTCACAATCACGAAGGTCATGCCGACGGCGATGATGCCGTAGATCGAGCCCTCGGTCAGGATATTGGTCAGGTTGCGCAGCGATATGAACCGCTGGTTCTCGCAGGTAAAGAAGACGATCAGCAGCGCCAGAAACAGCATCGTTCCGTACTTGCGCAGCCAGGCGATGGCATCGAAGCGCCCCGCCATTACATCGCCATTGCCGGCTGCGGCATGGCCGGACGTTCCACAGCCATGAGATCCATGAGCGCCGCCTCGCTCGCGTCCTGCGCCGCCACGACGCCGTTCACGCGGCCTTCTCGAAAGACCACGATTCGATCGCTGAGCGCCATCACTTCGGGCAGCTCGGAGGAGATCACGATGACCGCCACGCCGCGCTCGGCCATACCGCAGAGCAGCTGGTGAACCTCCGCCTTCGCCCCGACATCGATGCCCCGAGTGGGCTCGTCCACGATGATGATCTTCGGATTCAACGCCATGCAGCGCGCAAGCAGCACTTTTTGCTGATTGCCGCCGGACAGAGTCCCGATGTTCGCGTGCGGACCGGCCATCCTGATACCCAGCGCCCGCGAGTAATGATCGACCAGCTCGCGCTCGCGTCGCTCGTCGACAAAGAACCTCCAGAGCGCGATCTGCTTCAGACCGGGCAGCGTCATATTTCGGCTGACCGATTGTTCCAGGAAGCAACCCTGCTGCTTGCGGTCTTCCGGCACCAACGCGAGACCGGCATCGATCGCATCCGTCGGGCAATCGAGCGGCCGCAGCTCGCAACCATTCAAGTACAGGACGCCCCGATCGCATCGATCCGCCCCGAACAGTATCCGCGCAAGCTCGGTGCGGCCCGCGCCCACCAGTCCCGCGAACCCGAGCACCTCCCCGGCGCGCACGTCGAGCGAGACGTCGTGAAGCGCCGTCGCATGCTGACCTCCGGATCCGCGATCGGCGCAAATGCCCTTCACCGACATCACCGTTGCGCCGGCGGCGGCTTGGCGCGCTCGCCGCACGAACTCGACGTCGCGTCCGACCATGAGACGAACGAGATCTCCGACCTCGGCGCCGCTTACCGCGCCGCGCGCCACGAAGCGGCCGTCCCGCAGCACCGTGAAGCTGTCGCATATCTGCTTCACCTCGGCAAGCCGGTGCGTGACATAGACCACACTGACGCCGCGTATCTTGAGGCTGCGAATGACACCGTGCAGAACCTCCACTTCACGGCTGCTGAGCGCCGCGGTCGGTTCGTCCATGATGATCAGCTTCGCACTCTGAGTCATTGCGCGCGCGATTTCGACCATCTGTTGTTGCGCAACGCTCAGCCATCGAACCTCGCGCTCCGGATCGACCTGCAGGCCCAAATCCGCGAGCGTTGCGCGAGCGTCGGCACGCATTCGTTTCCAATCGATCAAACCGCGGCGCGTGGGTTCGCGGCCGATGTACAGATTCTCGGCGATCGACATGAACGGCAACAGGTTGAATTCCTGGTAGATCGTCACCAGACCCAGCCGCTGCCGCTGAAGGGGAGTATCCGCGGGGTCGAGAGGCCGCCCGTCGAGAAGGCACTCGCCCTGGTCCGCGGCTTGCGCTCCGGAGAGGATCTTGAGCAGCGTCGATTTGCCCGCACCGTTCTCACCGAGCAAGGCGTGCACTTCGCCGTGCTCGACGTGCAAGTGCACCCCGTCGAGCGCCTTGACGCCGGGGAATTGCTTGTGGATGTTGCGAACCTCGAGAACGGGACCGGCCATGAGATCAGCGAACTTCGCCCAAACGCTCGGCCTGGGCGAGATTGGCCTTCGTGATGAGGATGGGCGTAATGCTGGCGCCCGGGATCTGCGTGTGCTTGCGGATCCTTGCGACCAGCTGCTCGAGAGCCGCCCGGGCCTGGCGGGCCGGAGACTGCTCGACGGTCGCCGCCATCTCCCCATCGCGCACCCGCGCCAGCGCCTCGGGAGTTGCATTGAACCCGAGTACCTTGACGCCCGAAATGCCGCTCGCGCGCAGCGCCTCGAGCGCACCCAATGCCATGTCGTCGTCTTCGCACAGAATGACCTGGGGAATCTGCGCGCCCAGCGACGTCAATATGTTCTGAGTGACGGTGAGCCCCGCCTCGCGCTGCCAGTTCGCGGACTGCTCCGCCACAATTTGATACTGCGGGCCCACCGATCGGAAGGCCACCTCTATTCCCCGCGTCCGGTCGATCGCCGAGCTCGATCCGGGCTGTCCCGTGATCAGCACGATGTGCGCGCCGCCGGGAAAATTCTCGATCACCCATTGAGCCATGCTGCGTCCGCCGGCAAGGTTGTCGGCGCCTACATGAGGTACCACGGCGCTGGTATTTTCGACGCGGCGATCCACCGTGACGATCGGTATGCCCGCCTTGAGCACGCTCTCGACCGCCGGTACCAGCGCATTTACGTCCGTCGGCGCGAGAATGATGCCCTCCGCACCGCTCGCCATGGCCGCTTCGACGTCGGCGGTCTGTTTGGCCGAGTTCGACTGCCCATCCACCACCGACAGTTCCACGTTCAGTGTCGCCGCATCACTCTGCATTTCGCGCCGCATGGCGATGAAGAAGGGTTCAGACAGGTTGTGCAGGCTCGCGATGATGACGGGTTTGTCGTGCGCGGTCTTGGGGGAGCACCCGTCAACCGTCGCGAGCAAAAGCGCGGCCAGAACTGCAATTGACAATCTTCCCCGCTGCATCACGCCGCTCATGGTCTCAGCATCCACTCGTGCCGGGGGTCATTGTGGATGACCCAGGCGCGCTGCGGTCCCGCCATCACATTCAGATAGTAAAGGTCATAGCCATGCGCGGCGCCGACCGGATGATAGCCGCGCGGCACCAACACGACGTCGCCATCGTGCACGCACATGGTCTCGTCGAGATCACGGTCGTCCGTATACACCCGCTGAAAGGCGAAGCCCTGGGAGGGATTGAGTCGATGGTAGTAAGTCTCCTCCAGGGCGGTTTCCTTCCCAGGGGTCGCGGTGTCGTGCTTGTGAGGCGGATAGCTCGACCAGTGACCGCCCGGCGTGATGACTTCGACCACGATCAAGTTGTCGGCGCTTCGGTCTTCGGGAAGGACGTTGCGGACATGACGTGTATTGGTGCCCCGGCCCCGCACGGTTCTCGGCATGTCGTGCGCGTCGATCGCACGCGGCGTGCGGCCCGGCTGCCCCGGAGCGGAACAAACCGCCAGCTCGACCTCGTCCCTCGCATGGACACGGAATTTCGCGCCGGCCGGTGCATACACCGCACCGGGCGAGGCATCCTCGAAGACGCTCGCGCGGCCGCCCAAGCCCTGGAAGCGATGGCTCTCGACCATGATGTCCGCAGTGCCCTTCAGCACCACGAGGCAGGCTTCGCGTCCCGCCTCCCCGCCGCTCGCAACCTGTCCTGGGGAAAGATGATGCACCCGAAATCCGACGCGCTGCCAGCCCGCGCTCTGCGGCGTGATGTCGAGAACGCACCCCTCGGCATCGGGGGCATGGGGCCGTAAAAGAAGATTGGTCATCGTTACTCCGCCGTTCTCAATCCCGCTGCCGCCGCTTCGCGCCGCAGCGTTGTCAGCCCAACCTCGCCGAAGCGCCGCGGATCGGCAACGGCCGGATCCTGCTCCGCCTCGACGATGATCCATCCGGAATAGCCGATGTCGCCAAGCGCCTGCATCACCTTGGCAAAATCGAGGTCGCCGTCTCCGGGCACCGTGAACATACCTTCCAGTACTCCGCGCAAGAAACTCCCGCCTTCGGCCTTGATCTTGCGGAAGACCTTGCCACGAATGTCCTTGCAGTGCACGTGCGCGACCCGCTCCGGCTGCGCACGGATCAGCGCCACCGCGTCCACGCCTCCCAATGCGGCGTGCCCCGTGTCGACCGTCAGTCCCACCGAAGGTCCGGTGGACCGCAGGAACCATTCGATATCCTCGCCCGACTCGACCACCGTGCCCAGGTGATGGTGATACGCGAAACGCAGCCCCGCCGCGGCCACGCTGTCGGCCACCTCGGTCAATTTTGCACCGAAGAGCGCCCAGGCCGCGTGATCCAGTCGCGGACTGGCCGATAGCGGACGGGCACGATCGCCGTGAATCGCATTGCTGGTCTCGGCGAGGATGAACACGCGGGAGCCCAGCGCCTTGAGCAACCCAAGATGCGCCTGCAGGGCGGCAATCTCCTCGCGAGCCGTGCGGGTGAGGAGACTGGCGCTGTACCAACCGCCGACCAGGGCCAGTTCGAATCGCGCGAGCAGCGTGCGCAGCTCTTGTCTGTCGCGGGGAAACTTTCCGCCGAGCTCGATGCCGGCGTAGCCGATCTCTCGTGCCTCGGCGAGGACTCGCTCGAGCGGGGTGTCGCCGCCGAGCTCGGGCATGTCGTCGTTGATCCACGCGATCGGGCTCACCCCGAAGCGAATGCTCATGCAGGGGAATCCTTCGAAGTCCGTTGTTCGAGGTGACTTACATAGGCGGCTCGAGCGGCCCGCACCTCGGGGCGCGCCGAGACCTCAGGGATGGCGACGTCCCACCAAGCACCCCCTGCTTCGGTCGCGGCAGTGGCGTCGGTCTCGATGACGATGACGTGCGTGCGATCGGAACTTCGCGCCCGCGTAAGCGCTTGCTCGAGCTCGGCGATGGTCGCGACCTTCTCGGCTTTGGCGCCGAGACTCGCCGCATGAGCCGCAAAATCGATTTCAGGGATTGTCTGGTGAGTCGAGTCCGCCCACAGGGTGTTGAAGGCGGCGGCGCCCGAAGCCGTTTGCAGGCGATTGATGCAGCCGAAGCCGCGATTGTCGAGCACCGTCACTATCAGCTTCTGCCCCAGCATCACCGAGGTCGCCAGCTCGGAGTTCAACATCAAGTAGCTGCCATCGCCCACGAGCACATGCACCTCGCGATGCGGCTCGGCCATCTTGACCCCCAGTGCGCCCGCAATCTCGTAGCCCATGCAGGAGTAGCCGTACTCGACGTGGTAGCCGCCGGCACGCCGGCAGCGCCACAACTTGTGAAGCTCGCCGGGCAGGCCGCCAGCGGCGCAAACCGCCACTGCATCGTCGCCGGCGGTTCGCCACACGGCCCCAATGACCTGGGCATCCGACGGCAGCCCGCTCTGCGCCGGCGCAGTGGCCTGCTCCCAGGCCGCATTCCACTCCGCAACCGCCGCGGCCCGGGTTCGAGCGCCCGCGGGCGCCCGCCAGCCCGCGAGGCGATCGCGTAACAACCCAAGTACCGCGCCGGCATCCCCCACCACCGCCGCCGCTCCGTGTTTTGCGGCATCGTAAGCGGCGACGTTGACCTGCACGAGCCGGCGACCCGGTGCGGAAAACAGCGCCCGCGACCCGGTGGTGAAATCCTGCAGGCGCGTGCCGACGCCCACGATGAGATCCGCTTCCGCGGCGGCGGCATTGGCCGCACTCGATCCCGTCACCCCGATGCTGCCGAGATGACAGGGATGATTCCAGGGAAGCGCCCCCTTGCCGCCCTGCGTCTCAGCGACCGGAATATCGGAAGCTTCCGCAAATGCCGCGAGCGCAATTTCCGCTCCGCTGTAGAGCACGCCGCCCCCCGAGATCAGCAAAGGGGACCGCGCGCCCCGAAGTAAGCGCATCAGCTCATCCACCTCGCGCGGGTCGGGCGGCTGCGCCCGCACGCTCCACACCTGCCTGCGGAAGAAGCCTTCCGGAAATTCGAACGCCTCTGCCTGTACGTCCTGACAGAAGGCGAGGGTTACCGGCCCGCAAGCAGCGGGATCGAGCAGTGTCGCCATGGCGCGCGGCAGCGCATCGAGAATTTGCTCGGGCCGCGTGATCCGGTCGAAATATCGGGACACCGGCCGGAAGCAGTCATTGGCGGATACCGTGCCGTCCGTGAAATTCTCGATCTGCTGCAGCACCGGATCGGGGGTCCGCGAGGCGAACACATCGCCGGGCAGGAAGAGCACCGGAAGGCGATTCACGTGGGCAAGTGCCGCCGCCGTCACCATGTTGGTCGCGCCGGGGCCGATGGAACTCGTGCAAATCATGGCGCGGCGGCGCCGCATCTGCTTGGCGTAGGCGATGGCCGCGTGCGCCATGGCCTGCTCATTGTGCGCTCGATAGGTCGGCAGCAAATCCCGCGCCGCGTGCAGCGCTTCGCCCAGTCCCGCGACATTGCCATGGCCGAAGATCGCCCACACTCCCGCGAAATAGCTCTTCTCACCGGCTGCATCCGCCACGTATTGGTTCGCAAGATAGCGAACCATGGCTTGAGCCGCCGTCACCCTCACCGTACTCACCGCCGCCCCACCCGACTCACGCTCCGGTGCCGCCACTCGCTCACGAGCGCGGCCAGCCTCTCGGCCATGCCGTTCACGGCCGCCTCATCGCTCACCTCGCCGCCGAACCACTCTCGCGCGACCTCATCGAAGATGGTGCGCCCGACCGCGAACCCCTTGACGACTTTGAACCGGGCAGCGGCCGCGAATGAGCGCACCAGCTCGGCTTGAGGCGCCGACAATCCCAGCAACACCACACCCCGGCAGTAGGGATCGCCTCTCGCGATCGCACTCTCGATGTTCTTCCAAGCCGCCGAACTCGCGCTCGGCTCGAGTTTCCACCAATCCGGGCGCACCCCCAGCCCGTAGATGCGCGAGATGGCGCGGGCGACCGTGTGCGCATCAGCCGGCATGCCGGTGGGAAGAATAACTTCAACGAGCAGCTCATGGCGTGTCTTGCGGCAGGCATCGAAGAGACGCTCGAGCTGCCGGTCCTGTCTCCCGCGCAAATCCGATTCATCGTCGGGATGGTAGTACACCAGGCACTTCACCACCTGATTCAGGGGCCAGGTGGCAAGCTCCGTCGCCACATCCGCGGAGCTTTCGAATGCCAGCGGACGCGACTTCGGCAGTTCGATGGGACGCCCAATCCAGTAGGGACGATCCGCAGCCTGTGCAAGGGCTTCGAATCCGTAACGCCCATCGAGCAGCACTCCGAATCGGGCATCGCCCTGCGCCACGGCATCGAGCGCGCGCAGCCCGAGCAGCTTGAATCTCGAGATCCGTTGCGCGTCGGCGCCGGCCTCGGCGGCGAGATCCTCGAACTGGCTGCGATGATCGATCGCGAGAATCATCAGTTCCGCATAGGTCGATGCGCGCGAGGTTGCCCAGTGCACCTGCTCGAGTTCCACATCCTCGCGCAGGCGATAGGGGCGCTCGTTCGCCGCGAGAAACAGCTGCAGCTCCGGCCACGTCGGCATTGCCGGCGCACAGCCGTGCCGTGACACCACGATCGCGCCGCAGGCATTGCCGAGCCGGCCGCACTCCTCTATCGGCGCATCCCGCAGCCATCCCCGCAAGAAACCGCCCATGAAGGCATCGCCCGCGCCGAGAACGTTGTACACCTCGATGCGAAAGCCCGGCACCACGACACCGTGTTCGATGGATTCAGGCACGGGGCCGAGGAAGATCACACAACCGTGCGCCCCTCGCTTCAACACCAGGGTGGCGGGGGTATGAGTCCGAATATGCTTCAAGGCGGCAACCGTATCCTCGACGCCTCCGAGAATGTGGATCTCCTCCTCCGTGCCTACGATCAGATCGCACAGGGGCAGTACCGTCTGCAGGCGCTGCGTCACCGCCGCGTGGGCGACGAAGCGATTCTCCCCGAGATCCTTAGGGGTGAGTCCCCAAAGCACGGGACGGTAATCGATATCGAACACCACCCGGCCGCCCGCCGCCTTGACCCGCCGCGCCGCGCCCTCGCTCGCCGCGAACACCCCGGCCGTCGACAAGTGCGTGCCGTTGATGAGCACCGCGCGCGCCGAGGCAAGCCAGCTCTCGTCGAGATCCTGTTCGCACAGCGCCATATCGGCGCAGTTCTCGCGGTAGAAAATGAGCGGAAAGGTGTCCCGATCGCGTATCCCCAAGATAACGAGCGCGGTGAGGCGCTCCCGATCGGCGAGAACCCCGCGCACATCCACCCCTTCCCGCACGAGTTGCTCGCGGATGAAGCGGCCCATGTGATCGGCGCCGACGCGCGTCAAGAGACCGGTCCGTAGGCCGAGCCGCGCGGCGCCCACGGCCGTATTCGTCGGACTCCCGCCGATATATTTTGCGAACGAGCCCATGTTTTCCAGCCTGCCGCCGATCTGCTCGCCGTAGAGATCGACGCTGGATCGGCCGACCGCGATCAAATCCAGCGATGTGTCTGTACCCGCCACTGCCAACTCACTGCCGCGTAGATGGAACAGACTATAATCTTTATTCGGTCGCATTTCCGGTTTCAAGAGGGTTGACAATGTTCAATGTCGCACTGTTCGGTGCCGGCCGTATCGGACGGATTCATGCGGGGAACGCCGCCGCAAACCCGGACCTCAAGCTCAAGTACATCGTGGATCCCGATCGCGGGGCGGCCGACGGCCTCGCCGCCCTGACCGGCGCCGTGACGGTGGACGGCGAGTCGGCGCTGGGCGATGCCGCCGTTTCAGGGGTCATCATCGCAAGCGCCACCAAGGTTCATCTCGACCAAGCGTTGCAAGCCGCGGCAGCGGGCAAAATGATTTTCTGCGAGAAGCCGCTCGATCTGGACCTCGAGCGTGCGCGCCGGGCAGCGGCGCCGCTGCAGAAGGCGGTGATGCTCATGGGATTCAACCGCCGCTTCGACCCGCACTTTCAAGCATTGAAGGCGCGCCTCGATCAAGGCGCGATCGGGCGCCTCGAGACCTTGAGCATCGTGAGCCACGACCCCGCGCCGCCGCCCATTGAGTACGTCCGCGTCTCGGGCGGCTTGTTCAAGGACATGGCCATCCATGATTTCGACACGGCGCGCTGGCTCATGGGTGAGGACCCCGAAGAGGTATTCAGCAGCGCGAGCTGCCTGATCGATCCCGCCATCGCGGGCGCCGGCGACGTGGACACGGCAAAAACCCTGCTGCGCACTGCGACCGGTCGTTTGTGCGTCATCAGCAACAGCCGCCGCTCGGCCTACGGCTATGACCAGAGAATCGAAGCCTACGGTGCCTCGGGCTCGCTGCGCGCCGACAATGTCATGGAAAGCACAGTCTCCACCTGGGGGGAGCGCGGCTGCGCGAGCGACGCGCTGCAGAATTTCTTTCTCAACCGCTACGCAGAAGCCTATCGGCGCGAGATGGCGCATTTTGCAGCCATCCTCCGCCATGAAGCCTCCCCTGCCGTCGGCTACCGGGACGCCGTGGCAGCGCTGACGCTCGCCGAGGCCGCAGGACTCTCCGTCAAGACGAACAAGCCGGTACCCGTTCGCTCGATGTGAGCACGGGGGACGCGGGGAGCCCGTTACCTCGCAAGATTCAGCGTGATCGCGATGCGCTTCGCGATCGCGTACGCGTCGCCCTGCGGCCGATCGGAATAGAGCTGCGTGCCGTGATTCCAGGCGTCGCCGAGCGCGAACCAGTCGATCGGGCCGCCGCGTCGGCCCGTGCGCAGCTCTTGTTCCAGCGATTCGAAATACATCCGCCACCGCGTACGGTAGTAGTCGCGCGTGAGCCCTGCCCAATCCTTGTTGCCGTAATCATGCAGGTCGGCCCCTTCGCTGGCCTTGCGGTCGCCCCAGGTCGTCAGGATGGAGCGCGCGTCAACCGTAAGTCTCGCGGCCTCCTCGAGGCCGGAAGCCCAGGGCCCGACATCCGCAAGCCATGTGCCGACGAGAAAGCGGCGGTTGGCGGACAGCAGTTGATCCTGCAGATCCATCAAATCCAACCAACGCTGGGTCAAGGTCTCGAAGCGCGGACGATCCTTGGCGTCGTAGGCGGTCTTGATCTGCGGCAGCAGGCGACGGCTCTCGTTGGCCAAGGTTTGGCGCGCGATGTCCACGAGATCGTACTGATAGGTCTCGCTCGCGCGCAGCGCCGGCGCGACTTGCAGCATCTGGGGAAGCACGCTCCTGAAGCGGTCAGCACTGTATCGCATCGCTTCCGGCGACCAATTCGACGCGCGGTTCACGGTCAAGCCGGGCTGCGCATCGAACAGGGATTCCTGCGCGGCGTCGCGCTCGCTGTTGAACTTCACATCGTCGATGCGGATGGCATATGCCGTCTCCAACAGCACGCTCCACGCCGCCAATGCGTGCGGATCGGCGGCACCGTACCGGCGCCGCACATAGTCGGCGGACCACTGCGCGGCATCGACCGGGTCGCCGCGCCACGCCATCTCGGTGAACAGGTCGAAGGCAAACGGATTGGTGTCCATCCCTTCCGTAAAGACGGCGGTACCGGCCATGTTGCCGTTGGTGCGGCCCAGACGCTGCAGGCGTTCGGTGATATTGGCGACGTTGGCACCCAAGGTCGTGCGTCCGCCGAATTCCCAGATGCCGCCGAACAGGAACGGCGCACCGAGAAAATCCCTGTTGCGATCGTCGCGCGGCACGCGGTCGTGATCGATGTCGATGATGAGCAAATGCCGGCGGTCGACACCTTGCAGCAAGTCCTGGCGCGGGTTCCCCTGCCACGCGAGCATCATCCAGAGCGCTCCGGGGTGCGCTGCCGACAGGGCGTCCTGCACGTCGCGCGCGGCTTCAGGCACCGGCACGTCTCCTGAGGTGCCGCCTTCCTGGAACACCTCCATGTCGTAGATGCTGCTGTCGCCGTACAGCTCTTGCTGATGGCGGTAGAAGGCGGCCGCGAGCTTCGCAAACATCGGGTCTCGCGGATCGAGCCAGCCGGGCCGCGTGAAGCCTGCCCACTCGCCCTGCGGAATCACATGCGCTTGCGGGAATTTCTTCTGAAAATCGGCCGGCACGATGCCATAGAAGCCCGGAAGCACCGGGGTGATTCCCAGCTCGCGCAGGCGCGCGACGATTTGCCGCGCCCCCGCCGCGCGTTTGTGCAGCAGCGCTTCGCTGATCGGTCCGTTGAAGCAGCACAGATTCCCCATCAGCTGCCAATTCTGGTGCGCCGGCTGCGTGATCCAGCCGCGGATCTCGGCGTCCGAGTATCCGACGTCGATGAAGGTGCGGTAAAGCACGGTATCCATGCCGCGCTCGACGATCATCGCGTTGATGCCGGACAGCGCCAGCACATCGATCTCATGCTCCCATCGCGCCCAGCGCCAATAGGGGGCCGAGTAGCCGTCCACGTTCTCATTCAGCGCATAGCGGTAGGCGTAAGGCGTATCTCTCTCGACGACTTCGGCCGGCAGCGGCCATTTGGGCGCGATCCCGAGTCGAATCCCGTTGGTCGATACCTGCACGTGCGCGATGTACTTGAGGTACCAGTTCACGCCGAAGAGCAGTGCGCTGGGAGTGCTGCCGTCGACCTTGATATGTCCGTTTGCCGTCGAAATGCGAAATCGCTCGCGGCCTTCGCCGGCCGCCATCCTGCCGAGTTCGAACTGCGAGGCGCGCTCGTGCAGCAGACGCTCGAGCACCGCTCGCTCGGGTTCGAGGTCGAAGTTCGCCGGAGCCGGAGCCGCAGTCGCAGTCGCAACCGCTGGTGCAGGCGCTGTCGCAACCGCCGCCGCCGCCGCTGCAGTCGCCGCCGCTATGGACAGACCTAAGGCCCAGCCGGCGAATCGTATGCGATGCGTCCGGCGCACGCCGCGAACCGCTACTGCACGGGCCGCGGGTGCCACCCGGCCGCCCAGGACGATGGTTTGGGTCCCATCACGAAATCCAACCGGCCCCCGGCTTCGATCTGCGCGTAGCTGATCACGGGCGCATCGAGCGGTTCGCCGTTGAGCTTCGCCGATTGGACGTATACGTTGTGGGCGGTATTGCTCGGAGCCGAAATCTCGAATGTCTTGCCGTTGGGCAGGCTCAGAAGGACGCGGGTGAAGAGCGGGCTGCCGATCACGTAGTCGGCGGAGGCCGGGTTGAGCGGATAGAAGCCCATGGCCGTGAATATGTACCAGGCTGACATTTGTCCGCAATCCTCGTTGCCGAGTACGCCGTTGGGGGTGTTGGAGTATCCGTCCCGGGCAATTTCCCGCACGCGTGCCTGCGTCTTCCAGGGCTGTCCCGTGTAGTCGTACAGATATCCGTAATGATGGCTGGGTTCGTTGTCGTGGCGGTTGTGGCCGCCGTTGAAATGCTCATCCAGTTTGGCGGAAGCGGCCTCCGGGCCGCCCAATAGCTGCACCACCCCCGGCACGTCATGCAATGCCGCAAACAGGTACACCCACTGATCGCCTTCGGTCCAGCCGTCATCCGGCGACGCCCAACTGCCGTCGGAGTTCCTCGCCTGCATGAAGCCGCGCGCGGGATTGAACAGGCTCTTGTAGGTCGTCGAGCGCTTCATAAAGAACGCGTAGTCGTCGGTCTTGCCGGCGGCCTTGGCCACCTGCGCTACCGCGTAATCATCGTAGGCCTCTTCCTGAGTGCTGGATGCGGACTCGGATATCTTATCGGCCGGAATGTAGCCGAGCGTCTTCGCATAGGTCAGGCCGGCACGCGCCTCATACGGCGTATACGGCTCGCGGTCGAACCAACGGCGAGTGGTATCCCCATCCGGCGGAGTCATGGCGTCCTTGTACACAGCCTCATAGGCGAGCTTGTAATCGAATCCCTTGAAACCCTTAGCCATCGCTTCGGCGACCAGCGAATCGGCGTGGGTGCCGATCATGATGTTGGTGTAGGACGGGTTCGGCCATTTCGGCATCCAACCGCCTTCGACGTAATCCTGCAGCAGGGCCTGCACCATGCCGTCGATCCGTTCGGGGGCAAACACGGTCAGCAGACTGTTTTCGGCGCGAAACGTGTCCCAGATGGAGTAGGCGGTATACGAGGTGCCCTCGTGCACCTTGTCGTCGAAGGCGCTGTAGTAGCGGCCGTGCTCGGAGAAGAGCTTCGGATAGAGCAGTGCATGATACAGGCCGGAATAGAAGATATGACGCTGCGCCGGCGTCGCGCCTTCGATGGCCGCAATCCCCAGCTTCTGATTCCAGGTCGCCTTGAGCGCCCCGCGGAGACCTTCGAAATCCCAGGACGGCATTTCAGCGTCGAGATTGGCCCGCGCCTGCTCGATGCTGATGAACGATGTGCCGACCTGGACGTCGACCACGCCGCTGTGAGTCGTGTCGAAGGCGACGAAGGCGCCGACGTTGAGGCCCTTGACCTCATCCTTCCCCGGCGGCACCCACACCCCCTCATAGACGGCCCTCGCCATGAAACGCTGCTTGAAGCGGACGACGAAGTAGCCTTTGAAGTTCGGCAATTTGAATGGGCCGAGATGCGAGTCCATACGGTCGGGGTTGTAGCCCACGATTTCGTTCTTGTCCGCGTCGACTTTGACGAATCCTTCGATGCCGGGCCGCGTCGCCTCGATGAGTACGCTTGCCGCGGTTCCTCGAGGATAGGTGAAGCGCAGATAGCCCGCGTGATCGGTGGCGGTGATTTCCGCGTGGATGCGATGCGCGGCATCGGGCCCCATCTTCACGGAATAATAATAAGGTGTGCTGACTTCGTCCTTGCGCGTGAAGGCGAGCCGGCGCGCTTCGGGCGCATAGTTGACGGGGCCGATTTCCGGCATCAGCGTCACATAGCCATAATCGCCCATCCAGATCGCCGGCTGATGAGTACCGATGAAGCCCTGAATGTAGGTATCTTCATATGCATAGGAACTCACGCTGATCCGATTCTGCCGCGTCTGCGCGGTCCAGTTGGTCATGCCGAACGGGGTGGTCACGAAGGGCATGGTGCCTCCGTAGTCGACGCCGCCGCCGCCCGTGCCGACGAAGGTGTTGACCCAGTCCACCGGATCGGCCTCTTTCGTGTCGGCGCCGAACGCGGCTGCCGCGGCCGTCACGGCGATTGCCGCAAGCGTCAGCGATAAACACAGGCTGGCACGGCAAGAGGGAAAACGGCCATGGAGAGTCGTCATCAGCTCACCTCGGGTGGTACCGGCCGAAGTGTAAATCAGATCGGGAGCCGGCGGCGCCTCCGATGGCAATGCACGTTAGCGGGCCGTTCGCATCACGCGCAGCTTGCTGTCGACGTCCTCCTTGTTCAGATACGCGCCGGACATGTGCCGGTGTCCTTCGAAAGCACGGCGTCCGTGCAGGGTGCGCCAGTTGTCGAAGAACAGAACCGTACCCGGCAACAAACGCATCGAGATCTCGTGGGCCGGATCGTTGATCAAGCGGTGGAACAGGGCCAGGGCACGATAGAACTCGTTCATTCGCGGCACCGGCAGGCGAAAGGGTGCGCGGTCGTAGTTGTTGTAGGCGATCTGCCGCAGGTCGCCGTTGTGATCCAGGCCGATCACGGGATGCTCGGCGCACAGATGCGCGCCGTCACCCAGATAGTGCGCAGGAACCTTGACTTCGCTCAAGACGTCGAAGGCCTTCGGATCGGTCCTGCGAATGATCTCGGCCACCTTGAATCCGTCGACCAGCGTACTCTCTCCGCCCGTGCCGTCGAACGCCAGGCACTGGAACATCTGAAACCCGGGGGGATCGATGCTGTAAGTGCCGTCGGTGTGCGGACCGATGGCGACGGAGGTATATGCCGTGTCCTTGAACGCCATGTTCGCGCTGAACTCCCACATTCCGCCAAAGATGGTCTGGCGCACGTAGCCGACGCGCTTGACCAGCGTTTCCAAATCGGCCACCGAGGCGCCCGCGCCCGTGGTGAGGGCAAAGCCGAATTCCTCGATGAGCGACAGCCAGCGAAGCAGAGCGGCGTCGGAGTGGAGAATCTCCCGGTGGCTCACGCTCGGGAAACTCTTTCCCATGGAGTCGCGATCCCACAGCGTTCGGCGCGGCGCCCGCTCGCGGCCTTCATTCTGCGATATCTCCCAGAGAAATCCCGCGGGAAATACGCTGATGGCGCCGTCGTTCGTCCAGGTAACCCTCAACGTCCGGCCGGCATCCGTGATTTCCGCCTTGGCGGGCGCGATGTCCTTCGCGATCGCGAACGTATCCACCTGCCGCTGCAGGGTTTCGCTGTTCAGGCTCTCCTTGGAATGACAGTGGTCGCGCAGCCAGAAGGCGGAGAAGCGGGCCGGGGAAATCTCATGCCTCCAACTTACTTCGACGTCCTGACCCACGAGCCTGGCGGCGCTCAACAATAAGTCGTGGTCGATCGCATGGGCCGATTGGGCGTTGATCATCGAGGCGCTCCTTTGCTGCCGGTTCCGGAGTAGTTGAACGAGTGTATAGTAAGCGCAAGATCGGCGTCAAATCGATTCAGTCGGTGGATTTGGATGCGCCGGCGGAATGCGGGTAGGATTCACCGCGATCGGGACGCCACTACTGAGCTTCAAATGCCGGACCACATTGATTTCGGGCGGCGCGGCTTTATCGCGCTCGGGCTGCTCGCCGCCGGCGGCTGGCGCCACGCTGCGCGCGCGGCGAGCCGGGCCGTCGCGGACGCCGCGCCCGCTCCACTCTCGGAACTCGAGTATGCACAGGTGCAGCTCGGCGCCGGGCCGCTCTACAGCCAAGCGCGCGAGAATCACGGCTTGGTCCTAGGGTTGGATGAAGATGCGCTGCTGCGGCCGTTCCGCGTGCGCGCCGGACAGCCTGCGCCCGGCCACGAACTTGGAGGTTGGTACGACACCTACGCCTTTGCGCCGGGCGCGACCTTTGGGCAATGGATGAGTGCGCTGTCGCGTTACTACGCGATCACCGGAGACTCAGCGTCGCGCGCCAAAGTGCAGCGTCTGGTGCGCGGCTATGCGGCGACGATCGACGCGAACGGAAGCTTCTACCGCAAGAACCGCTTTCCTGCCTATACCTACGACAAGCTCGTCGGCGGATTGATGGATGCCCGGCGCCTCGCCGGCGACGATACGGCGCTCGCGGCACTCGCCCGCACCACCCAAGCCGCGGTACCGTACCTGCCGGCACGGGCAATTCCGCGCAATGAGCATGCCCAGCCGGGCGAGGACTTCAGCCGGCACGCCTGGGATGAGAGTTATACCCTGCCGGAAAATCAATTCCTGGCGTGGGGAATGACCGGCGACCGGCGTCATCTCGATCTCGGCCGCCGGTTCCTCTACGACGAATTCTTCGGCGCGCTGGCTCGGGGCGAGAATGCGCTGCCGGGCAAGCATGCCTACAGCCATGTCAATGCGCTGAGTTCTGCGGCGCGGGCGTACCTGTCGCTGGGCACGCCGATGTACCTGGCGGCCGCGCAACGCGGCTTCGACATGCTTGCCGCACAGAGTTTCGCCACGGGCGGCTGGGGCCCGGACGAGCATTTTGTCGTTCCCGACAGCGGTGCACTCAAGTCGAGCCTCGCCGAGCAGCACAAGAGTTTTGAAACACCCTGCGGCGCCTATGCGCACTTCAAGCTCACGCGCTACCTGCTGCGCATCAGCCGTGATTCACGCTACGGCGACAGCATGGAGCGCGTACTGTACAACACCGTGCTCGGTGCGACGCCGATCCAGCCGGATGGACACGCCTTCTACTACTCCGACTATACACGGCGGGCCAAGAAAACCTTTCACCCCGACCGATGGCCGTGTTGTTCCGGCACGCTGCCGATGATTGCGGCCGACTACGCCGTCAGCACCTGCTTCACCGATCCGCAAGGCCTGTACGTGAATCTCTACGTGCCCGCGCAGGTCAGCTGGAACCGAAACGGCGAGGCCTGCGGTCTGTCGATCGAGACCGACTATCCCTATGCCTCAACCGTGCTCATGACGCTGCGTCTGCCGAGTACGCAGTCCTTGACGCTCAACCTGCGCATACCCGCCTGGGCGCGAGACGCTGCGCTGACGATCAACGGCAAGCGCGAGACCCAGCCGCTTACCATAGGCCGATTCGCTGCGATCCGGCGCGAATGGCATTCGGGCGACAGGATCGAGCTCACGCTGCCGCTCGCGCAACGCTTGGAAAGCATCGAGGCGGGGCACACGGAAACAGTTGCCCTGTTGGCCGGCCCGCTGGTGCTCATGCGCATATTGGACGGGGGTGATTCGGCGACGTCGCCGATCGGGCGAGCGAACTTGCTGGCGGCGCAACGCGACCGCGGCGGGCGGCATGAATGGCAAGTACGGACGGATGCCGGAGTCATCACGCTGAAGCCGTTTCTCGACATCGGTGCGGAGAACTACAGCGCGTACCAGGAGGTCTTACCGTCCTGATTGCGCAAATCACCCGCAGCAGGCGGTTCGCATGCCGCACCTTGAGCTGCTCGCTGGCGATTCTCGTCGGCTGCAGCGTGACGCATGCGGCGCCCGCGGAAAGCTCGCGAACCCTGCGGGGACATCTGTCCAGCGCAGAGACGGCCATTGCCGTCGAAGCCGGCGAGCATGCTCCTCGGCTGACCATACTGAGCCTTCGCGGCACGACAGCTTGGAAGAACCGGGCCGAGGAGGTATTGCCCGAAGACGCCGAGGTTCGCGGCCGGAAGCAACACCTGCAGTGGCGGCTGGACCGCTCTGCCAGCCGCTTCGGATCGAAGCAGATTCGTCTGGTGTACGTCGCCGACTCGCCGCGGCTCGAGCTGGTATGGCTCTGGGACGCGCGTGCCGGCCGCGGCCCGCTCGAACACACCGTGGAAATAGAAAACTTGAGCCACGAATCGGTGTGGCTGCCGCTCGGCCCAAGCTTTCGCTACGACTGGGAGATCGACTCCCAAGCAGCGCTGGAACGCTTCTGGGTGGAAAAGGGCGCGGACACGCCCTCCTCGCGGGGCACACACTTGGATGCGCTGCGCGACGGCGATACCTGGCAGGGGACATCCAGCAGCTACGCCCGCCCGATCCCCGGACGGCCCCGGGAGATGATTCCCTACTTGTTGGTGGAGGAGTCCGGCGGCGCGCGGCAGGGCTGGTATTTGGGCATCGAGTTCAGCGGGCCCACCCGGATCACCCTCGAGCGCAGCGGCGCATCGCTGCACGGTGAGGCGGGTCTCAATCCCGCGCCGGGCCCCGGCCGGACGCGCCTGCCGCCCGGCGGCACCTTCGCGGCACCGGCGATATTTGTCGGCGCGTTCGCCGGAGGGCCGGACGCCGCCGGCAATATCGTTCGGCGTTGGGTGCGGACCGTGCTCAATAATCCACGTACGTTGCGCGATCCATCCTACCCGCTGATGGTAAACAACAGCTGGGGCAGCGGCATGGCCGTGGATGAGGCGCTCGCGTATCGCATGATCGAGGAATCGGCGCAGCTCGGGCTGGAAATGTTCCATCTGGATGCGGGATGGTTTCGAGATGTGGGCGACTGGCGTGCGGATCCTGCAAAATTTCCGCACGGTATCGCCAGTGTCGCCGACTTCGCCCACCGGCATGGCCTCAAGTTTGGTCTCTGGATCGACTGGACGCAGGCCGGCACTTCGAAGGAGGCCGGCGCGCTCAATGTCTACGATCCCGCGATCCGCGACTGGCTGATCGCCGACCCGCCCGCCGGCTGGACGCACAGTGAACCCTTCAAAGGCATTACCATCGATCTGGGCGTCCCGGCGGCCGCGGCGTGGGCGGCACGCGAACTCGAACGCATCGTCGGCGAGTATCGTCTCGACATGCTCGAACACGACGGCTACCTGGTCGCACAGGGCAGCGCGCGCGAGGATCGCCCCGACGCGCAGGGACAAGCTGCGCCGGCGCGAATCTACGAGGATTCAGGATATCTTTGGGTCGACGGCTCCAACTCAGCGGACGTGGGTTTCAGCGCAACGCGTGCCTACTACGCTATCTATGAGCAGCTGCGGCTGCATCACCCGGAACTGCTGCTGGAGATCTGCAACGACGGCGGCCGGATGGTGGATTTCGGCAGCGCCGCGCACGGCGACTATTTTTCCATGACCGATAGCTATGATCCTCTCTCGAACCGGCGCGCATTTTACGACGCGAGTTTCGTGTTGCCGCCGGCGATGCTGGAAGGCTACGTGGCAAAATGGCCGGCGCCGCGCATCGAGAATTTTCGCTACATGATTCGCAGCGGGATGATGGGCTGGTTTTCGCTGATGCAGGATACGAGCCTATGGAGCCCTGAGCAGCGCACCGATGCACGGGCGCAGTTCACGCTCTACAAGTCGGCGCTGCGTCCGCTGATCCGCGAGGCCGATCTGTACCACATCGCCGAACGCCCGGACGGTGTGCATTGGGACGGAGTCGAATACTATTCGACCAGCCTGCGGCGCGGCGTGCTATACGCATTCCGAGGCACGGCGCCCGATGAGCCCATGCATCGTTTTCGTTTGCTCGGCCTCCGTCCTGAGAGCCGCTACCGGCTCAGGTTCGAGGACCGGGGCCCGGCCGCCGACCTCGTGCTGGCCGGTCGGTTACTGATGCAGGAGGGGGCGCCAGTCAGGCTCGACCTACCCTTGTCCTCTGAATTGATTTTTCTCGAGGAACTACGATGAGATCGAACCCGAAGTCAAACGTGCGCCGCGTAGCTCTGCCCCGCGTAGCTCTGCCCCGCGCGGCTATGCCCCGCGCAGCTTTGCGCCGCGCACTCATGCTGGTGGGCGTCGGCATCGCGGTCATGACGCCGCTCCCCGGCATGGGCGACACCGGTACCGAGCAGAGGCTGCAATTCGATGTGGATGAAGGTCTCAATCTCAACAGCTTTCTGCGCGAGGGCCCGGTAGCCGCGCATCTACTACTGCGTTCAGGGTTAGATCCCCGCGTGTTGGTGGCCTTCCCCGCCGGCAACAGCGGCGTCGGTCTCTGGTTTGCGCACAGCCCGCGGCCGGTAACCTGGACTAGCTCTAAGTCCCCGCAGCCGCTCAAGGCCAAGGATGAGCGCGGACGACCCCTGTACGGCATGACGGCCGAGGCCGCCGTGAGCGGAGCCACAGACCTGTCGATCAAGCAAGCCGTTCTGTCGAGCGTGCGCGTTTTGCGCGATTATCAGGCCCTCGGGACCTTTCCGGCTGATGTCGCGGTCAACCCGACGGTTCAGAACTCGACCATCACCTGGGCGCGCGATCGCCTCGACGGCGCGGCCGGATATCGCCTCAGCATCCAGGTCACTCGCGGCACGCTCCAAGCGGACCATATGACGGCCGGGAGCGACGGCGTGATCCGGATGAAGATCACCGCCCTCTGCGGTGAAACGCCGCTGACCCCGCTTGCGGGCCGGGATTTGCTGGGCGAAGGGGCCGAAGCGGACGCCGCGGCCCGCAATGTGCTCGCTTTTCTTAGCTACCAAGAGAAATTTCTCGCCGGCTCCTGGCGCTTCAATACCTACTTCGGCCGCGACACGCTGATGTCGGTGCGACTGTTGATGCCCGTGCTGCAACCTGCGGCGGTGGACGCCGGCTTAAGCGCGGTGCTGACCCGCTTATCGCCGCAGGGCGAGGTGGCGCACGAGGAGGACATCGGAGAGTTCGCCATTCTCGATCGCATGCACGCCGGCCTCCCCAAGTCGGATGCGCCGCTATTCGACTACAAGATGATCGACGGTAGCTTCATGCTGGCGCCGGTCGCCGCCGCATGGCTGCTCGACGATGCACGCGGCCGATCGCAGGCTGCGCAATTCCTGGCGCGCAGGGACGGGCGCCAAGGCGAGCCGCCGCGGGCGCTGGGCGCCGATCTGGTGAGCAATTTGCGGTTCGTGCTGCGTGCCGCGGCCGGGTTCGCGGGCGATCCGCGGGCGTCGAATCTGATCGCACTCAAGCCCGGAATCCCCGTGGGTCAATGGCGGGACAGCAACGATGGTTTGGGAGGCGGACGCTTTCCCTACGACGTCAACGCGGTATTCGTGCCGGCGGCGCTCGAAGCGGCCGGCCGATTCTACGCGAGCGGCCTGCTCAAACCCTATCTTGAGCCGGCCGATCATGCGCTGTTCGCGCGCGCCAGAGCTCAGTCGACTATCTGGCGCGACAAAGCCAGGCCGCTGTTCGACGTCACAGTATCCAACGCCGATGCCCGCCGCGACATCACCCGCTATGCCGCTGCCCTCAACGTGTCCGGCGTTGCCGCGCTCCGCTCGGTGGGCGACTCACCCGTGCGCTTCCACGCCCTGTCGCTCGACGCCGATGCCAATCCCATTGCCGTCGTCCACTCCGACGAGGGCTTCGACCTGTTGTTCGGCCGCCCCAGTCCGGCAGCGCTGCGCGAAGTCACCGTGGCGCTGATGCGGCCGTTTCCGGCGGGGCTCCTGACGGACGTGGGGATCGTGGTGGCCAATCCGGTGTATGCATCGCCTGCCGTTCAGGCGAAGCTCACCAGCAACGCCTACCACGGCACGGTGATTTGGTCCTGGCAGCAAGCGGTCATGGCGGCGGGACTGCGGCGGCAACTCCAACGGCCGGAGCTGCCGCCGATCGTGAAGGAGGATTTGCGCGCCGCCCAGCGGCAGCTCTGGGGCGCCATCCGCGCGGCGCACACCTTGCGCAATTCCGAGCTTTGGTCCTGGAACTTTGCGGGAGAGCACTTCCACATCGCGCCCTTCGGCGCAGCCGCCGCCGACGCCGACGAATCCAACGCGGCGCAGCTGTGGAGCACAGTTTATCTGGCGATACCCGACCCGGGCGCGCCGAACCCCGCCCGGCACGCGCCGCCCTAGGCGTATAGTCCCTACGTCGAAGAACCAGTTGAGAAGCTGATGGCAAAACGATTGCGGAAGGGACCCCGAAAGTCGAAGGCTGGGCGGCTGACCATGGCGGACCTCGGCCGGATCGCCGGAGTTTCGCCGATGACTGTCTCGAGGGCGCTGCGCAACAGCGCCATCGTCAATTCAGAAACGCGCACCCGGATATTCGACCTGGCCCGCAAGCATGGCTACCGCCTGAACCTCCCCGCCCGCAATCTTCGCCTCAACCGGAGCCATACGATTGCCGTGGTGATCGAAATGGAGCCGTCGCCCGAAAGGCCGATGACCGACCCCTATCCGCTCACTCTGCTCGGCGGTATTTCTCAGGAATTGACCTCCTCGGGATACAACCTGCTCCTGACGACGCTGCATGCCATGGATACCAACACCATCAACGCGGCCGAGGGTCTGATCCTTCTGGGTCAGGGTGCCGACGACGTGGCGGTGCATGCGATCGAGCGGCTCGGAATTCCATGGGTCGTGTGGGGCGCCCTGCGAGCCCGGCAACACTACACCGTGGTGGGAACGGACAACGAGCACGGCGGCGCCGTCGCCGCGGCACGGTTGCTGGGCTTGGGTAGGCGCCGCCTGGTGTTCATCGGCGACCTGCGCCACGCCGAGGTCGCTGCGCGCCATCGAGGATTCGCGGATTTCATGCAAAGTGCGCAGGACGCCACGCTCGTCACCCGAACCAGCCCATTCTCATTTCACGGCGGAGCGCAAGTGGCCGCCGATTTGTTGAAGGAGGGCGTGGCCTTCGACGGTGTATTCGCCTGCAGCGACCCCCTCGCCATGGGAGTGATCCGCACCGTGATCGAATCCGGAAAGCGCGTGCCCGAGGATGTCTCGGTCATCGGCTACGACGACTCCCCGTTGGCCGCATCCTTCGTGCCTCCGATGACATCGGTGCGGCAGGATTGGCGTTCGGGAGGAAGCTTGTTGGCGCGCAAAGTGGTGGCGCTCATCGAACATAGGCCCGTCGCTTCGGAAGTTCTTCCGACCAGTCTCATCGTTCGGGCGACTTAGGACTGCCTGCGGCCCGGCCCGGGCAGACCCTCGTCGTCAAGCCGGGATCGTCACTGCGTTCGCCGCCACCTCGCTGCGTTCGGTTTCGCGTCGGAACAGAAACAGCGCGATCAGCAGCAGCAGCATCGGCACCAGAGAAAAATAAAATGCTCGGATGCCGTCGAAACGCGAGAAGACGATCGCGGTGATCCGCGAGCCCACTGTGCCGCCCAGCGCCGAAAATACCACGATCAGTCCGGTCATGGCCGCATGCAGCGGCTTGGGCAGGGAACTCAAGGCCACGGAATTGATGACCGGATAGATGGGTGCCATCAATAACCCGATCAGCGGTATCACATAGGCCGCAACGGGAGCGTTGAACCAACCCACCCCGGGGCGGGCCACCACGCTGGATGCGAGCGGCAGGGTCAAAATGACCAGCAGCCCCATCGAGAGCACGCAGACGTTCAGCAGGACGAACCACGGCACGCGCCGCAATACCACCCCGGCACCGATTCGTCCGATCGCCGTGGCCCCGGCAAGGATGCTCGCCAGCTGCACGCTCATGGTGTTCGGCAGCTTGAGAATCTCGCGATTGAAGGTGGGCAGCCAGGTACCGAAACTTTGCTCGATCAACACGTAGAGAAATGCGGAGATCAGAAAGCAATACACCAGCGGCCGCGCCAGCAGCTTGAACAGGCCGGCGAAGGATTGCCCGGCCGAAGTCTTTCCCGCGGGATGCGCCGCGGATTCATCCAGGTGCGACGTCCACATCAGCGCCAAGAGGGCGCCGGCCACTGCGGCCAGCAGCCAGTAGACGTTGAGCCAACCGAGGTTGGCCGGCGCGATCGGATCGATGAAGGCGCTGAACAGCCATCCGCCGAGCAGCACGCCGACCATGAACAGCCCCTCGATGAGGTTGGTGAGCCGCGAATGCGCGGTCTTGTCCACCGTGAGCAAGCCGATGGAGGAATACACCGCGACCTTGGTCATTGCGAAGGATGCGCCCACGCACACGAACAGAAGCTCGGTGGTGTGGAACGCGGGGTAGACCGGCATCAGCATGCAGGCGCCGCCGACGATGACCAGGGACAGCATCATGGCGCGCTTATAACCCAGCGCCGGCAGGAACGACGCCACAGCGAAGGAAAATCCCGCGATGGTCAGATCCTTGCAGGCCTCGAGCAGGCTGGCGCGCGGCTTGTCGACGCCGAAGGTGATGATGGATTGCAGGATCACCGTACCGACACTGTTGAGCAGCACGGCGAACAGCATGTAGAT
>Ga0209274_10000239_pt1 | contig 41980 bp, 34 predicted proteins | sample HubBroMetageREF1_FD_188343 | JGI IMG/M metagenome (GOLD analysis project Ga0209274, IMG submission 188343) | Reference soil microbial communities from the Hubbard Brook experimental Forest, New Hampshire, USA - Hubbard Brook CCASE Soil... | ecosystem: Environmental > Terrestrial > Soil >...
GAAGCGGGACAATCGCCCCAATTGAATGCGGGCGCGATCCATCTTCACCGCGTCGCGCAGCATGTCTTCAACGGCGCGCTGATTGGCCTGCGACTCCATGTCGATGAAGTCGATGACGATGAGGCCACCGATATCGCGCAGGCGCAGTTGCCTTGCGATTTCCTCGGCCGCTTCGAGATTGGTGTTGCGCGCGGTGGCTTCGATGTCGCCGCCCCGGGTGCTGCGGGCGGAATTGATGTCGATGGAAACCAGCGCCTCGGTATGGTCGATCACCAGGCTTCCGCCGGAGGGCAGGGTGACTTTGTGCGAATACGCGGATTCGATCTGACTCTCGATCTGGTAGCGCGTGAACAGCGGTACCGGATCTTGATACAACTTGAGCTTGCGCTGCGCATCCGGCGGCATGAAGCGCTGCATGTATTCCTGAGCTTTCTGAAAGGCCTCAGGCTGATCGATGAGGCACTCGCCCACATCGTCCGAGAAGTAGTCGCGAAGTCCGCGGGTCACCGCGTCGCTTTCCTGGAAAATCAGGAACGGCGCGGGCCTGCCGTCGTTCGCGGCCACGATAGCGTCCCAAGCGGTCTTGAGATTGTTCAAATCCCACTGCAGTTCTTCGGTGGTTCGCCCGACACCGGCCGTGCGCACGATGGCGCCCATGCCGTCGGGAATCTGCAGGTCGTTCATGGCCTCGCGCATTTGATCGCGATCCTCGCCTTCGATGCGGCGCGACACGCCGCCCGCCCGCGGATTGTTCGGCATCAGCACCAGGAATCGTCCGGCCAGGCTGATGTAGGTGGTGAGCGCCGCACCCTTGTTGCCGCGCTCCTCCTTTTCAACCTGAACGATCAGTTCCTGGCCTTCCCTGAGCAGATCCTTGATGTTCTGCTTGCCCTGGGCGGATGCCTGGGTGCTGAAGTACTCCCGCGAGACCTCTTTCAACGGCAGGAAGCCGTGGCGCTGAGCGCCGTATTCGACGAACGCCGCTTCGAGACTCGGCTCTACGCGGGTGATCCGGCCTTTATAGATATTGGATTTTTTCTGTTCCCGGGATGGGATCTCAATCGATAAGTCGTAGAGTTTCTGACCGTCGACGAGTGCGACTCGCAGTTCTTCTTCCTGAACTGCGTTGACGAGCATTCTTTTCATGTGCCCCAACTGATGTGGTAGGGGCCGAGGAGGTGAGCTTGAGAATAGAAGCCGGCGCCGCGACGTATGGGAGCATTGCAAAAAGGGATAAGCCGAGCGCGAGCCACGCGACCGGCATCAATTCAGCCCAATTCTGCCAAATCCCAATATCCAAAATAAACCTACGGCAAGCCCGGGGACTTGTTCTCGGTAAACCGCTTGTCAGACGCCGAGGCTCAGGTTGCGCTCTCTTGCGTCTGTCTCATCGGCCGAGCGATGGTCTGGAATTCCAGATCCAACTAATATGCGGCTCCCCATCGGATGGGGGGCCACCGGAAACCGGTGTCTTCATGCAAACCCAAGAAACGGGCGTCGCCCTTCAAATGGTTCAGCGCCTGACACGGTTTTAGGACATTATCACGACCGCCCCACTGGGTCAATGTAATCAATACCTTAGAAGATTGCTCCACGAGCACGAGCCAAGTCATGAACAGCCCCGGCACTGAAACACCGCGCCTCCATTCCCCGAAAAGCCCCGTGATCCTGCGCACGGTGACCGCCGACGAGGCCGGTCAGCGCGTGGACAATTTCCTGATGCGCCACTTCAAGACGGTGCCCCGCAGCCGGGTTTACCGGCTGCTGCGCAAGGGCGAGGTACGGGTGAATCGCAAGCGCGTCGATGCCGAGTACCGCATTCAGGAGGGGGACGAAGTGCGCCTGCCCCCGGTGCGAATCGACGCCGGCGATCAAACCGGGCGGCCGTCGGGTCCGTCGAGCAGCCTGTTGGAGTTGATCGAGCGGGCGGTGATTTTCCAGGATAAGCATCTATTGGTGATCGACAAGCCCGCCGGAGTCGCCGTGCACGGCGGCAGCGGTCTGAGCTTCGGCGTCATCGAGGCTCTGCGGGCGTCGCGGCCGCGCGAGACCCTGGAACTGGTGCATCGCCTCGACCGCGACACCAGCGGATGCCTTCTGGTGGCCCGCGATCGCGCTACGCTCACCGCGCTACATGCCGTGATTCGCAACGGCGGCATGACCAAGACCTATATGGCCTTGGTGGCGGGCAGCTGGCAGTTGGGAACCAAGCGCATCGACGCGCCGCTGGCGACCGACAATCGCCAGCACGGCGAACGGCACGTGCGTGTCGCCGCCGCCGGCAAGGACTCGGTCAGCGTATTCAAGCCGGTTCAGTTCTTTGGGCCGCTCGCAACCCTGATGGAAGTGGACATCCCCACGGGGCGCACGCACCAGATTCGGGTCCACGCATCATTCGCCGGTCATCCGCTGTTGGGCGACGACAAGTACGGCGATCGTGAACGCAATGCCGAGCTCAAGCAGCATGGTCTCAGGCGCACCTTCCTGCACGCGCAATCGGTGGCGTTCGAATGGCCCGGCTCAGGCGTACCGTTTCACGCGAGCGCGCCGCTGCCGGGTGAGCTTAGCGCCGTTCTCGATGCCATTCTGCCGATGAAGCGTAAGGCGAAGCGGTCGGCGCCAAAGCGTCCCGCACGCCGGTAGTCGTCCGCGAGCCCCGTGAGCACGCCGGCCGGTGGGGGATTACGGAAGTTCGAATCCCACTTCGCGCAGCACCGCGCTCAGGCGAATCAGAGGCAAACCAATCAGGGCGCTCGGATCGCCGCTGTCGATCGATTCGCACAGAGCGATCCCAAGACCTTCGCTCTTAAAGCCGCCGGCGCAGTCGATCGGCGCCTCCAGAGCGACGTAGCGCGCGATGGTCTCCTCATCGAGCCTGCGAAATGTCACCCGAGTGGTATCGATGAACTCGTGCACCGCATGCCCGTTATGCCGCACGACGGCTACGGCCGTCATGAAGGACACGGTGGAACCGGAGCAGGATCGCAATTGCTCGATGCAACGGGCTTCAGTACCCGGTTTGCCGAGAATCAGCTCCCCTTCCGGGCCCGCCAGCGCCGCAACTTGGTCCGACCCGATGACCCAGGCATCTGGCTGCTGCAGCGCCACGGCGGCGGCTTTGGCCCTCGCCAGGCGGGCTGCCAGCGCGAAGGGTTGCTCGCCGCGACGGACGGCCTCGTCGACTCCCGGTGCAATGCAGGAGAAGGGCAGGTGCAGCCTGGCCAGCAGCTCGCGGCGATATTTCGAGGCCGAGGCCAAAATGAGTGGATGTGGAGACTTCAAAAACAACGACTTGCGTCCGATTCTTTTTTGACAGGGGTGGGAACCGGCCCTATTATACGCGGCCCATGGCAGCGGGCTTGCCGGACCGAGTTGATTGTGCGCACCTGGCGGACGATGCCGTGGTGCTTGAACGGGTCTATCCGCTCGGTGAGATGCCTCGCTTGCAAGATTTGTTGGCGGATGCAGGCGGCTCGGTGCGTGCGAGATTCGAATTTGCGAACGTCGATTCGGGCCGGGCGGGAGCCACCGTCGCGGTTGAGGCGTGCCCGCAGTTGATTTGCCAGCGATGTCTGCAAGGCTTCGCATATGAGGCGGCGGGCAGCAGCGAGATTGAGTTCTCCGGCAGCGTAAGGTTCGGCGAGGGGTCTGGTGCGGCGGATTCGCAGCCTGAGATTTACGCAACCGATGACGGCTTGGTGAGCTTGCGCGAGCTGGCTGAGGAGGAATTGTTGTTGGCCTTGCCGCTCGTGGCGGTTTGCAGTACGCCGCAAACCTGCGGTCGAGCGCCGGTGTACGAGGCGGGCGAGGACGCCGGCGAGTCGAACGATCGAACGCGGCCGTTTACCGTATTGCAGGATATGTTGAAGAAAACTTGATAGGACAGGTACTCATGGCAGTTCAAAAAAGCAGAAAAACCCCCTCCAAGCGCGGCATGCATCGGTCGCATTCCGCGCTTGCCGCGCCCGCGGTGTCGATCGACGCCAAGAGCGGAGAGACTCATTCGCGTCATCGCATTTCCCGCGAGGGATTCTACCGCGGCCGCAAGGTGCTCGAGACCAAGGCGGACGCGGCTGCGGCCGAAGAATAAACTTGCATAGCCGGCGGTGATTCGCACGCCGCGCGGGCCACATCGACGCAAGTGACTGCGCTGATCCACATTGCCATCGACGCCATGAGCGGCGACCGCGGACCGTCGGTCTCCGTTCCTGCGGCAATTGCGGCGGCCCGCGAATTTGGCGACGCGCGATTTACCCTCATCGGCCGGCAAGCGGACTTGGAGCGCGAATTGGGCGGCGCGCCGCCGCCCAACGTGTCCTGCCTGTTTGCGGCCGATGTCGTCGAGATGACCGACCATCCCCGCGAAGCCCTGCGCCGCAAGAAGGATTCCTCGATGCGCCGTGCCATCGACCTGGTCAAGGCGAAGGAGGCGCATGCCTGCGTCAGCGCGGGAAACACCGGCGCCTTGATGGCCACCGCGCACTTCGTGCTGAAAATGCTGCCTGGGGTGGAGCGCCCCGCCATCGTGTCGCTCATTCCGTCGCGCGGCGGTCATACCTATATGCTGGATTTGGGCGCCAACGCCTCGTGCACCCCGGCGCAGCTGTCACAGTTCGCGGTGATGGGATCGGTGCTCGCGGCCGACTTGGAGGGAGCGCATGAAAGGCCGCGGGTGGGGCTGCTCAACATCGGCTCGGAGGACATCAAGGGCAACGACATCGTTCAGGCCGCGCACAATCTGTTGGCCGCGAGCGGGATCAACTACGTCGGCTTCGTCGAGGGGCACGATATTTTTTCCGATGAGGTCGACGTCGTGGTCACCGACGGATTCACCGGCAACGTCGCCCTGAAAGCGATGGAAGGGGTGGCACGCCTGATCGGCGAGATCATGCGCGAGGAATTCACCCGCACGACGCTGCGCAAGGCGGGCGCCGCGGTGGCGAAGCCGGCGCTCAACGCGATACGGGCCCGCCTCGATCCCAGACGCTACAATGGTGCCAGCATGATCGGGTTGAACGGAATAGTGATCAAAAGCCATGGCAGCGCCGATCTTTTCGGATTTCAGCGCGCCATCGAAGTCGCGGTACAGGAAGCGCGCAACGACTTGCCGGCGCGCGTCGCTCAACGGCTGAGCGCGTCACGCGAAGCTTGAAGGACAATGATGTACTCACGAATCGCCGGAACCGGCAGCTATTTGCCGACCAAGATACTGACCAATGCGGATCTCGAGAGACTCGTCGACACCAGCGATGAATGGATTCGCACCCGAACCGGCATCGAGCAACGTCATGTGGCGGCGGAAGGCGAAACGACGACGGATCTTGCCGAACATGCCTCACGGCGCGCCATACAGGATGCCGGAGTCAGCGCGGCGGACATCGACCTGATCTGCGTCGGCACGACCACGCCGGATCTGGTGTTTCCGAATGTGGGCACCTTGTTGCAGGATCGATTGGGAATTCACGGCTGTCCGGCGTTCAGCCTGGAGGCGGCCTGCACCGGTTTCGTCTATGCGCTCAGTGTGGCGGACAAATTCGTCCGGCTGGGCGAATCGAAATGCGCCCTGGTCGTGGGAGCGGAGACGCTGACGCGAATCGTCGATTGGAAGGATCGCGGCACCTGCGTACTGTTCGCGGACGGCGCGGGCGCCGTGGTACTGACGCCGTCGAGCGAACCGGGAATCATCAGCACGCGCCTGCACTCGGACGGCAAATACAAAGACCTGCTTCTCTATCCCGACGGCGTGTCCAAGGGCTTCAAGCTGGTGCGCGAAGGCAAGGCCGGCGTGCAGATGAAGGGAAACGAGGTGTACAAGGTCGCGGTCAACACGCTGGGACAGATGGTCACGGAGACCTTGAGCGCCAGCGGCATCGGCCACGATGCGCTCGATTGGCTGATCCCCCACCAGGCGAACATTCGCATCATCGAGGCCATCGCCAAGCGGCTCGATTTGCCGATGAAAAAGGTCATCGTGACGATCAACACCCAGGGCAACACCTCTGCCGCGTCGGTGCCGTTGGCGCTCGATACGGGGATTCGCGACGGCAGGATAAAGCGTGGCCAATTGCTGCTGCTGGAGGCCTTCGGCGGCGGATTCACATGGGGATCCGCGCTCATTCGCTACTGACGGGCGGGTGGGCAAATGAGAACGGCGATGGGGTTTCTCTTCTTGGCGGCGGTGGCGCCCGCGGCGGGTCCGGCGCAGGCACAAACCTTTACCCTGGCATCCGGCCAGGATCTGATCGGGGAAATCGGGCAGACCGAGGCGCAGCAGCAAGACACCCTGCCGGACATTGCCCGGCAACACCATCTGGGATTCGACGAGATCATCGCAGCCAATCCCGGCGTCGACATCTGGCTGCCGGGCGCGGGGAGAATCGTCCGTCTCCCGTCGGAGCACCTGTTGCCGGATGTGCCGCGCGCGGGTCTGGTGGTGAATCTCCCGGACGGACGACTGTACTATTTCCGTACCGATACCCACGACCGCCTCGTCGTCGAGACCTACCCCATCAGTGTCGGCCAGATGGACTGGAAGACTCCGCTGGGGGTGACGCGAGTCGTGCAGAAGGAGAAGATGCCGACCTGGTATCCGCCCAAATCGGTGCGCGCGAAACATTTGCAGGACGGCGACGTGCTGCCCGATTCGATTCCGCCGGGTCCCGACAATCCTCTCGGTGAATATGCGCTGCGCCTGGGCGTTCCCGGCGGCGCCTACTTGATTCACGGCACCAACAAGCCGGTGGGTGTGGGAATGCAGATCACGCATGGCTGTATACGCCTCTACCCGGAGGACATTGAACTTCTCTTCGGCGAGGTAGAGGTTGGAACGAGCGTGCGCATCGTCAATCAGCGCATCAAGACGGGTTGGCAGGACGGAGCTCTGTACCTGGAGGTTCACCATCCCTTGGACGGCGCGAATCCCAAGGATATGGAGGATGCGACGGCTCTGACGCGCGCCATCGTCGCCGCCACGGCCAGCCGGCGGGTCAGGGTCGATTGGGACACCGCGCAGCGCGTGTTCGAGGAGTCGAACGGGATTCCGGCACGAATCTCAATCGACGGCGGCGCAGGCTCGGGAGCGCTGCCGGCGGCGAGTGGCTCGCACGGTACCTGACTCGTCGCGCGCGGCACCTGGCTCGTTGCGAACGCCGCACCGCCAAAAAAAACGCCGCGGTGTTACCCGCGGCGTTCAAGCTCGATCAAATTCTCGACTACTTCGACACTGACTTCTTGAACATGCGATCGATCTTCTCGTTGATCGCTTCAATGGCGGTCGAATTCGACTGCCCGGTCGACAGCGCCTGATTCGCGGTGCTCTGCGCGCCCGAAGCGGCCGATTGCGCGGCGGCAGCCGCACTGTTCGCGGCAGCGGCGTCGCTCGAGGCCTTCGCCACGTCGCTTTGCAGTTTGCCGACTTGTGACTTCAGATCATCGATCTGGGCTTGGATCGGCTTCAGATCGGTGCAGCCTGCGAAAGCAACTACGCAGGCCACGGCGAGAGAGGCCTTAAGTGTGGTGGTCAATGTCATAAAAATATTCCCCTAAGTTAATTCGTTCGTATCGGAAAGTCCGAAAAAGTCCGAAGTGTTGCTGCAGTCCGGCCCAGTCTGCACATCGGGCCCGTCCGCGTCGCAACACAGTCCTACATAAAGCCAAATTCGCGCGTCGAATGCAACTGAAATGCGCTAATTGTCGGCAGTCCGCGACGATTTTCCTCAAGTTCCTTTCGTAGAAATTAAATCATCGTTAGAAACACGGCTCCGAGTGTAAATTTTACAGCAGAACACGGCTTTACTCACTAGCCGCACGGCATTTTTCATCATGGCGCGTCGTCTAATTTTTCTTTTGCAGAATCCGTGTTGGCGATTTGCCTCTCCGTTGCCTGCGATCGAAGACGTTGCTGCGGGGTACGCTACCGCACCGTGCGGAACAGCACCGTACGGTACCGTACAGCAGTGCCGTGCAGGGTGGTGCGAACGAACGATCCCGGATGCTGCGCTCGAAAGTCTCGAACGCGGTGCTCGACAATTTTCATCACGGCGTTGAGCGAGCACGGGATCGTGCTCCGACGCGGACTTGAGCGGCTGCCGCCTCTCGCGCGATTCGTTGCGATTGACGCTCGCCCATCCTGGGCTCGCGCCGTTGACGGGCGCCATCCTGGTCCCCGCCCTTCGGGCGCCGGCGCGTGCCAAAAATCTTCGGCGCATCGAATGACTGCCGGCGGCGCCGGGCGGGCATGAACGGCGGGCCGCCGCCTAAGTGCGGTGCCTCTGCGGAACCGCACTTGCCAGTTCTCGAAGACTGTATATAATAACAGTCACTGTCTACATATACAGGTGACGCATGTCGGACCTTACTCCCCGTCAAACCCAGATCCTGAGGCTCATCCAAGACGCCATCGCGGAAAGCGGGATGCCGCCGACGCGCGCGGAAATCGCGCGCACCCTGGGTTTCAAGTCGCCGAATGCCGCCGAGGAGCACTTGCGCGCCTTGCAGCGCAAGGGCGTCATCGATCTCATCCCCGGCGCTTCGCGCGGCATTCAACTCAAGGACATTTTGCGCGAGCAATTGGGGCTGCCGCTCATCGGGCGGGTCGCCGCCGGCCGTCCGATCCTGGCTGAGGAACATATCGAATCGCGTTATCAGATCGACCCTAAGCTATTCCAACCCCAGCCGCACTACTTGCTGAAAGTGCGAGGCATGAGCATGAAAAATGCCGGCATCTTGGATGGGGATCTGGTCGCCGTGCATCGCACGCCCGAGGTGCGCAATCGCCAAATCGTGGTCGCCCGCTTGGAAAACGAAGTCACCGTCAAACGCTATCGGCAAGAAGGCACGATTGTTTGGCTGCTGCCCGAAAATACCGACTTCGAGCCCATCCGTGTCGATCTGAAGGAACAACCCATGATCATCGAAGGGGTGGTCGTCGGAGTGCTTCGCCGCGGCAAAGACGTGGATGCCGCGTGAGGCAGCATCGCTTGACTGCATTTTGGCCGATGCACGCGTCTGGAAGTTAAAAGACGCCTCGGCTGCCCCCGCTCGTCCGGTTTGGTCCACCGGTAAGAGCGCACTGGATGCGCGCCTGCCTGGCGGCGGGTGGCCGACGGCGTCACTCATCGAGGTGCTGCTGGACGATACCGGCTTGGGCGAGGTGCAGCTTTTTTTGCCGGCGCTGGTGGAGTGCCAACGCAGGATGGGTCAAGGCGGCAGCGCCGGGGATGTCTCCTGGCTGGTGTGGATCGCGCCGCCCCATGAACCTTACGCCCCGGCCTTGGCGCAGCAGGGAATCGACCTCACACGTTTGCTCGTCGTGCGGCCGGCCAGTGCGACGGAAGCATTGTGGGCTGCCGAACAGGCGTTAAGTTCTGGGATCTGCGCCGCGGTGCTGCTCTGGCTGAAGGGCACCGACGATCGCTGGCTGCGGCGTTTGAAGCTCGCGGCCGAGGCGGGCGGCGCGCTCGGGGTGCTGTTTCGCCCCGAGCGGCATCGCTTTGAATCTTCGCCCGCCAGTCTGCGGGTGCTGATGACGCAGGGCGAGGATGAAGTGCGTCTCGATCTACTCAAGGTGCAAGGCGGCCGACCCGGCCCTGTCGATCTGGGTGGCTCTTGAAATCGCGGACAATGAAGTCACAGACGGCGGATTTATTCGCTGCCGCCGCCACGCCCGCCACGCCTGCATCGCCCGCATCGCCCCCGATGCGACGCTGCGCGCCTCAGGCCTTGAAGGCGGGCGGTGTGCCGCCGACGCCGCAGTTCGCAGGCTGCGGGCGTGTGAGCCGGCTCTGGTATGCCGCGGTATTTCCTGAGTTGACCGATGCCGCACATGCTGCCGCCGTACTGCCGCGGCTCTGCCTTCGTGCTCAAACATTCACCTCCTTCGTCAGCATCGAACCGCCCAATGCCTTGCTGTTGGAAATCAAGGGCAGCTTGAAGCTATTCGGTTCTCTCGAGCGTTTGCATGCCGACATCGATGCCTGTTGGCGCCGGCTTGGGCTGCAGGCGTACAGCGCCGCGGCACCGTCGACTTTGGCGGCGCTGTGGTTGGCGCGGAGCGGGGTGCACACCGGCAATCCGGCCGGCAGCCACCCCGTCGTCATCGACGACCTTGGAACGCTGTCCGGGCGTCTGGCGGGGCTGCCGATCGCCTGCACGGCATGGGATAGCGAACGGCTGCAGACCTTGCATGCCTTGGGTGTGACGCGCATGGGTGAATTGCTGCGTCTGCCGCGAGCGGGTCTCGCGCGCCGTTTGGGTGCCGCCGCGGTACGGGATCTCGACATTGCACTGGGACGGCAATTCGCGCCGCGCCGCACTTTCGTGCCGCGCGCGCGTTTTCGGGCGCGCTGTGATTTTGAGGAGGAGATCGAGAATGTCGCTTATCTGGAAAAGGCGCTCGAACCGCTGATCGCGTGCTGTGCGCAATTCTTGCGGGAGCGTCAGGCCGGAGTGCAGGCCCTGCGGCTGAAGCTCAAGCATCGCGCGGGGAGCGCGACCTGCATGCATGCGGGGCTGGCGGGCATCACGGGCGAACGCCGCCGCTTGACGGATGTGCTGGGTCAAAAACTGGGACGGCTCGAGCTTCGGGCGCCGGTCAAAGGCATGGAATTGATCTCCGGTTCCTTGCAGCCGCTGTCGGCCGCCTCGCTCGATGTCTTTGCCGGATTGTCAGGCACCGGCCGCCGCGATACGGCGCCGCAGTTGGTGGAACGTCTGCGCGCGCGCTTGGGCGAGGATGCGGTGTATGGGGTGGATTCCATTCCGGAACATCGGCCCGAAGCGGCCTGGCGGCGCGTCCACGAACTGTCGCTGGCCACGGCCTCGCGCATGGGTGAGAAGATGACCGGTTCAAGGGTGGACGACGGCATGCCGCGTCCCGTGTGGTTGCTCGACGCGCCGTTGCCCTTAGGCTCCGACTGGGTTCTGGAACAGGGTCCGGAACGCATCGAGAGCGGTTGGTGGGACGGCCGGGGTGTGGCGCGCGATTACTATGTTGCCCGCCGTAGCAGCGGCACGCGCCGGCTGCAGGGCCCAAAGCTCTGGGTTTTTCAGGAGCGCCGATCCAAGCGCTGGTATGTGCATGGAGTATTCGCGTGAACGGCGCGCACGCGTGAGGACGGTTCATGTACGCCGAACTCCATGCCTTGAGCAATTTCTCGTTTTTACGCGGCGCTTCGCATCCGGAAGAATTGGTCGAACAGGCCAAGCAATTGGGCTATCGGGGACTGGCACTCACCGATGAATGCACACTGGCGGGAGTGGTACGCGCCCACACCGCCGCCCGGCAGCACGGCCTGCCGCTGATCATCGGCACGGAGCTCACCTGCATTGATGAACGCGGAGGCAGGACGCCGGAGCCGACGCCCGCAGGGCGCCCGCAGGGCGAGGGCCAGGATGGCCCGAGTCAACTCAAGCTCGTGGCGCTCGCCACCGATCGTGCGAGCTATGGCGCCATGAGCCGCTTGATCAGCCGGGCTCGCCGCGCCGCCGTCAAAGGCCGCTACACGCTTGAGCGTACCGATCTCGAGGATGCTCTCGACGGCTGCCTGATCATCTGGCTGCCGCGCGCGGACAGAGCCTCGCTGCAGCGCCGGGAAGAGGACGGCCGATGGTTGCGCGAACGATTCGCGGGACGATTATGGTTGGGCGTCGAGCTCTTGACCGGCGGCTTCGACATGCGCCGCTGGGAGCTGTTGGAAGCACTCGGCCGTTTGCTCGATGTGCCGTGCGTTGCCGCGGGCGATGTGCACATGCATCGCCGCAGCCGCCGCGCCCTGCAAGACGTGTTGACGGCGATTCGCTTAGGGAAGCCGCTCCAGGCCGCGGGGTATGCCGTATTTCCGAACGGCGAGCGCTGTTTGCGGCCCTTGCAGCGTCTGCGCGAGCTGTATCCCGAGCCGCTGCTCGCGCAAACGCTGAAGATCGCGGAGCGCTGCACTTTCAAGCTCGACGAGCTGCGCTACGAGTACCCCGAGGAAATCGTGCCGGCCGGCGCCACGCCCACGAGTCATCTGCGCGCACTGACGATGCGCGGCTGCGCGCAGCGCTGGCCGGCGGGCGCGCCTCCCGCCGTGCTCGCCAACATCGAGCACGAATTGCGCCTGATCGCCGAGCTCAAGTTCGAGCCGTTTTTTCTGACCGTGCACGATGTCGTTCAATTCGCGCGCTCGCAGGAAATACTCTGCCAGGGCCGCGGCTCCGCGGCCAACTCCACCGTTTGCTACTGCTTGGGGATAACCGAGGTCGATCCCTCGCGCATGGCCATGCTGTTCGAGCGCTTCATTTCCAAGGAACGCAACGAGCCGCCCGACATCGACGTGGACTTCGAGCACGAACGGCGCGAGGAGGTGATTCAGTATATCTACGGCAAGTACGGCCGTGAACGGGCGGCGCTGGCGGCCACCGTCATTTGCTACCGTCCGCGCAGCGCCCTGCGGGACGTCGGCAAGGCACTGGGGCTCGATCTCGCGCAGGTCGACAAGCTCGCCCGCGGCATGCAATGGTGGGATGGCGAGCGCATCGATCCCGAGCGCATCCGCGCCTCCGGTTTCGACCCCGAGAATCCCGTGATCGCACGCCTCATCGCGCTCGCGGCACAGATCATGGGTTTTCCCCGCCACCTCTCCCAGCATGTGGGCGGCTTCGTGATTGCACGCGGACGCCTGGATGAACTCGTACCCATCGAGAACGCGGCAATGCCCGATCGCACGGTGATCGAGTGGGACAAGGACGATCTCGATGCGCTGGGGCTGCTGAAAGTGGATGTACTCGGACTAGGGATGCTGAGCGCGCTGCGCCGCGCATTCGATTTGGTCAACCGATTCGGGCGCTCCTCCGCGCGCCGAAGCAATCTCGATCTGGCGACGGTGCCTGCCGAGGATGCAGCCGTGTACGAGATGATTTGCCGCGCCGATACCACGGGCGTGTTTCAAATCGAATCCCGCGCGCAAATGTCCATGCTGCCGCGCCTGCGGCCGAAAAATTACTACGATCTGGTGATCGAAGTGGCCATCGTGCGCCCCGGCCCGATCCAAGGAGAGATGGTGCATCCGTACTTGCGCCGCCGCAGCGGCGAGGAGGCGGTGACCTATCCCAGCAAGGAGGTCGAGGCGGTGCTCAAGCGCACCCTGGGCGTGCCCATTTTCCAAGAGCAGGTCATGCAGCTGGCAATCGTCGCCGCCGGCTTCTCCCCGGGCGAGGCGGACGGGCTGCGCCGCGCGATGGCGGCCTGGAAACGCAAGGGCGGCTTGGAGCCCTTTCAGCGCCGCTTGATCGACGGCATGCGGGAGCGGGGGTACCCGGAGAGCTTCGCGCAGCAGATATTCAATCAGATATTGGGATTCGGCGAATACGGATTTCCGGAATCTCACGCGGCGAGCTTCGCACTGCTGGTCTATACGTCGGCGTGGCTGAAACATTACGAGCCCGCGGCATTCTGCGCGGCGCTCATCAACAGTCAGCCGATGGGCTTCTATGCGCCGGCGCAACTGGTGCGCGATGCGCGCGTTCACGGTGTGGAAGTGCGCGCCGTCGACGCGGCGGTGAGCGACTGGGATTGCACGCTCGAGCCGCGGACCGATGGCCGGCCGGCGCTGCGTCTGGGCTTGCGACTGGTGAAGCAGTTATCGAGCGAGGGAGCGGTCCGGCTGCTGGCAGCGCGCGCCGCGCGCGCTTTTGACGGCATCGCCGACCTTGCGGAGCGGGGAGGGCTGGATAGACGGGATCTGGAGGCGCTCGCGGCCGCCGACGCCCTGCGCGGCCTGGCGGGACACCGGCACCGCGCGGTGTGGCAGGTCACCGGTGTGGAGCGGGTGCTGCCTCTGTTGCCCGCCGCCACGGTGCAGCCGGAAGGCATCCCGCTGCTGAAAGCGCCGCGGGAGGGCCAGGACATCGTCGCCGACTATGGCAGCACCGGCCTCACCCTGCGCCGTCATCCCTTGAGCCTGCTGCGGGAGAGGCTGCAGCGGCGCGGCGTGTTGCGGACCCAGGAACTCTGGGAATTGCCGAATGGGAAATGGGTGAGGACGGCAGGCCTCGTCATCACGCGCCAACGGCCGGGCAGCGCAGGGGGCGTCACCTTCGTCACCATGGAGGACGAAACCGGCTACGTGAATTTGATCGTGTGGAACCGCGTGGCCGAGGCGCAGCGCGCGGCGCTGCTCGAATCGCGCCTGCTCGAGGTGCAGGGCAAGCTGCAGCGGGAAGGCGATGTACAGCATGTGATCGCGCAGCGGCTGACCAATCTCTCGGAGATGCTGGGAGATCTCACGGTGGCGTCGCGGAATTTTCGCTGAGCGACCATCGTGAAGCGTCATCGGTTGGAAATCATTGAGTTAACCTAACGGATAGGTTATTATCCTATGCCGACAGTATTGCGAATCGATGGTCTTCAGTTTGTCCAAACGATCACGCACCGCCGCACGTGCATGTGTTTTCGGCGGAAGCAGAAGCCAAAATCGACCTGGGTGATGACGGCGGGCATCCTCGCCTAGTCGATAACCGACGCATGAAGAAATCGGATTTGGCGAAAGCGTTGAGGGCGGTATTCGAGCACCGAACGATACTGGTGCAAAAATGAGCGAAATTCATGGGCGACTGGATAGATGACGAACTGGCGCGTTCGTATAACTCAGCGACCAAGACCGGTGAAGCACGTCTTGCGGCGCAACCCCGGGCCGCCAAAGCACATTATGACGTTGGCAAAGCGCGACTGGTAATCAAGCTCACCAATGGGGTAATTCTGATGTTGCCGCCGAAGTTGTTGCAGGGCTTGAAGCGGGCAACTCCCAGTCAATTGGCGAAGGTGCAATTGAGCCCCTTGGGAACCGGACTGCATTGGGAAGCGCTGGACGCGGATCTCAGCGTAGCGGGTCTCGCGAGCGGGATCTTCGGTTCGAAGACTTGGATGAGTGAATTGGCGCGCCACGCAGGGTCGAGGACCTCCGCGCGCAAAGCAACCAGTTCGCGCGAAAATGGCAAGCGCGGAGGGCGCCCCCGCCTGCGCAAGTCTTCCTAATCTAATCAAGCTTCCCATCTGAGTCGCCCTGCGAGCTGTATCGAGCGCACGATCGCGCGCCCGTCAAACATCCAGTCCTATCGAGCGCATGAGCTCGATGCCGTTGCTCTTGGTGACGATGCCGGCATGCAGCTTGAAATCGAATTTCAGCCTTCCATTCACGAGATCGTCCTGGAAGTGAACATTCAGCAGAGATCCCGCGCCGAGTCCGGGAAACTCCGTCAGCGCCAGGTCGTGAGTGGTGACCAAGCCGATGGCGCCGCGCGCGATCAAGGCCCGGATGACGCCTTGCGCTCCGATGCGCCGGTCCGCTGAGTTGGTTCCCTGCAGCAGCTCATCCAATAGAAACAGCAGAGGCAGCCTCGCCGGCTCGAATAGTTGGCGCAGCCGTGTAATCTCGGCGTAAAAGCGCGAGCTGCCTTCATGCAGCGAATCGTCGATGCGGATGCTGGCGCCCACTTGCAGCGCTGTGAGCCGCAGGCGTTTCGCCCGCACGGGGGCTCCGGCCATCGCGAGTACCGTATTGATGCCGACCGTACGCAACAGCGTGCTCTTTCCCGACATGTTGGAGCCGCTCACCAGCAGCACACGGGTTGCGCCGCCGATATCGACGTCGTTGCACACGCGTGCCGCGGCGGGAATCAACGGATGGCCGAGGTCTGCGGCACTGAAGGCCGCCGCACCCGCGATGAATTCCGGGAACGGATCCTCGGGATGCTCATAGGCGTACTGAGCGAGCGACACCAGAGCCTCGATCTCGCCGAGCACCTGCAGCCACGACTCGATCACCTTGCCATGCTCGGCGCGCCAGTGCTCTGCCGCGAGCGCGGTCTGTAATGGGTACATGAGAAGCAGCAGGAAAGGGGCGAGGATTGGATTGCGCCGTGCCTCGACGAAATTCACGATGGTGGCGAGTTTCGAGAACGTCGACGACGGCGACAGTGTGTGCGACGACAACTTCTGCACCAGGGCACGCAGCGGCGGCGCGTCGAAGGGCTCCCTTTCGATGCGGCTCAGGAGCTGCGACAGACCCTTCAGATCCTCGTAGGCGGTCTCGACGGCCGAAATGGCTTCATGAACGAGGTTTCTCAGGAAATAGCTCAGGGCTATCTCGATCAACACGACCGCGAACAGCGGAAAGCGGATCCCCCAGAATGCCCAAACGGCGCCCGTTGCCACGGCGAGAACCGCCAGCAGCGGCGCCGTCCAGCGTATCCAACCGCGATTCAGCCGATTCGGTGCCTGCGCCCACGCGACGAGCATTTCGGGTCGCAGCGCGATTCTCGCAGGCTCGCCCCCGACGGCGAGATCCTCGTGAAGGTCGACGCGCTTGCGCAGATCGGCGATGCTCTCGTGCCGCTCGCGGATGGCGTCGATATCCGCGGGCGCCAACAGCCACCGCGCCAGCGTGTCCTCCCCCATTTGAGTGCGAGCCCCGCACAGCAGTTCATACAGGCTATTCGGACCGAACAAATCGAGATCCGCGCCATAGAGGTGATGTTGAACGTCGAAACGCTCGCCGGTGCGGCGGCTGCCGCGCCACTGGTCCGCGATCCGCCCGAGACCGGCGCGATAAAACGCCACGGCGCGCTGCGCCCGGGTCCGCGACTCTTGAACGCGATGGTGATAAAGAACGACGGCGGCGAATCCCGCGATGGGAGCGAACAGCCAGGGCGGCGAAATGAATCGGGGCCCGAAGCACAACCATGCCGTGATCAAGAAAGAGGCAGCGAGTGCGAGCCGCGTGCTCCCGATGCGTGCATGCAGCCGTTCAAGCTGCGCGAGGCTCGCTTCGCGTTCGCGAAGACGCTCCGAATATCGTTGGCTCGAAGACACGAAACAGTGTCGCACATTCCAACGCAGATTGGACTCTTGACGCGCTGTTTGCGTCAAGCGCACGATCGATGCCCATCTTAAGGGAGCGCTCATGAATCCAACCGGCGATCGAGAGGACAATACGCGGCGTTCGTTTCTGCGCTCGAGCGGTGGATGGCTGACCGGCGCGTGGATCGCGGCGCAATGGCCCGCGATCGCGGATGCCGCGCATCATGCCGCGGAGGCGTCGTCGGCCGCCGCGCCGCTGCGATTCGAGTTCTTGAGCGCCGCCGATGCGGCCGACATCGACGCCATCGCGGCGCAAATCGTCCCCAGCGGGGCGACGCCGGGTGCCCGAGAGGCGCACGCGATATATTTCATCGACCGGGCTCTGGCCACGTTCTTCTCCGACTGGGCAGGGGGTTTTCGAGCCGGGCTCACGCAATTCCAATCGGCCTTCCGCGCATCGAATCCTGCGCATTCATCGTTCGCAGAGGCGGGCTCGGACGCGCAGATCGCCCACCTCAAGACGATCGATAAGACGGAGTTCTTCGACACCGCCCGCACGCTGACCTTGCTCGGGATGTTCTCCGCGCCCAAGTACAGCGGCAATTTCCAGGGATCCGGTTGGAAGATGATGGGCTTCGCCGACCAGCACGCCTTCACACCGCCTTTCGGCTACTACGACCGCGAATACGCCGGCTTCGTCCCACATTCGGAGAAGGGCGTATGACGGCGCGCCGATTCAAATCGAACGAGACCGTCGATTTCGTGGTGGTCGGGTCGGGTGCCGCGGGCGGCGTGGTGGCGCGCGAACTGTCCCAGGCGGGATTCAGCGTGCTGGTATTCGAACAAGGACCGCGCTACTCGCCGGCCGATTTCGAGCACGACGAGCTGAAATACTTTTTCCTCAGCGGAATCACGGTCGATCCCAAAGTGAGTCCCCAAAGCTTCCGCAGCAGCCCCGACGTCGCGGCGACTCCCGCGCGCGGCGGTCAGCCCGCGCTGTACGCGCGTCTGGTCGGCGGCAGCAGCAATCACTTCACGGCGAATTTCTGGCGCTTCCACGAAATCGACTTTCACGAGCGCAGCGTCCTCGGCGCGATTCCCGGCACGGGTTTTGCCGATTGGCCGATCACCTATCAGGAGTTGGAGCCGTACTACACCAAGGTGGAATGGGAGGTCGGAGTGTCGGGCCTCGCCTACGCCAGTCCCTTCGATCCGCCCCGCACCAAGCCCTATCCCATGCCGCCGCTGCCGGTGAAGTCTTCGGGGGCGCTGCTGGAGCGCGGCGCCCGGAAGTTGGGGCTGCACCCCTTTCCGGCCCCCATGGCCATCGCATCGCAGCCCTTTCGCGGCCGACCGGCCTGCATTCACTGCGGTTTCTGCATGGGTTTCGGCTGCGAGGCGCGGGCGAAGTCCTCCTCCCTGTACACCATGATTCCGGAGGCCGAAGCAACCGGACGTTGCGAGGTGCGCTCCGAGAGCTACGTCTACCACGTGGCGACCGATTCGCAAGGCCGCGCCACCGGTGTGCATTACTTCGATCGCGACCGGCGCGATCACTTCCAAAAGGCCCGGGCGGTGGTCCTTTGCGCCAATGGCGCCGAGACGGCACGACTGCTGTTGAATTCCAACAGCGCCCGCTTCCCTCAGGGCTTGGCGAATTCCAGCGGATTGGTGGGCAAGTACCTGATGTTCAACCAGGGCGCGTCGGCTCACGCCGTCTTCGAGCACGAGCTCAACGAGTACAAGAGCGTACAGGTGACGCGCATCGTGCACGATTTCTACGACTCAGATCCGAAGCGCGGCTTCTATGGGGGCGGCGGCATCGATGGGCGCATCAATCCGCAGCCGGCCATCTGGGCCATGTCGAGCGGCGGCGAATTACCCCTGTGGGGAGCCGAGTTCAAGGCGCGCATCGAGGCGTTTCCGCGATCCATGGTGTCCACCGGCCACACGACTTCGCTGCCGGTCGAAACCAACAGCGTCAGCATCGATCCCGCCTTGAAGGACGCCTGGGGGATACCCGCCATACGAGTCACGTACAAAGATCATCCCGACGATCTGGCATTCGCGCGCTTTCTCCAGGACCGCCAGGTCGAGATCATGCACGCCGCCGGCGCGCAAAAAGTATGGCGCGACAGTGTGGAGGAGAACAAATCGGGCGTTCACCTGTTGGGCACCTGCCGCATGGGAAACGATCCGGCCCTCTCGGTCACCGACAAGTATCACCGCACTCACGATGTGCGGAATCTCTTTCTGTGCGACGGTTCGAGTTTCGTGACCTCGGGGAGGGGGCAGCCGACGATGACAATCCAGGCGCTTGCCTTCAGGGCGGCCGATCACATCGGCCGATTTGCGAAGAACAACGAAGTCTAGCGCAGCTTCTTTTTCTTTCGCGCCGCCTTTTCCGCTTGCGCCGGCGGCTCGTCCGAGCCGTCCTGATCGGCATGCGCGGCAACGCCCTCATCGTTCGCATCCGCGATCTCGTAATCGTCGAAGTCGCTCAGCAGCTCGGCCGTGCGCCTTTCTTCCATGACGCGTTCCAGGCGGCGCCAGGCAGGCTCGGCTCCTTTCGGTGCGCGCCGGCGCTGCGACTCGACGTCGCGCATGATGTGATCGACGTCGACTTCATCGCCGCCGGGAGCCGTGTCTTCGGCGTCCTCTTCCTCGAATTCGTCCGATTCGGGCTTTTCGCTCATGCTGTCGAAATGGCTCTTCGCCGGTGAACTGACACGCGCGGGTTATAAACGGAAAGGCAGCTCAGGCGCAATACCCTGGCGCACAGTCCGTCATTTGACTCGCGCACAGTTATTTGACAAGGTCGTTGAGTTGAAATATCGGCAGCAGCAGCGCGATGACGATGAACATGACCACCCCTCCCATGAACACCACCATGAACGGCCCCAACAGGTTGGTCATGGTCGACAGCAGCCCGTCCATTTCGCGCTCCTGATTCGTCGCCGCCCGCTCGAGCATCTTTTCCAGCTCGCCGCTGCTTTCGCCGCTGCTGATCAGGTGAATCATCATGGGGGGGAAGAGCTTGCGCGCGGCAAGCGACTTGCCGATGGGGGCTCCCTCACGGACCCGCAGTGCGGCGTCTTCGACCGCCTGCTTCATGGGCAGGCTGTTGACGACCTCGGCGGAAATCCTGAGCGCCTCGAGCACGGGAACCGCGCTCGCGGTGAGAATGCTGAAGGTGCGCGAGAACCGGGCGGTGTTGAGGCCCCGAATGAGCTTGCCCACCAGCGGCACCCGCAGCAGGAAACGGTCGAACCGCAACCGGGCCTCCGGCGCCTTCAGCCAGCGCAAGAATCCCCAGGTAGCGGCTCCGATCGCCATCAGGGCGTAGAACCAATAGTGGCGGATGAGGTCGCTCATGCCGATGAGGATGCGGGTCGCGATCGGCAGCTCTTGGTGCCCGGATTCAAACACCGCGACCACCTGCGGCACCACGTACGCAAGCAAGAAGGACACGATGGCGAAGGATAGGACCATCAGCACGATGGGATAGACCAGCGCGTTGCTGACCTGCTGGCCCATCACCTGGCGTGATTCGGTGTAATCCGACAGCCGCTCGAGGACGGAATCGAGTTTGCCGGACTGCTCGCCCGCGGACACGGTCGCACGGTAGATTTCGGGGAACGCCTGCGGAAAATCCCGCAGGCCGTCGGCCAGGGGGTGCCCTTCGACGACTTTGCTGCGGACGCCCAAAATGATGCGCTGGACACGGGGCTTTTCGGTTTGTTCGGCCACCGCCGCCAGGGTTTCCTCGAGCGGCAGGCCGGAGCGCAGCAAAGTGGCGAGCTGGCGCGTCAGCAGGGCCAGATCCAGAGTCGATAGACCGCGCCGCCAGAGCCGCGGGCTCTTGCCCTTTCTCTGCTCGCGCTGGGCCGTTTCCTGGATTTCCACCGGCAGCAGCTGCTTGTCGCGCAGCAGCTGGCGCACGTGCTTGGGCGTGTCGCCCTCGATCAGCCCCTTGCGCTCCTTCCCCTGGGCATCGAGAGCGATGTACTCGAACGCGCCCATAGGACCCCCTTAATCAGTCTTCACGGGTGACGCGCAGCACTTCTTCCAGCGTCGTTTCGCCTGCCATCACCTTTCTGCGGCCGTCGTCGCGGATGCCGGGACTCGCCGTGCGGGCGTAGCGCTCCAGGTCCTGCTCGGAGGAGCCGTCATGAATCATGGTTCGCATGTGATCGTCGACGGCGATGAGCTCGTAGATCCCGGTGCGGCCGCGGTAGCCGTTGCCGGGTTCATTGCTGGGCCGGTACAGCTCAACGGGACTGCCCTTCGGTTCGAGATTCAAAAGGCGGCGTTCGTATTCGCCGGCGATGAACGGCTCCCGGGTTTCCGGGTTGAGCACGCGAACCAGGCGCTGCGCGAGCACCCCGATCAGACTCGATGACAGCAGGAAGGGCTCGATTCCCATGTCGCGCAACCGCGTGACCGCGCCCACCGCGGTGTTGGTGTGCAGGGTGGAGAGCACCAGATGGCCGGTCAAGCTCGCCTGCACCGCGATTTGAGCGGTCTCCAGATCGCGAATTTCGCCCACCATCACCACGTCGGGATCCTGTCTCAAGATGGCGCGCAGACCGCGCGCAAACGTCATTTCGACCTTGGTATTCACCTGAGTCTGCCCGATGCCGTCGATGTAGTACTCGATGGGGTCTTCCACCGTCATGACGTTCCGGGTGTTGTCGTTGATGCGTTCCAGGGCGGCGTACAGCGTCGTGGTCTTGCCGGATCCGGTGGGTCCGGTCACCAGAATGATGCCGTGCGGCTTGTGGATGATCTCGTCCATGGTCTCCTGGGTGCGCGGATCCATTCCCAGCGAGGTGAGTTCGATTCGCCCGGCCTGCTTGTCCAGCAGACGCAGCACCACCCGCTCGCCGTGTCCCGAGGGCAGGGTGGAGACGCGCACGTCGACGGCGCGCCCGGCGATGCGCAGCGAAATACGGCCGTCCTGCGGCAGGCGTCGCTCGGCGATGTCGAGCTTGGACATGACCTTGATGCGCGAAACCACCAGCGGCGCTACGGCGCGCTTGGTCTGCAGCACCTCGCGCAGCACGCCATCGACGCGGAATCGGATGACGAGGCGGTTCTCGTAGGGCTCGATGTGGATATCCGAAGCGTTTTCCTTCACCGCCTGGGTGAGCAGGGCATTGATCAAGCGGATGATGGGTGCTTCGTCATCGCTCTCCAGCAGGTCGGAGGACTCCGGGATGTCCTCGGCCAGATGCGCGAGGTCAGTATTGTCGTCCAAGCCTTCGAGCATCTGCATGGCGGCGCCCGACCCCGCCTCGTAGGCGATGCGCAGCATGGAATCGAAGGATTCGACCGATACGCGCTCGAGTTTCAAGGGAACGCCGACGAAGCGGCGCACCTCGGCCAGGCATTGCGGAGTCACGCCGGGCCGACACACCGTGTCTGCCACGCCGTCGACGATGCCCCGGACCAGCACTCCGTGACGCTTCGCGAACGGAAACGACAGCTTGCGCAGCTCGCCCGCATCTTTGAGTTCGGCGCTCATGGAGAGGGTGCCGGCGCAGGCGCGGTGGGCGCAGGCGCGCTCGGTGCAGGCGTGGCGGCGGGCGGGACCGGTGGCGGCATGTTGGGCGTGGCGCCCTGCTCATTGGCGCCCGATGGTGGGGGCGCCGGCAACCCCGACCCGGGCGGCATCGCCGGAACGACCGGTTGCTTCTGGCCCGGCAACAACGTGATATGGCCGCCGTTGAGCGTCCTCTCTTGCTGCCGCATTTGATTGTACTTGTCTTCGCTGGTGCGCTCGGTGGCTTCGGCATCGCGCAATATCTTTGGGCGGATGAACACCAGCAGGTCCTTTTTCTGCCGCGAGCCGCTGCGCGATTTGAATAGATTGCCCAAAAGGGGAATGGCGCCCAGCACCGGAACGCGATCCTCGCTTTCGCTCACCGTGTCCGACATCAAGCCGCCGAGTACGATGATGCCGCCGTCCTCGATCAGCACGGTGGTCTTGATGGAGCGCTTGTTGGTCGAAATATCGGCCGAATCCGTCAGCTTCGCGCCGGGCGAGGAGTCTTCCTGCTCGATCTTGAGCTGCACGGAATTGCCTTCGTTGATGTGCGGGGTGACCTTGATAATGGTACCCACCTCCTCGCGCTGAATCGTTTCGAACGGGCTGGTGGTGCCCGCGACACTGGCGGTCGAATTGGTGTATTGGCCGGTGATCAGCGGGATCTCCTGGGTGACCTTGACCTCGGCTTCCTCGTTGTTCATGGTAATGAGCGACGGGGCGGAGATGATGTTGCTCTCGCCGTCGCTGCGCAGCGCCTGGACCAGGGCGGCAAAGCTCGTGCCGTTGCTCGTCACGCGGCCGACCGCGACCGTGGCGCCCACCCCCACCGTCGAACTGCTGATGGGCGTGGTGACCCCGGTCGTCGCCGTCGTGGTGGTGCCGCCGGTCAGGGCGGCGGCGGCCAAATCGACGATGCTGGTGCCCGCGCCCGGCAGATTGATGATGCCGGCCGGCACGGTGCTGCTGCCCTGGCCGTACAACAGCCACTGCACGCCCAGGTTGGAACTCTTGTTGACGTCCACCTCGACGATGAGGGCTTCGACCTGGACCTGTGCGCGGCGGATATCGAGTTTGTCGATCACCGCCATCAGCGACTTCATGATCTTGGGCGGCGCCGTGATGATCAGCGCATTGGTGGCGACGTCCGCCCAAATGGTGACGCTGGCATCGACATTCGGCGTGCCGCCGCCGCCGCCGGCGGGATTGGGGGCCGGGCCGCCCTGAGCCTTGGCCGTGGCCGTGGCCTGGCCCTTGAGCTTGTCCGCGATCTTCTCAGCGTCGGCATAGCGCAGATATCTGACTTGGGTGTCGCCGCCCGTGGTCAGAGGGGTATCCATATTGAAAATAAGCGCCTTGAGCTTCAAGCGCGCCGACTTCTCGCCGCTCAGCAAGACACTGTTGGTGCGCTCGTCGGCAACCGCCTTGACGAGTGCGCCGCCGCCCTCGGCACCCTGGCCCTGATTCAGCGAGGTGACGATGCGCACAACTTCGGTCGCGCTGGCGTTGTGCAGCGCAATCACATCGATGGGCTCGTCGCCGCTTTCATCGATACGCTCGATGATGCGGATCAGACGGTTCACGTTGCTGGCGCGGTCCGAGATGATGAGCATGTTGCCGCTGGCATAGGGCGCCAGTTGCGCATATTGCGGCAACAGCGGGCGCAGCATGGGGACCAGCTGGGCCGCGCTCACATTCTTCAACGTGATGACCTGCGTCACAATCTCATCAGAAGTGGAGCTCACGCTGCTCGGCAAATCGTTCGCCGGCACCTGCCGCTGATCGGTGTTGGGAATGATCTTGATGACCTTGCCGGCGGGCACGGCGACATAACCGTAAACCTGCAGCACCGCGAGGAACGCCTCGTAGAACTGCGCCGGGGACATGGGAGTCGCCGACAGCATGGTGACCTTGGCGTTGACGCGCGGATCGATGATGAAGTTCTTGCCGGTGACTTCCGCCACGGCCTGGATGATCTGGCTGAGGTCGGCATCCTTGTAGTTGGGGGTGATGGTGGGGCCGTCGTCCCGCTTCGCCGGGGGTGCTGCAGGCAACGCCGGCGCCACGAGTATCGCGGCCAACGCCAGAATGGCGGCGATGCGGGCCTTGGGTTGCAGATTGCTTGAATTCGGCATCATGGGTACTCGTGCTATGGAACGCTTCGACACGGGTTCGCGCTATTGGTTTGAATTCTCGTTGCTGCTGGCGGGAACGGGGGCGGGCGGCTGCGTCGCCCCGCCGGCCGGTGCGCCCGGAGGCGCCCCCGGAGGCGGACTCCCATCGCCGGCCAAATCCTTGGTGGCCTGCGCCGCGATCTGCGCGATGTTCAGGCTGATATCCTGCTTTTGTCCCCCGCGTTCGATCGTCACGGTCACATGATCGGACGTTTGAATGGTATTGAAGACCTCTTGGCTATGCTGCGGATCATCCAGCGGAGTGCCGTTGATCGCCGTCACCAAATCGCCCGCTTTGAGCCCCAGCGAGGAGAATATCTGCCGATTCTGGCCCGGATAGGCGCGGAAGCCGCGAAGTTTGCCGGCGGCGTTGTCGTATGAAGGCACGGTGCGCATGACTTGATCGAGAAGCCCGGGATCCTTCTGAACCATGCGGCGAATGTTGTCGACGGCCGCCGCGGTGCGCGGATCACCGCCCGTGCGGCGCGCCAGGGGTGCCCCACGCATGCCGGGGCCCAGCAGCCGCGGCAGCAGCAAGGTCTCCAACGCACCGGCGCGGTCCAGGATGACACGGTCCAGATACACCGAGTGCAGGGAGGCGCCGCCGATCTTGTCGCCAACCGAATACACCTTGGCCGGTCCGCCTTCGCTGATGATGGCGACGCCGCGCTTGGGGTCGGAGGTCGCGATCGTGCCGGTCAGCAGGAGATTCGCGGTCGACTGCGGCGCGTTGGCCGGGTCCTGAGCAGCCGGATCGGCGACGGCAATCCCGAAGAGGTGGGCGGAAACCACGCTTTGGGCGTCGAATCCGGCCTGCGGGGGGCGTATCGATGTATTCGTCGATACCGGCTGCGGCGAGCGCACCTGGCCGCCGCCGAACAGAGAGACGACGATTTGCACGAGCTCGACACCGATGAGCAGCGCCAAGACCAGCGACGTCAGTCTCGGGCCGTTGCCCTGCAGACGGGACAGCCATTCGTGTGTGTGCGCATCAGCCATGTGTATTGTGAATAGTCACCGTGATCGGCAATCATACGGGGTCCCCGCTTGAACGCTCAAGCAATTGTTTTTACTTGTTAAAATAAAGTGACACCGTTCGGCGACAAGGGGTTTTCGGCGGGTTTAGTTTGGACGTCTTGTAAACGGTCATAGCGCACCCTATAAACTGATAATTCATGAGTGACAACGAACGCGTTCGGGAAGGAACAGGACTGGTCGTCGAAGAGGCGACCCCTAAGCTCAAGCGTCCGCCGCTCTATCAAGTTGTGCTGATCAATGACGACTACACTCCTATGGAGTTCGTGGTCGATATCCTGCAGCGTTTTTTTGCGATGGACCGCACAAAAGCAACCCGCGTTATGCTGGAAGTCCATACCAAGGGCAAAGGAGTCTGTGGGGTCTTTACTTATGAGATTGCGGAGACCAAGGTGGCTCAGGTGATCGCGTACGCGAGACAACATCAGCATCCGCTGATGGCAACGTTAGAAGAGGCCTAAAGTGCTAAGTCAAGAACTCGAATTCTGCTTGAACGATGCGTTTGCCGGCGCGCGCGAGGCGCGGCATGAGTTCATGACCGTGGAGCATCTGCTGCTCGCGATCGTGGATACCCCTAAAGTCAGGGAAGTCCTCAAGTCCTGCGGGGCGGACACCGTGAAGCTCAAGACGGAACTGAAGCAATTCATCGACCAGACCACGCCGCGATTGCCGGCCGGCGAGGACCGCGACGTGCAGCCGACGCTCGGGTTCCAGAGGGTCCTGCAACGCGCCGTGTTTCACGTCCAATCGAGCGGCAAGAAAGAGGTCACGGTGGCCAACGTGCTCGTGGCGATATTCAGCGAGAAGCAGTCGCACGCCGCCTATCTGCTCAGCATGCAGGATGTGTCCCGATTGGATGTGGTCAACTTCATCGCGCACGGCCTCTCCAAGGCGGGTGGCGAGGAGCGCAGCGAACGCGAGGACGGGGGCGGTTCTCCCGATGCCGAACGCGAGGGCGACAGCGGCGGCAACGCCTTGGAGAAGTACGCCACGAACCTGAACGAGTCGGCGCGCCGGGGCAAGATCGATCCCCTGATAGGCCGCAAGCTCGAGGTCGAGCGCACGATCGAAATCCTGTGCCGCAGACGCAAGAACAATCCCCTGTACGTGGGCGAGGCCGGCGTCGGCAAGACGGCAATTGCGGAGGGGCTCGCCCGCATGATCGTCGAAAACCAGGTGCCCGACGTGCTCCTGGACGCAACCATCTACTCGCTGGACATGGGATCTCTGGTCGCCGGGACCAAGTATCGCGGCGATTTCGAGAAGCGGCTGAAGGCGGTGCTTGCCGAGGTGAAGAAGCAGCCGGGCGCGATTCTGTTCATCGACGAGATCCACACGGTCATCGGTGCCGGCGCGGCTTCGGGCGGTGTGATGGATGCGTCGAATCTGATCAAGCCCGCACTCGCCAACGGCGACCTGCGCTGCATCGGTTCGACCACCTACAACGAATACCGCGGTATTTTCGAGAAAGATCACGCCCTGGCGCGGCGTTTTCAGAAGATCGACATCACCGAACCGTCCGTTTCGGACACGGTGGACATACTGCGCGGCCTGAAGACGCGGTACGAGGAACATCACGGCATCAAGTATGAGGACGATGCGCTGCGCGCGGCCGCAGAGCTCGCGGCGCGCCACATCAACGATCGGCACATGCCGGACAAGGCCATCGACGTGGTCGATGAGGCGGGCGCCAATCTGCGTTTGCAGCCGGTTGAAAAGCGCGCGACGTCCGTCACCGTCACCCAAATAGAGAACGTCGTGGCGCGCATCGCACGGATACCGCCCAAGAACGTGTCGCTGTCGGATCGCGACGTGCTCAAGAATCTCGAGCGCAATCTGAAATTGACGATTTTCGGCCAGGACCGGGCGATCGAAGCTCTGTCGTCCGCGATCAAGATGTCGCGTTCGGGTCTCGGCGACCAGCGCAAGCCGGTGGGTTCCTTCCTGTTCTCGGGCCCCACGGGCGTGGGCAAGACCGAAGTGACCCGTCAATTGGCCATTGCCATGGGGGTGGAGTTCGTGCGCTTCGACATGTCCGAGTACATGGAGAGGCATACGGTGTCGCGCCTCATCGGTGCGCCCCCCGGCTACGTCGGATTCGATCAGGGCGGATTGCTCACCGAGGCGATCGCCAAACATCCGCATTGCGTGCTGCTGCTCGATGAGATCGAAAAGGCGCATCCCGATGTTTTCAACCTGCTGCTGCAGGTCATGGACCACGGCACGCTGACCGACAATAACGGCCGCAAAGCGGATTTCCGTCATGTCATCATCGTGATGACCACCAACGCGGGGGCGTTCGAGATGAGCCGGCCCAGCATCGGATTCACTCAGTCGGACACGGGCGCGGATGGAATGGAGGCGATCAGGCGCCTGTTCTCCCCGGAATTTCGCAATCGCCTGGATTCGGTCATTCAGTTCGGCTCGCTGGATCAGGACACGATCGAGCGCGTGGTCGACAAACTGCTGGTCGAGGCGGAGGCGCAGCTCGAGCAGAAGCGTGTATCGATCTCGGTGGATGAGCCGGCCCGACGCTGGATTGCCAAGCGCGGCTACGACCCGAAGATGGGTGCGCGGCCCATGGCTCGAGTCATTCAGGAGTTCATCAAACGGCCGCTCGCGGAGGAGCTGCTGTTCGGCAAACTCGTGAACGGCGGACACGTCGAGGTAACGTTGAGCGAGGACGGCGAGAAGCTCAAGCTCGACACCCGCGCCGCGGACCAGCCGGCCCTCTTATCCCACGAAAGTTAATCTTTGGGACGGGGCGGCTTCCGCCCCGTAGATTCGGCGCGAAGCGCCTGGAAATACTATCTTCCGCGGTAGACGATGCGGCCCTTGGTCAAGTCGTACGGGGTCATCTCTACCGTAACCTGGTCGCCGGTCAAGATACGGATGTAGTTTTTACGCATCTTTCCGGAAATATGGGCCGTGACGACGTGTCCGGTCTTGAGCTTGACGCGAAACGTCGTATTGGGCAGGGTCTCGACGACCTCGCCCTCGAATTGAATGGCCTCTTCTTTTGACATGCGTCCTTGTGGTGTGCAGGAAACCGCGCGCATTGTGCATAAAGCCCCCTGTTAATGCAATTTACGCGGAGCCGGCCGCCCAGCTCCCGCAGGGGTTGCGTCGGGCATAACGGCGCAATAACGCGACAAACTGAGTGCGAGAGACTTCCCTCGCGCCCAGCGAAGCCAAATGCCCGCTGGCCACCTGGCAGTCAATCACCCGGATGTCGCGTGCGCGGCACTCCTGCACCAGACGCGCCAGTGCCACTTTGGAGGCGTCTCGCTCGAGGCTGAACATCGACTCGCCGAAGAACACCCCGCCGAGCGCTATGCCGTACAACCCGCCCACCAGTCGGTCGGCATCGTAGGTTTCGACGGAGTGGGCGAATCCAAGCTCGTGCAGCTGCTCGTACGAGGCAATCATGTCCGGGTTGAGCCAGGTGTCGGGCCCCGAGCGCCGCGGAGCCGCGCAAGCTCTGATGGTGGCGCCAAAGTCGCCGTCCACCCGCGAGGAATACGGACCGTTGCGCAGGGTCTTGGTCAGGCTGCGCGAGCAGTGGAACTCCTCCGGGAACAGCACCATGCGCGGATCCGGCGACCACCAAAGGATGGGCTGCTGCGCGGAATACCATGGGAAGACGCCGCGCTCGTAGGCGGCGAGCAGCCGGGCCGGCTTCAGATCGCCGCCGGCCGCGAGCAGGCCTGGCGGCTCCCGCAGCGCGTGCTCCAACGGCGGAAACCAGTCGGGATCGGCTTGCTCGCTCAGCCAGATGAGTCTGCTCAGAGCTGCAATTCCTCGTCGGGTACGCGATGGTAGGGCACGTGGCTCTGCACCGCGGCGGCGTAACGATCGACGCTGCGAGCCTCGCGCGCCGCAAAGTCGCGGATGGCGGTCGCGAAGCGGGGATCGGCAACGAAATGCGCCGAGCTCATCAGGGTCGGCACGAAGCCCCGAGGCACCTTGTGCTCCCCCTGAGTCCCCGGCTCGAAGCGCTGCAATTTCTTCTCGATGCAGTATTCGATCCCTTGGTAGTAGCAGGTCTCGAAGTGCAAGCTGTGAAAATTGCCGCCGGCGCCCCAGTAACGGCCGAACAAGGCATCGGAGCCGACAAAGAACATGGCGACGGCAATAGGCGCAGGCCCCATTCGCGCAACTTTCAGCATCAGCCGGTCGGGCATGGAGGCGGCGATGCGCTTGAAGAAGTCCAGATTCAAGTAAGGCTCGTGGCCGTGACGATAAAAAGTGTCGGCGTAGAAGGGATACACGTCATCCCACAACGCATCGTCCATGTCGCCGCCATGCAGAGTGTCGAATTCGATCCCGGCCTCGGCCACCCGCCGGCGCTCGCGCTTCGCCTTCTTGCGCTTCTCGGCGGTGAACGTCGCAAGGAAGGCGTCGAACGAGTCGTAGCCTTGGTTGTACCAGTGGAACTGGCAGTCGCGGCGCAGGATCAACCCCGCCGACTTCAAGGCCTCGGCGGCCTCATCCGTCGGGAACAGCACGTGCCAGGAGGAGAGTCGCTCGCTGCGCGCGTAATCCATCGCCTTCGCGATCAAGAGGCGGGTCATCGACTTGGCGTCGGCGTCGGGGGCGATCAGGAGCCGCGGTCCGCGCACCGGGGTGAACGGCACGGCGGAGAGCAACTTCGGGTAGTACGGCAGCCCGTGCTGCGCATAGGCATTGGCCCAGGAGAAGTCGAATACGAATTCGCCGCGCGAATGTCCCTTGAGAAACAAGGGCAGGGCGCCGGCGGGGTTTCCCTGCGCATCGTCCACGACCAGGTGCCGAGCGGTCCAGCCGGTGCGCGGAACGGCGCAGCCGGATTCTTCCATCGCGAGCAGAAATTCATGACAGAGGAAGGGTGTGCCGTCGCCCACGAGAGCATTCCAACTCGCCGCGTCGACCTGCGCGATGCTGGACAGTACGCGCATCGCGGCTCAGATCACGCGTGATGAACGCGTGGCTCAACCGCCGGCTCGGCCTCGACACGCTCCAGATACTTGTCCGCGTCCAGCGCGGCCATACACCCCGTGCCCGCCGAGGTGACGGCTTGACGATAGACGTGATCGGCCACGTCGCCGGCGGCGAATACGCCCGGGACACTGGTCGCCGTCGCGTCGCCTTCACTGCCGCCCCTGACCACGATATAGCCGCCGCGCATCTCCAGTTGTTTGTCGAACAGCTGGGTGTTGGGCTGATGCCCCACGGCGATGAAAACGCCGTCGACTGCGACGGTTCGCGTCGCGGCTCCCGCCGTGGCGCGCAGGCGTACGCCGGTCACTCCCGTCTCGTCGCCGACTATCTCGTCGATCGAGTGATTCCAGACGATGCTGGCCTTGCCCGCCGATTGCAGCGCGAACAGGCGATCCTGCAGGATTTTTTCCGCGCGCAGCTTGTCGCGCCGATGCACCAGGGTCACATGCGAGGCGATGTTGGCGAGGTACAGCGCTTCCTCCACCGCGGTATTGCCGCCGCCGACCACGGCCACCGCCTTGCCGCGATAGAAAAATCCGTCGCAGGTCGCACACGCCGACACGCCCTTGCCGCGAAACGTCTCCTCGGACTTCAGGCCCAGGTACTTGGCCGATGCGCCGGTGGCGATGATCAGCGCGTCGCAGCTGTACTCGCCGTTGTCGCCGTACAGTCGAAAGGGCCGATGGCGCAACTCCACCCGATTGATGTGGTCGAACACGATGTCGGTATTGAATCGTTCCGCGTGACGCCGCATGCGGTCCATCAGGGCCGGCCCTTGCAGATGTTCGACGTCGCCCGGCCAATTATCCACGTCGGTGGTGGTCATGAGCTGGCCGCCCTGTTCCAAGCCGGTGATCAGGAGAGGATGCCGATTGGCCCGCGCCGCATACACGGCGGCAGAATAACCCGCAGGACCCGACCCCAGGATGAGGAGTGGACTGTGCCTGAGGACGCTCATGTATAATTTGCCTCTCTTCTGAAAATGTCTTTATCGGCTCATGGTATGTAAATCTGTGGGCGCCAGCCAGTTCAATCAAGGCCAGAGCGGCTCTCGCGTTTCCACCGGCAGCCATAATTGATCGCGTTATGGTGCCTCGGACTGGACTGGGTTACTATCGCATATTATTCAACTAGTTAAGCAACAAATATCATTAAAGGTCTAGAATTGACTGAGCTAGCCGAGACCCAGAAATCCAAGCAGAAAAGCGCGCTCTCCGCGGCCGTGGCGCGGTCGCTGCGCGAGGGCACGCTGTGGGTGCTGGGTGCGCTCGCGCTGATCTTGTTGCTGGCACTTCTGTCCTACCACGCGCAAGACCCGGGATTCGGAGACACCGGTGAACCGGGAGCGCAGGTCCGCAATTGGATCGGTCCGGTGGGCGCCTGGCTCGCCCGATTCTTTCTGCTGCTGTTCGGCCGTCCGGCTTATTTGTTTCCCGTGATGTTGCTGTATGCGGGGTGGCTGGTGCACAAGGAGGCGGCGCTCCCCGATGCGCGCTCGCGCATCAATACGCTGCTGCGCGCCGCAGGCTTCGTTCTGACCCTGGTCACGAGCTGCGCGCTGGCGGCGCTGCATTGGAACGGCGCCGCGCTGCCCAACACGGCGGGCGGCGTGCTTGGCAGCCTGGTGGGAGGGGACAGTGCCCGCGGCCTGCAACATGCTCTGAGTTTTCTGGGTGCGACCCTCCTGCTGCTGGGCCTGTGGTTGGCCGGGGTGGCACTATTTCTCGGCGTCTCTTGGTTCAAGATCATGGACCAGATCGGAGCCGCAGTACTGGCGGCGATCGAATGGGCCCGCACGCGAGTCGAGCAGCGGCGCGAGCTGGCCTCGGGCCAACTGCGCAAGCAAGCACGGCAAGAGGTGGTGCGCGAAGAGCAGAAGAAAGTGGCCAACCGGCCGCCGCCGCGCATCGAGGCCGCGGCCCCTGTTCCGCAGAAGAGCGACCGCCTCGAGAGGGAGCGGCAGGTTCCGCTGTTCGATGCACCGAAGTCCAGCGAATTGCCGGCCCTGTCCTTGCTCGATGAAGCGGGGCCGCGCGAGCAGTCCTACTCGGACGAGGCGCTCGAGGCCATGTCGCGTCTGGTGGAGCTCAAGCTGCGCGACTTCGGCGTGGAAGCCGAGGTCGTCGCCGTGTTTCCGGGCCCGGTGATCACGCGATTCGAATTGCGCCCGGCGCCGGGCGTCAAGGTCAGCCAGATCAGCAATCTGTCCAAGGATCTCGCCCGCGCGTTGTCGGCCATCAGCGTGCGGGTCGTGGAAATTATTCCCGGCAAATCGGTCGTAGGCTTGGAGATCCCCAACGAGAAGCGCGAGATCGTGACGCTGGGCGAGATCATCAAGTCCAAACCCTATGATGACGTGAGCTCGCCTCTGGCCCTGGCGCTGGGCAAGGACATCGGCGGCGTTCCCGTGGTCGCCGACCTCGCGCGCATGCCGCACCTCTTGATCGCCGGCACGACCGGTTCCGGCAAGTCGGTGGGCATCAACGCCATGGTCCTGAGCCTTTTGTACAAGGCCACTCCCGAACATGTGCGCATGATCATGATCGACCCGAAGATGCTGGAGCTCTCGGTGTACGAGGGTATTCCGCATCTATTGTCGCCGGTCGTGACGGACATGAAGCAGGCGGCCAATGCACTGCGCTGGTGCGTGGCTGAAATGGAACGGCGCTATCAGCTCATGTCGATGCTCGGGGTGCGCAACATCGGCGGCTTCAACCGCAAGGTGAAGGACGCGGCGGAGGCCGGCAAGCCCATCAAGGATCCGATTCGCATGCAAAAGATAGCGCAGGGTGTCCCCGGCGTGGTGGCCGAGGACGTACCGGATTTGACGACGCTGCCCTTCATCGTGGTGGTCATCGACGAATTGGCCGATTTGATGATGATCGTCGGCAAGAAAGTCGAGGAGCTGATCGCCCGGCTGGCGCAGAAGGCGCGCGCCTCCGGCATCCACCTCATTCTGGCCACTCAACGTCCGTCGGTGGACGTCATTACCGGGTTGATCAAGGCCAATATCCCGACCCGCATCGCGTTCCAGGTTTCCGCCAAGGTCGATTCGCGCACCATCCTCGATCAGAGCGGTGCGGAATCCTTGCTCGGCCACGGCGACATGCTGTACCTGCCGCCCGGTACGTCCATACCCACCCGCGTCCATGGCGCCTTCGTATCCGACCAGGAAGTGCATCGAGTGGTCGGAGGCCTCAAGTCCGCCTCGCCGCCGGTGTACATCGACGAAATACTGGATGGCCCGCGCAATCCCATTCCTGGATTCCCCTCCGACGAGGAGGAAGCCGGCGAGGCCGGCGTCGAGGATGCCGAAGCCGATCCCTTGTACGATGAAGCGGTGCGTATCGTCACCGAGACGCGCAAGGCCTCCATCTCCGGCGTGCAGCGGCGCCTGAAGATCGGCTACAACCGGGCGGCGCGCCTGGTCGAGGCCATGGAGGCCGCGGGTTTGGTGGGTCCCTTGCAATCCAACGGCGGCCGCGAGATTTACGGGGCGGCGCCCCCCGAGGAATGAGCCGAATGAAAGCAGCGTTAGTGAGTTGGATGATGGCGGCGGCGCTCTGGGGCGCAACCCTCGAGCCCGCGGCCGCGTCGCCCGCGACCGAAGTCGACAAGTACTTGAGCGGACTGTCGAGTTGGGCGGCCGATTTCACTCAAACCATCGACGATGGCCATGGCAACGTTTTGCGCAGCGCCGCCGGCCGGCTGTTCCTGCAGCGGCCGGGGAAGTTTCGGTGGGATTATTCGCAGCCTTCCGAACAGCTGATCCTGGCCGACGGCAAGCAGATCTGGTTCTACGACAAGGATCTTGCGCAGGCCAATGTGCGCGCCATGGATGTGAGTCTCGCCGGCACGCCCGCGAGCCTACTGTCGGGCAGCGGATCCGTCAGTGCCCAATTCGACGTCGCCGCTCTGCCGCCGAGCGGCGGGCTGCAATGGTATCAACTCGTCCCGAAGCACGCGGACACCGATTTTCAGGTGGTGCGGATCGGATTCGACAAGGGTGATTTGCGCTCGATGTTCCTGGCCGACAAGCTCAATCAAATCACTCAGCTCACATTCTCCAACTCCAAGCGCAATCTCACCCTGGCGCCGGATCTGTTTTCGTTCACGCCGCCGCCGGGGGTCGACGTGATCGGACGACAGGCTAAGTGACCGGCAGCGACGGCACGTACCGGCCGCTCGCTGATCGGCTGCGCCCACAGTCCCTCGATGAGTACGTGGGCCAGCCGCATCTTCTCGGCGTCGGCGCGCCGCTGCGGCGCGCGCTGGAATCGGGCCGCCCCCATTCCATGATTCTGTGGGGCCCGCCGGGCACCGGCAAGACGACATTGGCGCGCCTGGCGGCGAAGGGCGCCAAGGCGGAATTCATTTCGCTGTCGGCGGTTCTGGCGGGCATCAAGGACATCCGCGCGGTGGTGGAACAGGCCAAAGCACTGCGCGGCACGCGCGACACGGTGCTGTTTCTCGATGAAGTGCATCGCTTCAACAAGTCGCAGCAGGATACCTTTCTGCCGTATGTCGAGGACGGTACGCTGATATTCATCGGTGCGACCACCGAGAACCCGTCCTTCGAGGTCAACAACGCATTGCTGTCGCGTGCGCGGGTCTATGTGCTGAAGTCCATCGATACCGCCGAGCTTGCGAGGTTGCTCGATCGTGCGTTGACGGATGAGGAACGCGGCCTGGGGTCGCTCGCGCTGCAGATCGATGCCGGCGCGCGCGAGCTGTTGCTGGCCGCCGCCGACGGCGATGCGCGCCGCATGCTCAATCTGCTCGAAACGGCCGCGGACCTGAGCGTCGCCGACGACACGGGGCGCCGCCTCGACGTGGACACCATGCGCTCCGTCATCGGCACGAACTACGTGCGCTTCGACAAGGGCGGCGAGAACTTCTACGACCAGATTTCGGCCCTGCATAAGTCGGTGCGGGGCAGCGATCCGGACGCGGCGCTGTACTGGCTGTGCCGGATGCTGGCCGGGGGCTGCGATCCGCTCTACATCGCACGGCGTGTTCTGCGCATGGCGAGCGAAGACATCGGCAACGCGGACCCGCGCGCCCTCACCCTCGCGCTCGAGGCCTGCGCGGTGTACGAGCGCCTGGGCAGTCCCGAAGGCGAGCTTGCCATCGCCCAAGCCATCGTATTCATGGCCTGTGCGGCCAAGAGCAATGCCGTCTATTCGGCCTACCAGGCGGCGGCTGCGGACGCGGCGAGCTTGGGATCGCTCGAGGTGCCGCTGCACCTGCGCAACGCGCCGACACGCTTGATGAAGGATTTAGGCTTCGGCAAGGGCTACCGATATGCGCACGATGAACCGGGCGGCTATGCCGCCGGCGAGCGCTACTTTCCCGACGGCATGCCGGACCGGCGATACTACGTTCCAGCGTCCCGCGGGCTCGAGATCAAGATCGGCGAGGCCCTCAATGCCCGACGCGAGCGCGACCGGCAGTCGCGCGGTGCCGGCGGATCGTGATCTACAATAGGATTTTTGGGATTTTAAGGAATTCATCGTGCTCGATCCAAAGCTGCTGCGGAGCGATTTGACCGGAGTTGCCGCGGCGCTGGCGCGGCGCGGCTTCAATCTCGACGTCGCGGCCTTTGCCGCCTTGGAAGAGCAGCGCAAAGCGGTGCAGATAGAAGCCGATCGGCTGCGGTCCGAGCGCAATGCCAATGCCAAGTCCGTGGGGCAGGCCAAGTCCAAGGGCCAGGAAACGGCAGCCTTGCTCGCGGCGGGCGAGTCCTTGGGGCAACAATTGCAAGGCGTGGACCGGCAGCTCGAAGCGATTCAAGCGCAAGTTCTGGCCTTGCAGTTGGGGTTGCCGAACATTCCTCACTCGAGCGTTCCCGACGGACGCGACGAGCAGGCCAACGTCGAGGTGCGGCGCTGGGGTGATCCGCGGCAATTCGACTTCGCGCCTCGGGATCATGTGGCGCTCGGCGAGCCGCTGGGCATGGACTTTGAGGCCGCCGGGCGCATTTCCGGAGCGCGTTTCGTAGTGATGACCGGAGCACTCGCGAGGCTGCATCGGGCTCTCGTGCAGTTCATGCTCGATCTGCACGTCGACAATCACGGCTATCGAGAAGCCTACGTGCCCTACCTGGTTCACGGCACGGCCCTGGTGGGTACCGGCCAACTGCCGAAATTCGAGCAGGACTTGTTTGCGGTAAAAGGCGATCCGGGCTTCTATCTGATCCCCACCGCGGAGGTACCGGTGACGAATCTGGTGCGCGATCAGATTGTCGCGCCCGAAACGCTGCCGCTCAGATTTGCGGCGCACACACCGTGCTTTCGCTCGGAGGCGGGCGCGGCCGGAAAGGACACGCGCGGCATGATCCGCCAGCACCAGTTCGAGAAAGTGGAATTGGTGCATATCGTGCGGCCCGAGAACTCCTATACGGCGCTCGAGGAGCTCACCGGCCACGCCGAGGCGGTGCTGCAGGCCTTGGGATTGCCCTACCGGGTGCTGGCCTTGTGCGCGGGCGACACCGGCTTCAGCGCGGCGAAGACCTACGATCTCGAGGTGTGGCTGCCTTCGCAACAGCGCTACCGCGAGATTTCATCCTGCAGCAACTGCGAGTCGTTCCAGGCGCGCCGCCTGCAGGCGCGATGGCGCAACCCCGCGACGGGTAAGCCGGAGCTGGTACACACTTTGAACGGGTCAGGCGTCGCCGTGGGCCGGGCGCTGGTCGCCATCCTGGAGAACTACCAACAGCAAGACGGCACCGTTGCGGTGCCGTCTGTACTCGTTCCCTACATGGGCGGAGTCGCCCTGTTGAAAGCCTAGCCTTCGGTCAGTTTCGGCTGCCCATCACGAGGCGCAGCACGTACCAGAACATGAGTGCGATCGAGGCGAACAGCTGCATCGCCGCAGCGACGTATCGATCCTCGGGATAGTTGTGGATGATGTTGGAGGTGTCGTAGAGCACCGCGACGCCGGCGAACCCGATCATCGCCACCGAGAACCAGGTGCCGAGCTGGAAGCCGAAAATCGCGCCGCCGATCATGGCCACCAGTGCCAGCACGCCGCCCCACATGAGCAAGGCCCGCAGGAAGGAGAAATCCTTGCGGGTGCGATGCGCGACGAACATGAGGCCGCCGGCGCCCAATGCGGTCACCAGCGTGGCGCTATCGATCGCCCCGGGAGCCTTCGCATCGGCGAGATAGAGCAGGGGTACGAAAATCAACGCCTCCGCCACCACGTACGCGCCGTAGGCGAAGTACTGCATTCCGATGGAGGTGCTGGTTTGCGCGGTGCGCGAAGCCAGCCATCCCGTCAGCATGAAGGCGCCGAGAATCAGGAACCAGTTGAAGCCCAGCATGAACCGCGCGATTTGCAGCGCGAGACCGGACTCGAACAGGCCCAGCTCCACCAGAATGAATCCGAGAATTCCGCCCACCAGATGCGTGTAGGTGCGCGTGATGAACGCGCTGCGGCTGTCCGCCTGGGCGCCGGGAAAGGCGAGATTGTTGCTTGAGAAATTGGCCATGGTCGTCCTCCGGTAATACTCGACGTGCCATTTTAGCACCCCCTCAAGAGGAGGGTGCCTAAATAGCCCCGCTCACCTGCATGTGGGGGCGATTGCCCCCCATTCAACCGGCCCCAGTTAGTGCGGTTCCGCGACGAATTCCGCTCCGACCCAGCGCTGCAGCGCCTCTATGGACTGCGGGCGCCCCAGAAAGTTCTTTACCAGGTCATTCGCCGACACCGAGCCGCCCGGCTCCAGCACCGCTCGCCGATAACGTAGCGGCGTATCGCCGGCGAGCAGGTTCTTGGAATCGAATTGCTCGAAGAAGTCGAGTGCAATGACCTTGTCCCACATATAGGTGTAGTAGGCCGAAGAGTACCCGGCAAGGTGTCCGAACGAGCTGTACATATGCGTACCGCGCAGCGGCGTGAACAGGCTGTATTTCCGGGTGTCGCGATCGGTGATTGCATCGAGATTCACGTCCTGCGGCTTGGCGTCGTATATGTCGTAGGAGAGGGCCGTGTAGCTGTTCTGCTGACTGATATAACTTGCGCGGCCGAATGCCGACGCCCGTTTCATACGCAGGACCAGGTCGGCCGGGATGGGCTGTCCGGTTTTGTAATCCTTGGCGAAAGTGGCGAGCACCTGCGGACTCTGGATCAACTCCTCGAGCATCTGCGACGGAGCCTCGACGAAATCCGATTCCATGGAAATGCCGCTGATCCCGGCCCAGGGTTGCTGGCCTCCCAAAATCATATGCATCAGATGTCCGAACTCATGGAAGAAAGTCTGCACGTCGCCGTATTCCATGAGGCCCGGATCCTGGGGAGTGGGCCGCGGGAAATTGCATATGAGGATGCCTTCGGGGAGCTGCTTGCCGCGGATGCCGTCGAGCAGCGGCATCATTTCCGCGTGCGAGTACTTGCCCGGGCGAGGGTGCATGTCCATGTAGAAGCGGCCGATGACCTTGCCCGAATCGATGACCTGCCAGGTCTCGACCGACGGATCCCAGGCCGGAACGCCTTCTTCCCGCCGAAATTGGACGTGAAAAAGCGCGGCCGCGGTGTCGAGTATTCCTTGCTTCACGCGGGCGTAGGGAAAATACGGCCGCACCGACTGCGAGTCGAAATTGTAGCTCGAGCGGCGGACCTGCTCCTGGTAGTAGCTCTTCTCCTGAAGGTCGATGGTGGTCGCGCCGGCCATGGTCTTGCGCTTCTCCGCGAGCAGCATCTGGAATTCCCGTTCCGCGACCGGCCGCATCGCGGTGTCGAGATCCCGAATGAATTGCGCGATCCGGGCGCCGCTGCCGATCATCTTGTCGGCCGCGTTGTAGTCCGCCCACGACTTGTACCCGAGCAACGAGGCGATCTCATAGCGCGTGCGCAGCATCTTCATCAGAACATCGGCGTTCTGCGGATAGGCGCGGGAATTGAAGGCCAGGAAGAGGCGGCGGCGCAGAGCGCTGCTCACTGCAAAATTCATCGCCGGAATGTAGTCGGGATAGTCCGTGGTGATGCGGATGACGCCGGCTTTGTCGGGCTTGTGGCTGTCGATGTAGTCTTTCGGCAAGCCGTTGAGTTCGGACGCATCGCGGACCTCGACGGTCTTGCTCCCGTCGTTGATGTTGCGTTCGAAGGCCGATTGCTCTTCCGTCAGCTCGTCGTTGAGTACCTTCAAGCGCGCCCGAACGGCATCGTCCTTGTCGACGCCGGCCAGCCGAAACTCGAGCAACTGGCGCCGCACGTAGTACTGGGTGGCCGCATCCGCATGCTCGAGGGGCATAGCCGCCAGCGCATCATAGACGGCGCGGTTCAGGGAGATCGCCGTCTGCAATGCGCCGACCTTGCGCGTCATCGCCGTGGCCCGGTCGCGAAACGCGGCGTCGGGGTGCACCGCCTCCATCAGCGAGGAGAAGTACATCGCGGCATTGGATTCCTGCAGGGCTTCATCGTACTTCGTCAGCGTGTTATCGATGGTTCTCGGCCCCGCGGCCGCGACGATACCGTCGATTGCCCGCTGTGCCGCGTCGAGCTTGGCGTTTTCGATCGCCTCGAACGCGGCGACGTCTGGTTTCGTGCTCCAAATGGGCGGCTGGTCCTTGGGAAAGTCCTGCGCGCCGGATGTGGATGCGACGGATGCCGCGATGGATCCCAGGAGACAGAGGCTGGCTATGCGCATTCAAACACCGAGTTATTATTCGATGCGCGAGTATAAGAGGGTTGCGGCTCGGCTTCGTGGACTTGTGATGAACGCGTACGCACAGTGGGCGTGTGGTCAGGCAACATCCCAACGGGTGCATCGAGAAATAGTGCGAATTAAACTCTATATCTCATTAATTATATTCAGGTTATAGATCGCTAGAATACACCGCTTTTACGGCTGCTTGAGAACTTCGGCCTCGATCGCTCGCGCGATCCTCACGGCAATTGTCGCGACCTCGGTAAGCCTGTGTGCTTCCATTCCACCGAACTTGCCGTACTGAGTGGCCGCCATCGCGCCTGCGATATTCGAGGCGGCTTGGATGAGTAGTGCTGCTTCCATCGTGAGTTTCTCCTGCTTCTGTGTATCGACCTCGCGCTAGTGTGCACATGTTCTTTGAACTAGTGCAGAATATGAAACAAGTAGTTGATTTCAATTGTTATCGGAGAGGTGGCAGAGCGGTTGAATGCACCGGTCTTGAAAACCGGCAAAAGCGCAAGCTTTTCGTGAGTTCGAATCTCACCCTCTCCGCCAATAAAAACAAGGGGTTACGCGATATAAGTAAGCGAACCTATAACCCCAAATGGTGCACGCCGTGGTGCAATTCGCATCCGCCAAGCCTAGAATTAGCGGTGTACGTGCGGTTAACGAACGGCACATGCAAAGCGGCCCCGGGAAAGGTGTTGGAAGCACCCCCCGGAGCCTAACCACCGGCATCAATCGGAGTGATCACCAATGGCTACCAAGAATTCTAGATCAAAGAAACGCGATAGGGTCTGGGAACGAAAGAACAAGGACGGCACAACGACCTACAAAGCCGTCGTCCGCATCCGTCCCTTCAAACCAGCAGTCAAATCGTTCAAAACTAGGGCGGCGGCGAAGTCCTGGGCGGACGCGCTCGTCAAGGAACTGACTGCAAAGAACGAAGCAGGCAACGTGGATGCGGACTCCACGGCCAGGACCATCAGAGAACTCGTCGAGAAGTTTCTCGGCGATATCAAGATAAAAGGCGACGGCACTCCCGACTATCCGCAACAAAAATGGTACCCCGACTTGCAGTACCTCCTGGCTTGGTGGGTCAGCCGTTACGGCGGTGTGAAGGTGCGCGAGTTCGGCGAAGATCAAATCGTCGAGGGGCGCGACCTACTTTGTAAGGGGCGCAAACCGGCAACGGTGAATCGATATCTCGCAGCCATGCGCCGAGCGTGGAACAAGGGACAAAAGAAGCCGGAGCCGTGGCCGAAGGATATCTTTCTCTCCGAGCCAAAAGAGCGAGTGAAGTTCCTACCCGATGCCGAACTCAAGGCGCTGCTCGCGGAAGCCGAAAAACATTCGCCGTGGATGCTGGCCGCGGTTGTCACTTCAATCGGCACTGGACTGAGGCAGGGCGAACTGCTCAGGCTTGTTTGGGGAGATATCAATTTCGAGAAACAAACGGTCACGGTGCGAGCCGGCAAGAACACGACCGGCGAAGCGCCGAAGAGTCGCACGGTGCACCTGCCGCCTCCCGCTGCGGATGCCTTGAAAAAAATGCGCGTGGTCGGACCGAAGCAAGTATTCGTGCGCAGCGACGGCGAGCTGATCGACAAGAGCCGACTGCGCGTGCAATGGCTCGAAGTGCGAAAAGCGGCCGGCGTCGATGATCTGCATTGGCATGATCTGCGCCATTGTTGTGCCAGCTACTATGCGCAGGCCGGTGCATCGCTGATCGAAATCGGCTCCGTGCTCGGACACAC
>Ga0209274_10000240_pt1 | contig 41695 bp, 38 predicted proteins | sample HubBroMetageREF1_FD_188343 | JGI IMG/M metagenome (GOLD analysis project Ga0209274, IMG submission 188343) | Reference soil microbial communities from the Hubbard Brook experimental Forest, New Hampshire, USA - Hubbard Brook CCASE Soil... | ecosystem: Environmental > Terrestrial > Soil >...
CGTCGATGATGCCGCGGACATAGTCGAGTTCGAGCCCGTCCATGTCGTTGTAGAGCTTGGCCATGGTGAACACCAGGCACTCGTCGAGGAGCCGCCGGATCAGCCGCTTGCGCTCGATCTCGGCCGGGCTCTTGCCCGGAGCGTAAGTCTTGGGCTCGGGCTTCGCCCGGGTCCGGGGCCCGCCGCCGCCGGCGATCAAGGCTTCGAGCGCGATCGTCTCGCGCAGTTCCCGCGAGAGCATCGCGAAAATCACCCGCGGATCGCGCGCCCCCGACGGCAGCGCCAGCCGCGGCATCCTCGGCTCGGCCGGTTCCGTTCGGACGGGTTTCCGGCGAACCGGCTCCGCTTCGGTCGGCTCGCTGGGCGCCGGTTCCGGCACCGCCGCTGCTTCAGCCGCCGGGTCCGGCACCGCCTGTTCCCGTAGCACCTGTTCCCGAGTCGCCTCGGCATAGGTGCCGCGCAGCAGAACCATCGTCATCTCGCCCGCTTCCGCGAGCCACCGCAAATGCCGCTCGGTCCGAGGGTCGCCCGAACCCGCGTGCCCGCGATCGCGACTCGAATCGGTCGCGGCCTGGTCGGAGGCACTCTGGTTGGGCGCGTCGGTCGGAATTTCTTCGCTCCTTGGTCTGAAGTCGGACACTGCTTCGGGCAAAGCCCGGGTTCGTCTCGGTCATGAGCAGGATGACCCTCGCACCATGGGCGGAAAAAACATATTTGTCAAGAGGAATTTTCAAGGTCATGCCCACGCCCTCATCTCGCCTCCTCGTCCCGGAGCGGCGCGCCGACAAAATCTCCCTCTGCGCTCCATGCGGGCCTACAGCATTCCGCACATCTCATCATCGCGAGAATAGTGCCAAGCCCCTCTACCGCATCGCGGGAGAGGGGCTTATGTTATTGACTAGAAACGGAAATTTCAATGTCTCACCCGGGATCTCGGCCGGCGTTGACACCCACTTCATCCTAAATCCTTCTCCCCCCCGAAGGGCGGAGAAGGACTTTCTCTCGCGTGACTGCCCGGGGTCCTGCCCCTCTCGTTTCCTGTCGGCGGGCGTCACAAGGTGGCGCTGCGGCCCGCTCCGCCGCCGACTGATCTTCGAGTGACGACACTCGCGCCGTCATGGCTGGTCGTCGCCTCGGGCGAGGTCTAGCAGGATCGCCTCGACCCGAGCTGCCCGATCCGGCCGGTCCAGTGTGCGGTATCCCTCCACCGAGCGGGTCAGAACCACCCGCGCCTGTTCGCGATCGCCGGCGATCGCGAGGAGTTGGCCGAATGTCGCACCGACCCAGCAAATGCCGTCGAGCCGGCCGATCCGGATCAGGTTGCGATAACTCTCGTCGAACGCTCGGAAGGCTTCCTGAAAAGCTTCGGCATCCTGCTGCTTCTCCGCCCGGTCGAGCAGAATATGGCCGATATCGGCGCTGGCATAGGCGATGCCGTCCAGATCCTCCAACGCCCGGTTCGTCGCCAGCCTTTCTCTTTGGAGCGCGAGGGCCTCGTCGACCTCGCCCTTGGCCCGGAGGATGCGGGCGATGTCGCCCAGGGTCACGGTCCGCTCGCACCGGTCGCCGAGCGCCTCGTATGTGGCGATCCGTTCGCGGTGGAGGGTCAGGGCCTGGTCGACCTCGCCCTTGTCCTCGAGGATGCGGGCGATGTCGCCCAGGGTTACGGCCCGCTCGCGCCGGTCGCCGAGCGCCTCGAATGTTGCGATCTGTTCGCAGTGGAGGCCGAGGGCCTGGTCGACCTCGCCCTTGTCAGTGAGGATTCGGGCGATTTCGCGCAGGGTCACGGCCCGCATCCGCCGGTCGCCGAGCGCCTCGAACACGAGCCGAGCGGCCTCAAATTCCCGGCGCGCCTGGTCCGGATCGCCTTGCTTGGCCAGATACGTGCCGTAGCGCAAGCGAAATTTGGCCCGCGCCGAGCGTTCTGCCGCGGGCAGCGCCGGGTCGTCCGTGCCGAGGACAGGGCCGCTCGCATAGATCCGGGCGAGGCGGCCGGCATCGCCGACATGGTCGAAGATCTCCGCGGCGGACCGGCGCAGAGCGACCGAGACCGGGCGGTCGGATTCGGCCAGCGCGTCGAGCGTATCGGCGGCGAGCGCGGCCGCCACCCGATACTCGAAGCGTCGCTCCAGGCCGCGGATCGCATAGGGCGCAGTCGCGGCGAGGATGTCGAGATCGCCGCAGAGCAGGGCCAACCGGCTCAGCTCGATATCGGCGGCATAGGGCCTCGCGGTCCGGTCGGCGCCGCCCCAGGCGGCGAAGAGCGGGCCGAGCAGGGCGATGACGATCTGGGGCGCGTCATCCGGCGGCTCGATCCGGGCTCCGGCGATGGCGTTGACGGCGACGGCGTCGTCACGTTTCGGGTCGATCGGGTCGGGCACGCGTTCCCACAGGCCGAAGCGGATCAGCCGGTCATGGCTGCCATCACCGGCGGCGGCGGCGAACCCGGTCCATAACCCGACCCGAAGCGGCAGGCGGAAGAGGGTCGACGCCCGCAGGATGTGCCGCTCGCCTTCGGTCAGCACTGCCACCAGCCGCTCGATCGCCAGGCCTTCGAGCGTGTCGCGCAGTTCCTGCTGGTCCGGCGGAGCGCCGCCGGCGAGATAGGATTCCAGCGCCGCGATGGTGGCTGCACCCGTCGCCGGATCGGCGAGAGAGACCCGGAACAGCAGATCCTGCAAGCCGGCATTGCCGCGGGCGGCGGCGATGGCGCGGGGGACGAGCGGGTCGAATCCCTCCGGCGGCAGGATCCCGCCGGAGAGTTTCTGCCGCGCCTGTTTCCGGGATTCGGCCGGCGACATTTCGGGGAGCGAGATCGCCAGCAGCTTTCCGGCCAGATCCCGGCCCCGGTTCTGGAACGGGAAGAGATAGCGGCTGGTGATCAGCAGCCGCGAGGGCGTGTTGCCGGCGGCGAAGGCTTCGATGATCGCGGCGAGCGGGGCTTCGGCCTCCGGCTTCACCCGCCACTCGCCCGGGCCGGAAGGCGGGTCGAGCAGCTCCTCGAAATCGTCGAGGAGCAGCAGGATCCCGGTTCCGCCATGGCCGCAGGGGCCTTCGAGCAGCTGGCGCAAGGCGCGATGGAGGGCGTCCGGGTCGTAATAAGCCTTCTGGACGGGATCGACCATCGGGCGAAAGCGGGTGCAGAGTTCGGCGGCTTCGTCGCTGGTGACCCGGCGGGCGATTTCGGCGAGCAGGCTCGGCCCGTCGCAGCGCTGATAGAGTACCACCTTGGCGAGATCGGGCAAGCGGTCGAGGATCCGGGCGGCGAGGCTCGATTTGCCTTGCCGGCCGAGGCCGTGGATCACTACGCCGGCCCTGCTCGGCTGGGCGAATTCGCGCCGGATCGCCTGGATCTGGCGGCGGCGGCCGACGAATTCGAACCGGCTCGCGACTTCGATGGTGCCGCCGCGCGCCTCGATGAGCTGCTTGTGCCCGGCATCGGCCTCCTGGCGCAGGCGCGGGGCGGTGCCGCCGGTGAGGATCCCGCCGCCTGCAGGCCCGAGGAAGAGGCGGGCCTGATGCCAATGCGCAGGAACGCGCCGGCCGGGGCCGGGCTGCATCAGCGCGAACCGGGACGCCGCATAGGCGGTTTCCAGGCTGGTGCCGACTCGCGCCAGCCGGGCGTAGAACGCAGCGGCGAAGGCAGTGGCGTCGATGTCGTAGACGGCATCGGCCCAGCTGAGCACCGCGGGGAACCCGACCCGGATCAGGCCGCAGGCGAGCGAGGCATCCTTCGGCCCGGCTTCGCCGGTATGGCAGGCCGACAAGAACAAGAGTCGCGGCCAGGATCCGGTGAATTCGCCGGCCAGATCCTGAAGGCGCGCCGGTACGGGTGCCCCGAACTTGTCTTCCAGCACCAGCAGCGGATCGTCGCCGCCGCTGCCGTGGCAGGAGAGATGGAGGATTTCGGGCGGGCCGATCCGGGCCCAATGCTGGGCCAGGTCGGCGAGGCTGCCGCTGTCTTCGACATGGAGATCGAGGCCGATGCCCAGAGTCGCCTGCAGGATCGCGCTCTCTTCCGCCTCGAAATCGAGCTCGTCGGGTCCGTGCGGGGCCGCGGCCATGAAGAGGGCGCCGAGCCGGTGCCTGCCTTTCGGTCCCGGCGGGTCGCGCCGCGGGCCGATTCGGCGCAGCGGCGCCCACATGGTGCCGGGATCGGCGACCAGATAGCCCGCCTCGTCCGCCGCCAGCTCCCACGGTACTTCCAGGAATTGCCTTGAATTCGCGTCGAGCGGCGTTTCGGCGGCGAAGACCGGGAGCAGCGGGCTCTCGACCTGCGCCCGCAGGCGCTCCAGCCGGCGGTCGCCGCCATCGAGCCAGAGATGGATCTCGCGCCCGAGCGCCCGCAGCGCGGTTTCGCCGTCGGGACCCGAGGCGACGGCGTGATAATCCTCGATCCAGCGCGCGAACGCCGCCCGATCCGCATCGGCCAAGCTTCGGTCCCAGCCGGCACCGTCGCTCAGCCGGTCGCCCTGGAGGCGGAATTCGACCATGCCCATCATGCAATCCCCGGTGATCCGGCAGGGTCCCTGCACCCTCGCGTCTCGATATAGGGCAAATGAGGGAAATTGCCAGTTCGAACCGGAAGCGAACGCGACTCCTCACCCTTTGCGCAATAGATTGGCGCGGCTCGGCTGGTGGAACCAGCGGCCTTGCGCGCGCGCTTCGCCGCTCGCTTCGAAGCGCTGGGTGAGGAGCGGGCGCAGGCGCTCGAGGGCTTCGGCCCGGGACGGGTCCACGGCCAGGATCCGGGCTTCGGCCTGGGCGTATCGGGTGAAGCAGAGCGGGTGGCGATAGAGAGTCTCGCGTTCGGCCGCCAGCAGGTCCGCCGGGACCGCCAGGATCGCCGCATAGGCCTGGGCGCGGACTTGGGTTTCGTCTTCGACCGGCTTGACCAGCTCGAACCAGTCGCCTTCGGCCAGCGGTTCCAGAATCAGGGCGGCCCCGCCGGAAACCAGTACGCGCGCCGCTTCGGCCAGGGCTCGGGCGTGGGCTTCGGCCGGGACATGGTGCAGGCTGTTGCAATAGAGCACGAGATCGACCGAGCCGTCGGCGAGCGGCAGCGCCTCGCCCCGTCCTTCCAGATAGCGCTCGGCGCCGGCCGGGGCGGCGGCGCGGGCCGGGGCCAATTGGCCGGAATCGATGTCGATGCCGGTGACTTCGGCGCCGAGCCGGGTCAAGGCCCGGACCAGGGTGCCGTCGCCGCAGCCGACATCGACGATGCGCCGCCCGGCGACCGGCACCAGGGAAACGACGGCATCCGGGTGCCCGATGATCGGGGGATCGATTTCGCCCATGGTTTCCCTCCGCGAGGCCGGTTAGCTTTATGCTCCTCCGTATGATACATCGCCGAGGCAAGTCTCGCCATGGAAGCCCGTCACGCCGATGCTCCGCAAGAATTCGCCCGCTGGGTCGGCCGCACCCGTATTACCGAGGACGAGGCCGAGCCGGTTCCGGTTCGAGCGCTGGCGGTAACGCTCGATCTGCCGGTACCGGCGACGCGGCCCGGCGATCCGATCCCGCCGGCCTGGCACTGGCTCTATTTCCTGGCGATGTCGCCCGGAGCCGCACTCGGCCTCGACGGCGCCGAGGCGCGGGGCGATTTCCTGCCGCCGGTGGCCCTGCCGCGCCGGATGTGGGCCGGCGGCAGCTTCGTCTTCCACCAGCCGATCCGGCTGGGCGAGCGCCTCTGCCGGGTCTCGACCATCCGCTCCGTCGCGCGCAAGACCGGCCGCCAGGGCGAACTGGTGTTCGTGACCGTCGGCCACGAGATCGCCGGGAGCGACGGGCCAGCGGTGAGCGAGGAGCATGTCATCGTCTACCGGGCGGCTGCCCTTCCCGGGGCGGCGCCGCCGGCGCTGGATCCGCCCGCCGATCCGGTCTGGCGCCGCGTGATCGTGCCCGATCCGGTGCTGCTGTTCCGCTTCTCGGCGCTCACTTTCAACGGCCATCGGATTCATTACGACCGGGCTTGGGCGACCGGCACGGAAACCTATCCCGGGCTGGTCGTGCACGGGCCGCTGCAGGCGATGCTGCTGCTCGAACTGGTGCGCGCGGCGGTGCCGGAACGGGCCGTCCGCCGCTTCGATTATCGGGCCCTCGCGCCGATCTTCGATACCGGTCCGTTCACCGTGAACGGCCGACCGGAGGGCGAGGGGGCCCGGATCTGGACCGAAGACAGCGCGGGCAATCTCGCGATGACCGGGGAAGCCCGGTTCTGATCGAGGGCATCCGGAGTGTCGACGCTTGACCTCCGGGCGCAGTGCTCCTATTTCGGGACGTTGACGAGGCCTCATAGGATCAATTGGCCGGAACGATGACCGCGATAATTGCCAAATTTGCCCTGGGACAGATCGTCCGCCACCGGGTTCACCCGTTTCGCGGCGTGATCTTCGATATCGACCCGGTCTACAGCAATGGCGAGGAGTGGTACGAGCGCATCGCCGTCAACCGACCGCGCAAGGACCAGCCCTGGTACCATCTGCTGGCCGAGAGCGCCGACAAGACCTATTACACGGCTTACGTCTCGGAACAGAATCTGCTGCCCGACGAGGCGGCGACGCCGGTTCCGCATCCCGATATCGGCGAGCATTTCGACAAGTTCGGCGCCGGCGCCTACGCGCCGCGACGGTCGCTCAACTGAGGGCCGGCGAAGGCGCTAGCCGACCTTCTTCTGCAGGGAATAGAGCGACTGCTCCTTCACGTAATCTTCCAGCACGCCGAAAATGACGAAGTCGAGCCGGAGATAGAAATGGAGGGCGCGGTCGCCCAGTGCCGTCAGCCACAGCGAGCGGCACTGGCGCTGGCGCGCCTCTTCTTCGGCCGCATACATGAGCCGGGTGCCGAGCCCCTGGCGGCGGAGCGGCTCGGGAACCCACAATGTCTTGATGAAGAGCCGCTGCCACATGATGTGACCGTCGACTCCACCCTGGATCTGGCCCAGGGCGTCGCGCAGAAAGATCGCGAAATGGGCGTGTTCGGGTGAGCCCAGGCGATTTTCTTCGAACTGGAACAGCCCGCGCTCGACGATCCCGATATCGCTGAGAGCGGGGTTGGGTTCGACCGAGAGGCGCAGGCGCCCGCTGCCGTCGAAATTATCTGCCGGACGGCCGGTCGTGGTTCCCGGGCGGGTCACCCTCCGGGTCCTTCAAGCATTGGGATCGATCGCCGATAGGCGCCGCTCCAGCTCGGCCAGCTTGCCTTTGATCAGGCTGATCTCGTCCTCGCGCGGGCCGGCCGCGCCCGGACGCGACTCGATATGGGCCTCGCCCGGATGCGCCGGGGCTTCGGCCGGCTCGCCGGCCTCGAGCGCGATCAGCCGGCGCGACGCGCGGACGGCGTTGTAGAGCTTGTCTTCCCGCATCAGGTCGCGGATATGGCCGATGATCTCGGCGGCGGCGGGCACCGCGGCCAGATGGCGATCGAGAAACTCATAGGCGATGTTCTCCCACTCGCCTCGATTGCCCTCGAACAGATAGGCGTTCTGTACCGCGTAATAGACTTCCTTGGCCGGGGTATTGGCCTCGGCCGGAGTCAGCACGTCCTTGTCGCGCAGGATGTTGGCCTTGTTGTGGATGGTGAGGGTGATGTTGCCCGGGCCGCTGTTCTGGATCACTGCGCCATTGACGATGACCTTGGCACCGGCCGGCAACGGGATGGACAGAGGCATGGGCTCTCCTGGCTCGGACGCCGGCGGGCATGGCAGCTCAGCAGGAAAATCCGCTGCAGAGGCGAACAACTGCGACCCGCCGGCAGCTTAGAACAGATCGCGGCCGGGTGCCATTGCCCGATTCGGTCAATTCGGCGGCACCCGGCCCCGGCGCTGCGGAACCGGCCGGTCGCCCGACCCGGTCAGACTCCGCGAACATGCGCCGCAAGCCGGTTCCGCTGCCGGCAAGATCGGCCCGGCTCGCCCGCACCGCCCCGGCAGAAAATGCCGAGCGCGACGGCGAGCGATCCCCGGCACTTTCGATATCGAACTGATACTGAACGAACAATCCTTTGGCACAGGGCCTGCGACGGGTTCGCTCGAGACTTTCCGCCCCTGGAGGCACCCCATGAGCTTGTTCAGCAGCCTGACCACCGCCATCACCGGACTCAACGCCCAGCAAGATGCGATCGCCAACATCTCCGACAACATCGCCAACGCGCAGACGGTCGGGTTCAAGGAAATCGACACGACTTTTCAGAATCTGGTCACGTCGTCGACGCCGCAGCTGAACCAGCCCGGCGGCGTCACCGCACAGCCGCTCTACGACAACGCGACCGCCGGGAACCTCTCGCCTTCCGACGTCACGACCAATCTGGCGATTTCCGGGCAGGGTTTCTTCCAGGTCAAGGCGCCCCCGGCTGCCGTGGTCCAGGGCCAGGCGCCGGTGTTCTCGCAGCAGAACCTCTATACCCAGGCCGGCGATTTCACGCTCAATGCCCAAGGCTTCATGGTCAACAGCGCCGGGTATTATCTGACGGCCTATCCCGTCACCGACCCGCAAACCCAGACGGTGAATACCTCGACCACCGTTCCGATCCAGGTCTCGCAACTGGTCGATGCCCCGGAGCCCACGGCGAACCTCGATCTCGCCGCCAATCTGCCCTCGTCCTATGCGTTCCAGAATACGAGCGTCGGGCCGCCGGCCGTGCCCAATCCCAGCTATGTGGCCCCGTCGCCGATCACCGAGCAGGTCTTCGATGCGACCGGCGCGGCCCATACCGAGACCATCCAGTTCAACCATCCCAACCCGGCGACACCCAATGTCTGGACCGCGACCATCTCCGATGTCGCGCCGACTGCTGCCGGCAACCCCGACGACGCGATCAATACGGCCACCGGGGCTGCAACCGACAGCCCGGTCCAACTGACGCTGACATTCAGCGATGGTGCCACCGTTCCCGCTGGATTTACCACGGCACCGCCGGCCGGCACCCTGGTCAGCGTCACCAATTCGACGGCGACGGCCTTTCCGCCCGGCGCCGGCCCGCCGGTCGTCACGAATCCGGCGATCACCATCCCGACTCCGGCACCGGGCGGTGCCGCGAGTTTCTCGGTCGCCCAGGATTTCGGCGCCGGCCCGCAGCCGATCAATTTCAACTTCGGCACTTATGGCCAGGCCACCGGCGTCACCCAGTTCGCCGACACCTCGGTCACGGTCGAGTCGCTGACGCAGGACGGGATCCCGCGCGGATCCTTCGAAAACCTGACGATCAACGCCAACGGCTTCGTCAATCTGAACTATACGAACGGCCAATCCCTGTCCTTCTTCCAGATCCCGGTGGCACAGTTCAATGCGCCCGACCAGCTGCAGCGTCTGCAGGGGGCGGCCTTCACTCCGACCATCGACAGCGGCACGGCCCAGCTCAATCCGCCCGGGGTCAACGGCAACGGCACGATCGCACCCAGCACGCTCGAGCAGTCGAACGTCGATATCGCCACCCAATTCACCCAGCTGATCGTGGCGCAGCAGGTCTATTCGGCCAATTCCAAGGTCATCACCACGGCCGACCAACTGCTCTCGACCGTCATCGGGCTGATCCAGTCCTGACGGCCGGCGCTCGAATCGGAGACGGGGCGATGTCGCTCTTCGGGATCCTCAATAGGGCGAGTGCGTCGCTGCTCGATACCCAGACTCAGATCGGCACGGTTTCCGACAATATCGGCAATTCCAACTCGCCGAATTACGTCGCCCGCCAGGCCACGCTGGTCGAGGCCAACCCGGTCTCGGGCGGTACCGATCAAGTTGTGGTCAGCCGCGCCGTCGACACGACGCTGCAGCAGGAAGTGCTGCAGCAATCGACGGCGTCGGCCAACCAGACTTTCGTCAACAACCTCTATACCCAGCTGGAACAGCTCGACGGCTCGGCCTCCGGCACGCCCAGCCTGACGTCGGCGATGCAGGAATTCACGACTGCGTTCCAGGCGCTGCAGGCGACGCCCGGATCGACCACGACGCAACAGGAAGCGGTCCAGGCCGGACAGACTCTGGTCTCGACCGTCCAGAGCATCGCCGACGGTATCCAGAGCATCCAGACTCGGGTCGGGCAGCAGGCGCAAACCGATGTCGGCACGCTCAACACCAACCTCGCCAACATCGCCACACTCAATGCGCAGATCGCCACCGCCGCCGGAACCGGGCAATCGACTGCGGCGCTGGAGGATACGCTCGATGTCGCGGTCCAGACGGTCGCGAGCCTGGTGCCGCTCCGCGTGAGCTTCGCCAACAACGGGACCGCCCAGCTGGCGACACCGGATGGTGTCGAGCTGGTCGGGATCACGGCTGCGAGCTTCGCCTTCAACAGCGCCACCGACACGATCTATGCGACCGGCGATCCGTCGGAGACTTCGCTCAACGCCAGTTTCTCCGGCGGCCAGATCGGCGCCGAACTCTCGACGCTCGACACCAGTGCGGCCGGCGTCGCCTCGCAGAATCCAGCCGACGCGCCGCTGCAGAAGGTCCTCGACCAGCTGAACAGCTTCGCCGACCAGTTCTACGCGGCCCCCCCGGCGGCGCCGACTGCGTTCCAGGCCGCCTACGACACGGCGGGACCGACCGAGGCCGGCGAGCTCGCGGCGAATTTCTTCACCATCGCCAATTACGGGGCGTCCCCCAGTACCGACGCCTTCGGCTTCCAGGTCAATCCGGCGCTGCTCGACGGGACCGCCACAGTCAAGCAGGCCGCGGCCTCGCCGGTCGTCGGTCAGCTGGTCGCCACCAACAACAATTTCAGTGCCGGCGGCGTCGCCACCACCAATGCCACCTATACCGGGATCACCGAGGCGATCGCCAGCAACGAGACCCAGCGGGCGCAGGTGGCGCAATCGAGCCAGCAGAGCTCCCAGGCGGCGCTGAGCGCGACCCAGGCGACCTACCAGAACGCCACCGGCGTCAACGTCAATACCGAACTCACCCAGCTGATCGTGCTCCAGAACACCTATGGCGCCTCGGCCAAGGTGATTTCGGTGGTCGAGCAGCTGTTCTCGGCGCTCGAAGCCGCCGTCGTCGCCACCGCCAGCTGAGGGAGAGCAGCATGAGCAACGGAATTTCCGCCACCGGGTTCTTCACCAGCGACACCAGCCTGATGCTGAATTCCGAAACTCAGCTGAATACGCTGAGCCAGCAATTGAACACCGGGCTGATCTCGACTTCGCTCGCGGGATATGGAACGGCTGCGCCGACCATCCTCAACCTTACCGACACGGTGGGCGAGACCCAGGCCTTCATCGCCAACGGGACCGAGGTCAATACCAGCCTGACCGCCTACGACACGAGCCTGTCCGAACTCGGCAGCGATGCCAGCCAGCTCGGCACGGCCTTGAGCCAGGTGTCCCCGGCCGATCCCAATTCGATCACGACCATGCAGGCACTGATCACCGGCCTGCAAGCCGATGTCGGGGCGACGCTCAACTCGCAAGTCGGCAACACCTATCTCTACTCCGGCACGCGCTACAACACGCAGCCCGTGGTCGACCTGACCAAGCTCGCCCCGCCGGCAGTGCCGGCCGCCTTCGTCGCGGTCGTGCCCAACACGGTGGCCTTGGCCTCGCCGCCGAATCCCGTGGACACCTTCAATTCGCCGCTGCCGACCTATGACACGCAGAGCCCGGCAGTCGATCCGAACAATCAGGCCTACGCGAGCCAGACCCTCAACGTCTCGCCGACCCAGACCGTCACCTACGGCATCACCTCGAACGATCCGAGCATCCAGGCGCTGGTCTATGCGATGCAGGAGGCGCAAGCCGGCACCAACGCGACCGGCGCGACCCAAACCCAATTCTTCGCCAATGCCAACTCGGCGCTGCAGACTGCGATCTCCGGCATCCAGAACCTGCAGCAGCAGAACGACAATAACGAGGTGGTCATCAAAGACCAACAATCGGTCCAGACCCAGACGATCAGCAATCTGCAGAGTCAGCTCGGCAATCTGCAGAACGTCGATGCCACGACGGTCGCAACCGAACTGACCAATGTCGAGAATCAGCTGGATGCGAGCTTCAAGGCGACCTCGACGATTCTGAATCTGTCGATCCTGCAAGACCTGTAGAGATTCGATCGATGGTAGAGTCATACCCAGATTCGCCGCGAATTGCGCGGTATTCCTCGGACCGGCAGGGAAACCTTAACGGGTCGGCAGCGAGGATGGCAATGAAACCGCACGCGTTCATCCCAGGAAACGAAGCCATGTCCGTACCATCCCTGCGTCGTCGGCCGAGCCCGGTACGGATCTCGGCCCCGGCCGGGGTCGGTGCGGCAACCCTCGACGACGCCGAGCCGTCGCCGGCACCCTATGGCCAGTTCGACGACAAGGCGATCCTGATCACCGGCGCGACCGGCTCGTTCGGCCGGCGCTTCATCCGGACTTTGCTGGAGCGCTCGCGCGTCCGCCGCGTCGTCATCTATTCGCGCGACGAGTTCAAGCAATACGAGATGCAGCAGGAGCTGGCGACCGGCGCCGGCGGCAACGCGCTGCGCTTCTTCATCGGCGATGTCCGCGACCGCAACCGGCTGGCCCTGGCCATGCGCGAGATCGACATCGTCATACACGCCGCCGCGCTGAAACACGTCCCGGCGGCCGAATACAATCCGATGGAGTGCATCCGGACCAACATCAACGGCGCCGAAAACGTCGTCCAGGCGGCACTCCAATGCGGCGTGGCGCGGGTCCTGGCGCTCTCGACCGACAAGGCGGCCAATCCGATCAATCTCTACGGTGCCTCCAAGCTCGCCTCCGACAAGATCTTCGTCGCCGCCAACAATCTCTCGGGCTCCGTCGGTACCCGGTTTTCGGTGGTGCGCTACGGCAATGTCGTGGGCTCGCGCGGCAGCGTCATCCCGTTCTTCCGCAAGCTGATCGACCAGGGTGCCGAGACGCTGCCGATCACCGACGAGCGCATGACCCGGTTCTGGATCACCCTGCAGCAGGGGGTCGACTTCGTCGCCGGTGCCATCGCCATGATGCGTGGCGGCGAGATCTTCGTGCCCAAGATCCCGAGCATGCGCATGCTCGATCTCGCCCATGCCATGGCGCCCGGGATGCCGACCCGGGTGATCGGGATCCGGCCGGGCGAGAAGCTGCACGAGGTCATGGTCACCGAGGATGATTCGCGCCAGACTCTGGAGCTGGCCGATCGCTACGTGATCGAGCCGGCCTTCAATTTCTGGGCGCGCGAGCCCTATTGGGATCTGGGTGCGAGGCCGGTTCCGGACGGATTCCGCTTCGCCTCCGACACCAATTCCGACTGGCTCGATGCGGCCCGCCTGGCTCGGTTGATGATGGAGGCGCATTGATGTCGCGGCCGCAGGCGGCGGGTTTCCTGCCCTACGCACGCCAGCAAATCGACGATCGCGACATCGATGCCGTGACGTCGGTGTTGCGCGGCGAGTGGCTGACGACCGGCCCCGCAGTCTTGCGTTTCGAACAGGCGCTGGCACTGCGGTGCGGCGCCCGGCAGGCGGTCAGCTGCTCGTCGGGAACGGCGGCGCTGCATCTCGCCTGCCTCGTCCTCGATCTGGGACCCGGCGATGCCGCGATCGTGCCGGCGATCACGTTTCTCGCCACGGCCAACGCCGTGCGCATGACCGGCGCCGAACCCGTCTTCGCCGATGTCGATGCCGATAACGGGCTGCTGACGGCCGCGGGGCTGGAGGCCGGTTTCGCCCGCGCCCGGACCAGGGGGCTCGTGATCAAGGCGGTACTGCCCGTCCATCTGGCCGGGCAATGTCCCGATCTCACCTCTCTCTCGCAGCTGGCTCGGGCCGAAGGAGCGCGCATCATCGAAGATGCCTGCCACGCCATCGGCACCTATCATGCCTGTCCGAACGGTTCGGCCGCCCCGGTCGGAGCCTGCCGCTTGAGCGAGATGGCCGTCTTCTCGTTCCATCCGGTGAAAACCATCGCCGGCGGCGAGGGCGGGGCCGTCACCACCAACGATCCCGATATCGCCCGCCGCCTGGCCCTGCTGCGCAATCACGGCATGACCCACGACGCCGCGGAATTCCGGGACGGGGATCTCGGGTTCGACCGGCGCGGTACCGCCAATCCCTGGTACTACGAAATGGTGGAGCTCGGCTGGAATTACCGGCTCTCCGATATTCATGCCGCGTTGGCCCTCAGCCAGCTCGGCCGGCTCGATCAGTTCGTCGAGCGTCGCCGTGGCTTGGCGCAGCGTTACGACGAGTTGCTGGCCCCGCTCGGGCGGCTGGTCCAGCCGATCCGGCGCAGCCGCGGCTGCCTGCCCGCCTGGCACCTCTATTCCGTCCTGATCGATTTCGCTGCACTGGACACCGATCGGGCAGCCGTGATGGCCGGATTGCGCGCAGTCGGGATCGGGACCCAGGTCCACTATATCCCGCTCCATCGCCAACCCTATTACCGGCAGCGCGATCCCGGCCTCGTGCTGGAGGGTGCCGATGCCTATTATCGCCGAACTCTGTCCCTGCCGCTCTATTTCGGCATGAGTTTCGCCGATGTCGGGCGCGTCGTCGACGAATTGCAGGGGATCTTGTCGCGCCGCGTGACGAAGGTGGCGTCGTGATCGGCCGGCCGGAGCAGGGGCGTGCGCGCGGGCCAGGTGCGGAGCCGGTGACGCTCTGGTCCCGCCGGCTCGGTCCGGACCGAATTGACCCGTTACCTGCGGCAGGGGAACAGCAATGACGAAGGGCTACGCCAGACAGCAATCGATTGCCTTGGAAAATGCCAGCCCGGAGCAAACCCTCGCCTGGGGCTTGACCACGACGGCCCGCAAGATGGCGGCAGCCTGCGACCCGGGGGTGGCGCGCGACCAGATCCTGGACGCGGTCCGGGTCAATTGGCGGCTCTGGACCATCATCCAGGCCGAGCAGGCCGATCCGGATTGTGCGACGCCCAAGAGTATCCGGGAAGCACTGCTGAATCTGGCGAATTTCGTCGATAAGCGCTCGATCGACCTGTTGGCGCGTCCCGACCCGGCGAAGCTGCAGCCGCTGATCAGCATCAACCGCAATATCGCCGCCGGGCTGCTCGGCACCGATCTGCCGCCGGAAGCACGGGCCGATCGCGAGCGCCGGCAGGCGCAGCAGCAGGCCGAGATGACACTGGTCAAGTCTTGACCGGAGGGATCGCCGGAGGCGACGGTTGCGGCGCCAGATAGTGGAACTCGCAGCCGTGCAGCGTCAGCGTCATGCGGCTGCCCGGCTGCTCGGCAAAGGCCCGCCTCCGCCGCTCGAATTCCGCGCCGTCGATCTCCGGCCCGATCCGGCACATCGCCTCGAGATCCCCATGCGTGGTCTTGCGGCCGCTCCAGCGGTGCTCGGAATGGGGCAGCGGCGCGGCACTGGCGGTCAGGGGCGGGGCCCAACGCAGGACCAGCTGCAGGGCCGCGCGAAAGGCGCCGTGGCCGAACTCGACCTGCCCGGCACCGGGGGCCAGATCGAACCAGGCGACATCGATGATCGGCCCCTCGTCGACCCGCGGCGCCATCTCGTGCAGCGTCGCCCCGAACCGGCCCAACCCTTCATAGGCACCCCAGCACTCGGGATGGCGGCCGGGAAACGAGGGCGGACCCGGGTGAATATTGTAGGAGGGGCCGGGCAAGGCGTCGAGCACCCGCCTCGGCACGATCACGGCTGTGCAGAATGCGAGCAGCCGGGTGGTTCCAGCCGGTTCGGCGAGCGCCGCTTCGAGCTTGTCCAGCGTGGCGACGGGCTGTACGGAACAGCCGGAATTCTGCTTGCCGAGATGGGAGGCGAGGATGCCGGCCTCGAACGAACCGGTCAGAAGCAGAAGGCGCTGCGGCATGACGGGAGGATCGCTAAAGTGGGCGGAACGAGCGGATTGGCGCACAACCAAGGGATCACGCCTCGTCTGCCGACGCAAGCGCGTTTCGCCGGCCGGGAGGGCCCGGCGGGTCCGCCCGGTCAGACCGCTCGCGACTTCCCGGTTCCGGCCGTCGTCGCTGCCGGGGCTTGCGTTCCCTGGTAGAGGAGCAGCTGCGCCTTCGACGGGACCTGATACTGCGGCGCGCCGTTCTGCCCATCTCGGAATTCGATGATCACCTGATTGAGCAACGGGTCGATTTCGAGCTGCGGACTATGGTATTGCGGCAGGGAACCGGTGTCCGCGGCGATTCCTGCGGTCGTGGTCGAGGGGGGCGGCGAGCTCACATTGTGCGTAGGTTTGACCGTCGCAACTTGCCCGGGCCCCGGTGCTTGAAGCACAGAGATGCTTGACATTTTTGCCAAAACTCCCTTGGGGGACTCGTACCTTACACAAACAATCGGATCTGTCAAGATTTAACGAGACTCCCGGTAAATTTAAATCAAATCTCGGGCTCGACCCGCGAGGTATCGAGAAAGTATAAGTGCGCGGTCGATTTTGGGCGGCATTGGAGAAGCCGGGCGCAGCCGGGGCGAGTGTCGAGAAGGCCGTGCCCCGATGATTTCGCCGACTCGAGCACGGCACTGGAGAAATTCTTCATTCTTCGGCGGCAAGCTCGGCCGGCCATGGCCGAAGACCAAGACTCTCGAACCGAAGATCCGACCGGCCGCCGGCTGAACGAGGCGCGCGGGGAGGGGCAGGTCGGCATCTCGCGCGATGTCTCGACGGCGCTCTCGCTCATCGCTGCGGCAATCGTGTTCCTGCTGGTTCTGCCCTGGTCGCTGCAGCCGCTGCTCCGGCTGATGCGCGGCCTCATCGAGCAACCGCAGGAGATGAGGATCGGGACCTTGGCGGAGTTCCAGATCCTGATCGCCCGGATCACCTTGTCGATGGGCTGGGCGATGGCCATGCCGATCGCGGTCCTGGCACTGGGCGGCATCGCCACCACGATCGCGCAGACCGAGGGGCTGCTCTGGGCGACCGGCAAGCTGAAATTGCATTTCGATTTTCTCAACCCGATCGGCGGCTTCAAGAAGCTGTTCGGGTGGAAATCGCTGGTCGAGTTCCTGAAGGGATTGCTGAAGGTCGCCGTGGTCGGCACGACCGCCTATTTCACCATAAAACCCGAAGTGATCCGGGTCACGCTGATGATCGGCATGCCGCCCGATCTGATGCTGGCGACCTTGCTCGACGATATCCGCCGCCTGCTGATCAGCGTGATCCTGACCATCGTCGTGATCGCAGCGGTCGATTATTTCTATCAGAAGTGGTCGAGCCAGCGCAGCCTCAAAATGACCAAGCAGGAGGTCAAGGACGAGGTCAAGAACACCGAGGGCGACCCCTACGTCAAGGGCCGGCAGCGCCAGCTCCGCCTGACCCGGGCCAAGAAACGAATGCTGCAGTCCGTGCCCAAGGCCTCGGTCGTGGTCACCAACCCGACCCATTACGCCGTCGCCCTCCATTACGAGATGGGCATGATGGGCGCCCCCCGGGTCGTGGCGAAGGGCGTCGATCATATCGCCCTGAAGATCCGCGAGATCGCGGCCGCCCACGACGTGCCGATCGTCGAGAACCCGACCGTGGCGCGCGCGCTCTACGCCGCCGTCGACATCGACGACGAGATCTCGGCCGAGCATTTCAAGGCGGTGGCCGAGATCATCGGCTATGTGCTGAAGATGCGGCGCTGGAAGATGGCGGGCTGAGGCGGTCTCGGCGGATCGGCACTGGCGAGCGGCGCCGAGTCCGGCTCACCTCTCGGATCCGCGCGCGGTCAAGGAGCCGCGATCGCATCGACCACCGGCACTCCCTTCGCGCCGAGCGGCCGGGCTCCGGGTAGCCGCGACCCAGCCGTTCGGTGTCTGCGAGCCGAACCGGGCGCCGCGCGCCGGCGAGAAATCAGCCCAACGGCCGGCCCTGCAACCGATCGGTGCTGGCGGCCATCTTCAGGAGAGTTTCTTCCATTCATAAGGGAAGGTGAGCTTCTGTAAATCCACCGGTCTCCAGTAGCTGTCTTTGCGGTCGAGCCAGATCCGATCGCCGCGCCGGAGGAGACCGGGCGAATCGCCGTTCACCATATAGACCATGTCGCCCTCGACATGGTTGACGATCCAATCGACGCCGCGCATTGCGTTGCCCTTTCCCTCTTCGTAGCGCACCTCGTCCAAGTTCTTGTCGAGTTCGAACGACACGGTCACGGTCGGACGGAAGCCGAAATCTTCTTCGGTATAGTGCGGGAGGTGAGTCGCGGTTACGCCAATCTGCAGTGCGTCCATGGTCGTGAATAGTAACCTTGAAAACCGGGGATCGTCGTCGCGGACACCGGTCACGAAGGGTAGGTTCTCCCGCAGCAACGCGAAGATTTCTGCGGGCGTATAGTCAGTTGCGATTTTGAGCGTGCAGGTAAAGCCAGACATGGCGGTCAGTTCCGGAAAGGGAAGAGAGTGGAGATTTTACCCTGATAGACAACCTTGAATTCCTTGAGCCTGTCAATCGGATTTTCCAAGAGGTATTTCCGTAACTGGCTCGGGGTCACCGTGGTGCCATCGAGATTGACGATGACGCGATGGGCCTGATCCTCCCTGACTTTTCGGGAGATTGCCTCATACACGTTGCGGACACTGCCGGTTGTTGGAGCATAAACGTCGAACACGCGCCCATTGATCAGGGCATCGGGTATCTTGCCCGGATCGAGCCCGAGAGCTTCCTGCTGTTCTCGCGTAAGCAGCGGTTTTCCGTCCGAGCCGAGGGTCTTGGTCGGCTGCGAGGTGACTTCGTAACCCTGCTGTGCGGCACGTCTCAGGGTCTCGTTCTGCGCCCGAATCCCCGCCTTTCCATCGGGTTCCACCCCTGCCTTGATAGTCTCTGGCTCCCCCTTCAACCAGCCCGAATCGGGGCCGCGCGGGCGGGTCGGGGTTGGGAAGGGATCGTCCGGGATTACGGCGTCTTCGGAGGTGAACCGGCCTTGGGGGCCGGTCTTCGGGGTTCCGGGCGGTTCGGTGGTTTCGCTCTGCTTCTTGGGCGGTTGGTCTGGTGCTGACGACTGCGTCACGGTGTTGATCAGTACGGCGGTGCCGTAGCCGATGGCGCCGCCGCCGGCAGCACCGATGACGACACCTTCGGGGCCGCATTCGGCGATACCGGCGGCGACACCGGCGGCTCCGCCCAGGACGGTGCCGGGGCCGGGGACGACGCTGCCGCCGGCGGCACCGAGGGCCGCCGCCGGGACCGCGCAGGCGGTACCGGCGACGATGCCGCCGCTGATGCCGACGGCGAGGGCTCCCTGCTTGCCCCAATCATCGGGATCGACCGGGCCGATCGGCGGCAACAGCGTGGCGAGGTTCCGTTTGGTCTCTTCTGCGAGCTGGCCGGCCCAGCTCTCGATTTTCTCCCAGGTGCTCCCGGTTTCGGGCGCCGGCGGCCGATCGGCAGGGTCGCTCGGCGCGGCAGCTTGCGCCGGGGGCTGGTCGAGATCGCCGGGCGGGGTCGGCGCGGACTGGGAAGGATCGTGCGGGGCGGCCGGCGGCGGCTCCGGTTCGGGCTCGGAGGGCGCCTCCTGCTGGTCCAGCCGCCGGGTCGGCGGCTCGGGCGGGCGCGCCTTATCGGCGGTCGCCGCGATGGCGAGGATCGCATCGACGACCGGCATCCCTTCGCGCCATGCGTCGGGGTTCCAGCTCGCGGTGTCCCAGCTGTACCAAATCGGCAAATCGACCCGGTCTACGTCCTCGCCGGAGCCGGCAATTTCCGGCGGCGGCGGGCTGGTTGTCCTGCCCGCGGAAGGCTGGCCCGGGCCGGCGCCGGCCGACGGGACATCCGCCCACCGGGTGTCCGAGCCGAAGAGAGACGAGGCCGCAGAGAAGCCGTTGCTGCCGGTCGGATAGAGGGGCAGGGCAGGGGAGCCGTCCGCCGTGTCGGGCAGCATGTCGGTCCGCCAGTCGCTGACGGTGGCTTGCGGGTTGAAGGGCTGGGTTCCGCCGTTTGGCGCCGGGCTGAAGCCGGGATCACCAGGCTCGTCGTAAAATCCATCGACGAAGACGAGCTCGGGAGAGCTGCCGGGTTGCCTCAGCGTGACGAAATCGACGGTCGTGCGCATGATGGTGCGGCCGTCGATCTGGAGATCGATCGTCTTGCGCCAGTCGAGCAGGGCCTGGAGCAAGTTGGAAAATTCCGCGAGGGCGGCGTCATCGGCGAGATCGTCGGGGTTGGGCGTCGTCGTCCTATCCAGAACCTATTTCGGTCACCCCCGAGGCGGCCGGTACGAGGCTCGGTTTGCGGCCGGCGGCGCCGGTATCGGCGCCGCCGGCCGACCTGAATATCGATGAGCGCTGGCGGCCATCTTCAGGAAAGTTTCTTCCATTCATAAGGGAAGGTGAGCTTCTGCAGATCCTCCTCTCTCCAATAGCTGTCTTTGCGGTCGAGCCAGATTTGATTCCCGCGACGGAGGAGACCGGGCGAATCGCCGTTCACCATATAGACCATGTCGCCATTCAGATGGTTGACGATCCAATCGACGCCGCGCGCCACATTGCCTTCGCCTTCGGTCTCCCGTTCTCCGAGTAGATTTCTGCCGAGTTCGAACGACACCGTCACGGTCGGGCGAAAGCCGAAATCCTCCTCGGTGTAATGCGGTAGGCGAGTCGCGGTGACGTCGATCTGGAGCGCGTCCATGGTCGTGAACAACGTCCGCGGAAACCGCGGATCGTCGTCGCTCACACCGGTCACGAAGGGCAGGTTCTCTCGCAGCAGCGCGAAGATTTCCGCGGGCGTATAGTCAGTTGCGATTTTGAGCCTGCAGGTAAAGCCAGACATGATGGTCAATTCCGGAAAGGAAAGAGAGTGGAGATTTTACCCTGATAGACAACCTTGATTTCCTTGAGCCTGTCAATCGGATTTTCCAAGAGGTATTTCCGTAACTGGCTCGGGGTCACCGTGGTGCCATCGAGATTGACGATGACGCGATGGGCCTGATCCTCGCCGACCTTCTCGGCGATGCTCTCATACACGTTGCGGACACTGCCGGTTGTTGGAGCATAAACGTCGAACACGCGCCCATTGATCAGGGCATCGGGTATCTTGCCCGGATTGAGCCCGAGAGCCTTCTGCTGTTCTCGCGTAAGCAGTGGTTTTCCATCCGAACCGAGGGTCTTGGTCGGCTGCGAGGTGACCTCGTAACCCTGCTGTGCGGCACGTCTCAGGGTCTCGTTCTGCGCCCGAATCCCTGCCTTCTTCTCAGGCTTCACTCCTTGTTCCAGCGTCTCCGGCTCTCCTCTCAACCAGCCCGAATCGGGGCCGCGCGGGCGGGTCGGGGTTGGGAAGGGATCGTCCGGGATTACGGCGTCTTCGGAGGTGAACCGGCCTTCGGGGCCGGTCTTCGGGGTTCCGGGCGGTTCGGTGGTTTCGCTCTGCTTCTTGGGCGGTTGGTCTGGTGCCGACGACTGCATCACGCTGTTGATCACCACGGCGGTGCCGTAGCCGATGGCGCTGCCGCCGGCAGCACCGATGACGACACCTTCGGGGCCGCATTCGGCGATACCGGCGGCGACACCGGCGGCTCCGCCCAGGACGGTGCCGGGGCCGGGGACGACGCTGCCGCCGGCGGCACCGAGGGCCGCCGCCGGGACCGCGCAGGCGGTACCGGCGACGATGCCGCCGCTGATGCCGACGGCGAGGGCTCCCTGCTTGCCCCAATCATCGGGATCGACCGGGCCGATCGGCGGCAACAGCGTGGCGAGGTTCCGTTTGGTCTCTTCTGCGAGCTGGCCGGCCCAGCTCTCGATTTTCTCCCAGGTGCTCCCGGTTTCGGGCGCCGGCGGCCGATCGGCAGGGTCGCTCGGCGCGGCAGCTTGCGCCGGGGGCTGGTCGAGATCGCCGGGCGGGGTCGGCGCGGACTGGGAAGGATCGTGCGGGGCGGCCGGCGGCGGCTCCGGTTCGGGCTCGGAGGGCGCCTCCTGCTGGTCCAGCCGCCGGGTCGGCGGCTCGGGCGGGCGCGCCTTATCGGCGGTCGCCGCGATGGCGAGGATCGCATCGACGACCGGCATCCCTTCGCGCCATGCGTCGGGGTTCCAGCTCGCGGTGTCCCAGCTGTACCAAATCGGCAAATCGACCCGGTCTACGTCCTCGCCGGAGCCGGCAATTTCCGGCGGCGGCGGGCTGGTTGTCCTGCCCGCGGAAGGCTGGCCCGGGCCGGCGCCGGCCGACGGGACATCCGCCCACCGGGTGTCCGAGCCGAAGAGAGACGAGGCCGCAGAGAAGCCGTTGCTGCCGGTCGGATAGAGGGGCAGGGCAGGGGAGCCGTCCGCCGTGTCGGGCAGCATGTCGGTCCGCCAGTCGCTGACGGTGGCTTGCGGGTTGAAGGGCTGGGTTCCGCCGTTTGGCGCCGGGCTGAAGCCGGGATCACCAGGCTCGTCGTAAAATCCATCGACGAAGACGAGCTCGGGAGAGCTGCCGGGTTGCCTCAGCGTGACGAAATCGACGGTCGTGCGCATGATGGTGCGGCCGTCGATCTGGAGATCGATCGTCTTGCGCCAGTCGAGCAGGGCCTGGAGCAAGTTGGAAAATTCCGCGAGGGCGGCGTCATCGGCGAGATCGTCGGGGTTGGGCATCGTCGTCCTATCCTATTCCTATTATACTCACCCGCGAAGCAGCCGGCGCTTCGCTCGGCCTGTATCAGTCGCGCCGATCTCGGCGAACGATAATGATAGGAGTATGACAGGAAATAGGCAGTTATTCAAGAGGTAAAGCCTTATTCCACAGATTCCGCGCCGCCTTCCGGTGCGAAAGCCGGGGGCCCGATCGGGCCGGCGGTTCGCGGCGTCGCCGGAGGTTTTCGATCGTCTCTGCGTCGCCGGCAGAGCGACCGCTCTCGTCCGGCCGCTACGACCGAGAGTCAGTCGGAATTAGCGGTGCCGATGCTCCCCGGCAGCGCTTGCTAAGCGCTGGTCGGCGCCTGTATGAACCCCCAGCGGCATCGATCGAGGGATCTGGCGGAGTGGAAGCAATGGGCATCGATCCAGGCGACGGCGGCGCAGCACCCCGTCGCGGCGCGGGGATGCTCGAAAGCTGGCGCCACTGGCTGCCGCTCTTCATCGCCCAGACCGTCCGCTATGGCGCAGTCGGGGTGTGCGTCGCCTCGCTCTATACGGCCCTGGTCATTCTCTTCGTCAACCGGCTCGGCAATGGCGAGCCGGATCTGGCGGCGCTCTGCGCCTTCGCCATCGCCCTGCCCTTTTCCTATCTCGGCCACTGGGCGATCACGTTTCAGCGCCGGCACCGGTTCAGTGCCAATTGGCAGCGCTTCGCCGTGCTGAACGCGATCAGTTTCACCGTCGCCGTTCCGGGCATGCATCTCGTGACCCATGTGCTCGGCTGGTCCTACTATGTCGGGATCGCGTTCAGCTGGTTCCTGGCACCGCTGATCAATTACACGGTGCTGCAGCTCTGGGTCTTCAGCCATCGCCGGGCCTCGTGACCGCCGCCTCGAAACCCGTCCCGATCGCCCTCGGGTCGCCCGAACGGTTCGGCTATTCCTGGGATAAATTCGCCGAGATCCTGCCCGATCACGAGGAGCAGTTCCGGCGCTGGACCCAGCCGCTCGGGCCGGCGGATTGGCGGGGCAAGCGCATTCTCGACGGCGGCTGCGGGATCGGCCGGAACAGTTTCTGGCCGCTCCTCTACGGCGCCGCCGGGGCCGTGCTGATCGATGTCGATGCGCGGTCGCTGGCCCGCGCCCGGGCCAATCTGGCCGCGTTCCCCAACGCCGAGATCCGCCATCACAGCCTTTACGAGCCGGTCGAGCCCGCCTGCTTCGACATCGCCTTCAGCATCGGCGTCGTCCACCATCTGGAACATCCCGGTCTCGCCGTCCAGAGGCTGGCCGAGGCGGTCAAGCCCGGCGGCCAGGTCCTGATCTGGCTCTACGGTCGGGAAAACAACGGCTGGATCGTGTGGCTGGTGACCCCGATGCGCCGGCTCTTGTTCAGCTGGCTGCCGCTGCCGCTGGTCGATGCCCTGTCCTGGCCGGCGACTGCGGCGCTCTGGCTGCTGCTCCGGCTCGGCCTCGGCGGGATCGAGTATTTCCGGCTGCTCCGCCGTTTCTCGTTCCGCCATCTGCGCGCGATCGTGTTCGATCACATGATCCCGCAGATCGCGCGCTATTATCGGCAGGCGGAGGCGCTGGCTTTGCTGCGCGGGGCCGGCCTCGAAGATGTCGAGGCCTATTGGGTCAACGAGATGTCGTGGACGGTCATCGGCCGCCGCGGGGCCTGAGCAGAGGCGCCCGGATGAAATCCCGCTTCTTCGCCGCCGCCCGGGCTGCGCCTTGGCAGCGGCTGGTTCTCGCCGGCGCTTTTCTGCTGCTGCTCCTGTGGCAAATGCTGTCGCATCTGCCGCTGACGACCCAGGGCATGCCTTATGAAGGCTGGGACGAGGTCGCGACCTACAACACGGCCCGAGTTCTGTCGGGGCCCTCGGCCGCCTCGGTCTATCGCTACGGTACCCTCGACACCGCCATCCAGGTCGTCGCCAACCAGTACTATCTTCTCTTCGATCCGACCGGCCCCCAATACCGCCACTACAGCTATGCCAATAACGACTACGGTAGCCTCAACGACGAATTTTATTACTACGACCAGGTCAAGCCGGGAGAGATGGGCTTCAACTACTTCCGCGGCATCGACGATCATCGACCGATCTTTATTTCTCGTACACTCCATTTCGGCGTATTCTACGCACTGCTGGCGGCGGCCGGATTGCTCTGGATCGCGGCCCTCGGGGACGAGGCGATTTGGCTGATGCTGCCGATGCTCTGTCTGACCGTGAACCGGGAAGTCTTCGAGCAGACGGCCCAAGCCCTGCCCGGGGGCATCAACACCATCCTCTCCTTCGCCATCGTGGCGCTCGTCGCCCTCGCCGTGGAGATAGAGCGCGATCGGTTCCTCGTCCTGGCCGCGGTCGGGCTGGCGCTGGCCTTGAATTTCAAGGTGGACACCGCACCGCTGGTCGTGATCTCGGGCCTGGGCCTGGTCTGGCGCGCCGCACGCCTCGGCCCCGGAGCGGGAAGCCGGCTCGGCCTGGCGGTGGCCGGGGCCTTCGTGGTGACGCTGGTGGCGGCGAAGCCCGACCTCCTGTGCGCGCCGGAACAGCTGCGTGATTGGCTGTGGCCGCCGATCGCCGGGACGGACCGGAGTCTGCTGGCGACGCTCGGGCACAATTCCCTGGCGCTGCTCCGCGATCTCAAGGCCGATATGCTGCCGGACGCCTGGCTGATCACCGTGCCGACGCTGGTGCTGCCGGCTGTGCTTCTCGCCGGTGCCGCGGCGGTCGCGGTTCTGCTGCGCCGGGAGAGTGTGCTGCCGAGGTTGATCGTGCCGGCACTCGCCGTCATCCTGCTCTGGCTCGTCCCGGTCGCAGTGGCGACGCAGTATTTCGGGCGCTATGAACTGAACGGGCTCGGCGCCTTCTATGCGCTCCTCGGCATGGCGCTCCTCGGTCTTCGCCGCCATGGCGGGTTGGCGGGCCGGCGGCTCGCGGTCGCGGCGGCGGTGCTGCTGGTTGGACAATACGGCCTGCTGGCCAGCCAGGGGGCGGCTTCGGCTGCCTATCTCGCCGCCCAGAACAGCCTCGTGGTCTGGGGCGAAGGCAATTCCGGCTACTCGGTCGGCCACTCGCGCACCATGATCGAATGGCGGGCCGTCAACACGCTCCTCGACGGCGGCTACGACCGGACCATCCTGGTCGATCAGCACGCCTATCTGGATCTCCGGGTGCTGCGTCTGGCCGGGCTCGTCCCCGTCTATGTCAATATGGATACGCTGGACACCGTCCTCGCCCGCCTCGACCGCTCGATCCCGCACCTGCTGCTCTATTCGCCGGCCAGTTGGGACACCGACCCCGCCTGGTGGCAGCCTTGGATGAGTGTCTGGCCGGCCGATCTCGATCGGCGTTACGATGCCTATCTGGCGGAATTGTCGGCCTTTCCCGTCCTGGACCAGATCGGGGAGAAAACCCAGCACCTGTTTTGGGCGGGCCCCGTCGAATTCCGCGATCGTATGATATTGGCCGCCGTGCCGGCGCTCGCCTCGGCAGGCCGCACGGCGGTCGAGGAGGAGGTTGCCAAACCGGGGCAATCCCGCTAAGTCCATCCCCTCCCGTCGCTGCTGCGTCGCAAAAGTGTTCGAGGATCCTGCCATGATCGACAAACTGAAGGCTGCCGGTCTCCGGATCAAGCTGTTCATGGACGGTGCCGATGCCGGAGCCATGCGCGAGGCCTATCATGCCCGCCAGGTCAGCGGATTTACGACCAATCCGACTCTCATGCGCAAAGCCGGGGTCACCGATTACGAGCGCTTCGCGCGCGCGGTGATCGAGGCGATCCCGGATTTGCCGCTCTCCTTCGAAGTCTTCTCCGACGATTTTCCGACCATGGAGCGCGAGGCGCGCAAGATCGCCAGCTGGGGCGGCGATACCTATATCAAGATTCCGATCACCAATACCCAGCGGGTTTCGGCGATCCCGCTGATCCGGGCGCTCTCGCACGAGGGGTTTTCGCTGAATGTCACGGCGATGATGAGCCTGGCGCAGGTCGAGGCGGTCGCGGCCGCGGTCTCGCCCGAAGCCCGCACGATCTTTTCGGTCTTCGCCGGCCGGGTTGCCGACACGGGTGTCGATCCGGTGCCGCTCATGCGCCGGGCGGCCGATCTCATCGCCGCCAATCCGCGGGCCGAACTGCTCTGGGCCAGCCCGCGCGAGCTCTTGAATCTGTTTCATGCCGAGGAATCGGGCTGTCACATCATCACCGCGACAGCCGACATCATCAAAAAACTGGAGCTGGTCGGCAAGGATCTCGACGAGTATTCGCTCGAGACGGTGCAGATGTTCTATCGCGACGCCGTCGCCGCCGGCTTCAGGATCGTCTGAGCGCCCGTGCCCGGGAACGATGCCATGAACGAGATCCGCCGCCAGGGTTCCGCCGCCGCAGTGCGGGACGCGGCGCCTTGCGCGATCTCGGTGGTGGTGCCGGTCTACAAGGAGGCGAGCAATATCGGTCCGTTCCTGGAGCGGATCCGGCCGGTGCTGGCGCGGATCGGCACTTGCGAGATCCTGTTCTGCCTCGACCCGTCGCCCGACGACACCGAAGCCGTGATCCGCCGGGCGGTCGAGGACTTTCCCGAAGTGGCGCTGCTGACCTTCAGCCGGCGCTTCGGCCAGCCGGCCGCGACCATGGCCGGCATCCTCAATTGCCGCGGCGCCTATTGCGCGGTGATCGATGTCGATCTGCAGGATCCGCCCGAGTTGATCGAGGAAATGTACCGGCGGGCGCTGGGCGGTTTCGAGGTGGTCTACGCCCGACGCCGAAGCCGGGAGGGCGAGACTCTGGTCAAGAAAGTCGTGTCCGAAATCGGTTACAAGGTGATCAACCTCATCGCCAATGTCGAGATTCCGCGGAACACCGGCGATTTCCGAGTCATGTCGCGGCGGGTGATCGAGGAGCTGCGCTATCTGCCGGAAGGCCATGGTTTCCTGCGGGGGTTGGTGGCACTGGTCGGTTTCCGCCAGACTTATGTCGAATACGACCGGTCGGCGCGTCATTCCGGCGCCGGCCATTACAACCCCCTGCTGGGTTCGCTCAAAATCGGGTTCAACGGCGTGATCGGGTTCTCCTCTCACCCGCTGTCGATGCTCCTGCTCAGCGGGACGGTCATCGCCGCCCTCTCCTTCGTGCTCGCGGTCGCGATGGTGCTGGTCAAGCTGCTGGGCATCCGCGATTATCCGCTGGGGGTGCCGACGCTGACGGTGCTGGTGCTGTTCATGGGCGGTGTCCAGTTGATCGCCGTCGGCGTTCTCGGCGAGTATGTCGGCCGGATCTACAACGAGGTGCGACGCCGACCCATGTATGTCGTGGACGATGCCGTGAATGTCGAACTACGCGATCCGCGCGGCCCGGGCACGGGTGCGGCCGGGTGAGCGCAGTCCGTCACGCCGTCGTCACCGGTGCGGCCGGCTTCATCGGCAGCAATCTCGTCGATCGCCTGCTCGACGCCGGCTGGCGGGTGACCGGCTACGACAATTTCTCGACCGGTCTCGCCGAGTTCCTCGAACCCGCGCGCCGGCAGCGGAATTTCAGCCTGGTCGAGGGCGATCTGCTCGATCGCGCGACACTGGAGCGCGCGGTCGTCGGCGCCGATATCGTCTTTCATCTGGCGGCCAATGCCGATGTCCGGGGCGGCACGCTGCACCCGGAACGCGATCTCGAACAGAACACGATCGGCACCTTCAACGTGCTGGAGGCCATGCGCAAAGGCGGCGTGCGGCGCATCGCCTTTTCCTCGACCGGCTCGATCTATGGCGAGCATGAAATGGTGCCGACGCCGGAGGACGCGCCGTTTCCGGTCCAGACTTCGCTCTACGGCGCCTCCAAGCTCGCCGGCGAGGGGCTGATCGAAGCCTATTGCGAAGGCTTCGGGATGACCGCCGTGATCTTCCGCTTCGTCTCCGTCCTGGGCGAGCGCTATACGCACGGCCATGTCTTCGATTTCTGCCGCAAGCTGTTCGCCGATCCGGCCCGCCTGCCTGTGCTGGGCAACGGGCGCCAGCGCAAATCCTACATGTACGTCGCCGATTGCGTCGACGCCGTCCTGCTCGGTGCGGCGCCGCGGACGGGCAAGGTCGAGATCTTCAATCTCGGAATCGACGGATCGATCGAGGTCAGGCAGTCGATCGCCTGGATCGCGGACGAACTGGGCCTCGCCCCGGAACTCGTCTATGCCGGCGGCGAACGCGGCTGGATCGGCGACAGCCCGCTGATCCAGCTCGATACCTCCCGCATCACCAGGCTCGGCTGGGTCCCGAAGATCGGGATCGAAGACGCGATCCGCCGCACCGTGCGCTGGCTCGGCGCCAATCGCTGGGTGTTCGAGCGCCGTGACTGACCCGCACGACCTCGGCGGCGCCCGCTGCCTCGTCACCGGAGCGACCGGCGTGTTCGGTGCGGCAGTCGCCGCCCGGCTGCGCGCGCGCGGCGCCGATCTGGTGTTGACCGGCCGGTCGGAACCGGCGCTGGAAGCGCTCGCGGCGCGGCTGAACGCCATGGAGGGCGGGGCGATCGACCGGGTCACCCTCGATCTGGCGGAACCGGATGCCGTCGCAGCCCTGATCGGAGCGCTCGACGGCAAGCTCGATGTCCTGATCAACAATGCCGCGATCCCGGGCCCGATCGGCCCGGTCGCCGGGAGCGATTTCGCCGCCTGGGAGGAGACGATCCGGTTCAATCTGCTGCTGCCGGTCGAACTCTGCCGTGCGGCCCTCGGCCTCCTCGCCGAGGCAGCCGGAACCGGCCGGCGACGGGCCAAGATCATCAATCTCTCCGGTGGCGGGGCGACCAGCCCGCGGCCCAATTTCAGCGCCTATTCCGTGGCCAAGACGGGAGTGGTGCGCTTCACCGAGATTTTGGCGCACGAGGTCCGCAGCCTCGGCATCGATGTCAACGCCGTGGCCCCGGGCGCGCTCCCCAGCGTCATGACCCGGAACATCCTCGCGGCCGGGCCGGCCCTGTGCGCGCCGCACGAATTGGCCATCGCCGAGAAGGCCCAGGGCGAAGCCGGGCTCGCGGCGATGGCGCGCGCCACCGATCTCGTGGCCTTCCTCGCGGCACCGGCGAGCGACGGCGTCACCGGCCGCCTGATCGCGGCGCAATGGGACCCCTGGCCCAACTTCCGCACCTTCGAGCAGGCGCTCGACGCTTCCGACATCTATACGCTGCGTCGCATCGTGCCGGCGGATCGCGGCCAGGATTGGAGCTGAGCCAGCATGCGGATCGGGATTGTCGGCTGCGGTCTGATCGGTCAGAAGCGGGCGGCGGCGGCGCGGGGCCACGAAATCGTCGCTGTCGCCGACCTCGATCGCGGTCGAGCGGAGAGCCTGGCCGAGCGCACTGGTGCTGTCGCTTCGACCGATTGGCGTTCCGTCGTCGATGCCGCGCCCGATATCGTCGTCGTCGCCGTCACGCATGATCGCCTGGCCGAAATCGCTGCCGCCGCGGCCGCCGCCGGCCGGCATGTGCTGATCGAAAAACCAGGGGCGCGCAGCGAGGCCGAGTTGCTGCCGGTGGCCGCTGCGGCGAGCGGCGTTCGGGTCAAGATCGGCTTCAATCATCGCTTCCACCCGGCCATGCTGAAAGCGCGGGCGCTGATCGATGGCGGGATCGCCGGGCCCCTGCTCTATATTCGCGGCCGCTACGGCCATGGCGGCCGGATCGGCTACGAGCGCGAATGGCGGATGCAGCGCGCTCTCTCGGGCGGCGGCGAGCTGATCGACCAGGGCGCGCATCTGATCGATCTGGCCCGTTGGTTCCTCGGTGATTTCCCGCAGGTCGACGGCTGGGTCCCGACCTATTATTGGCCGGTCGAGGTCGACGACAATTGCTTCATGGCGCTGCGCACGGAAGACGGCCGGATGGCTTGGCTCCACGCCACTTGGACTGAATGGAAAAACTGCTTTTCGTTCGAAATCTGCGGCCGCGATGCCAAACTGGAGATCAGCGGCCTGGGCGGCAGCTATGGAACCGAACGCCTCACGCTCTACAAAATGCTCCCGGAACTGGGTCCGCCGGAGACGACGAGCTGGGAATACCCGTTCCCGGACCGGTCGTGGGAACTCGAAATGGCTGAGTTTGTTGACGCAATCGAAGCGGGGCGGGACCCGATCGGCAACATCGAAGATGGACTGGCCATGCTGAGGATCGTCGACCGGATCTATCAGGGAGCGAGACGATGATCATCACGCGCAGTCCGTTGCGGATTTCGCTCGGCGGCGGCGGCACCGATCTGGCGTCATATTACCAGCTCCATGGCGGGTTCCTGATCGCCGCGGCGATCGATCGTTACGTCATGATCACGCTCCACGACACGTTCCAGAAGGAGCTGATCATCCGCTATTCGCGGATGGAACGGGTCTCGCGCGTCGACCAGATCGAACACCCGATCATTCGCGAAGCGTTGCGCCTCTTGGGCGACGAGCCGACGGCGTTGGAGCTGATCAGCATGGCCGATATTCCGGCCGGCACTGGGCTCGGATCCTCCGGCAGCTTCACCACCGCGCTGCTCCACGCCCTCCATATTCGCCGGCACGAGAGTGTGAGCAAGACCGAACTGGCGGAATTGGCCTGCCACATCGAGATCGACCTGCTGAAGGAGCCGATCGGCAAGCAGGATCAATATATCGCCGCCTTCGGCGGGGTTACCTGCTTCACCTTCGGTCGCGACGGCAAGGTCGAGGCGGAGCCGCTCAAGGCCGCGCGCGAGACGCTTTACAATCTGGAAGATTCGCTGGTGATGGTGTTCACCGGCTATGCGCGCAAGGCCTCGGACATTCTGCGCGAACAGGACAGCAAGAGCCGCGGCAACGATTCGAGCATGATCGAGAACCTGCATTTCGTGAAGGATCTGGGCCTGCGGACCCGGGCGGCGCTGGAGACCGGCGCGCTGGATCGGCTCGGTCCCCTGATGGACGAACATTGGCGTTTCAAGAAGCAGCGCTCTTCCGGAATGAGCAATCCCGCCATCGACGGGTGGTACGAGCTCGCCATGAACAACGGCGCCACGGGCGGCAAGCTGATCGGCGCCGGCGGCGGCGGTTTTCTCATGTTCTACGCCGAGGATAAGCGTCGTCTGCGCCATGTCCTGACCGAGGCGGGGTTGAGCGAAGTCCGGCTTCGCTTCGATTATCTGGGCACCACGGTGGTCCACCAGTGACCACGGGCGCGAGCCGGCTGCCGCCCGTGGCCATTCTGGCCGGCGGGCTGGCGACGCGCATGCGGCCGCACACCGAAAGCCGGCCGAAATCGATGCTCGAGGTCGCGGGCGAACCCTTCATCGCCCATCAGCTGCGCCTGCTGAAGCGCGCAGAGATCGGTTCGGTCGTGCTCTGCCTCGGCCATCTGGGCCGGCAAGTGGCCGATTTCGTCGGTGACGGCAGCAGCTTCGGACTGCAGGTGGCAGTGTCCCACGACGGCCCGGCCCTGCTCGGCACGGGCGGCGCTCTCCGGCGCGCGCTGCCGCTGCTCGGCGATTGCTTCTTCGTGCTCTACGGCGACAGTTATCTCGATGTGCCGATGCGGGCACTCTGGGACCGGTTCCGAGACTCCCGTCTGCCGGCGCTCATGACCGTCTATCGCAACGAAGGGCGCTGGGATACCAGCAATGTTGTCTATGACGGTGCCCGCGTCTCGTATTACAGCAAGAAGGAGCGGCGGGCGGATATGGCCTATATCGATTATGGCCTGGGGCTCTTGAGCGCCGGGTTGTTCGCGGATCGGCCGGAAGGAGTGAGCTTCGACTTGGCCGATCTCTATGAGGGGCTTGCGGCGTCCGGCCGGCTCGCCGGCTGGGAGAGCCGGCAGCGTTTCTACGAAATCGGCACCCCCGAGGGGCTGGCCGATGCCGATCGGCATTTGAGGGCAGGGTCATGACCAGCAACTATACCAGTGAATTTCTCGAAGATGTCGGCACCATCGCGAGCCGCCTGGATCGCGGCCAGATCGATCGGATGATCGAGATTCTGGTGGCGCTGCGCCAGAGCCGGGGCCGGCTGTTCATCCTCGGTGTCGGCGGCAGCGCCGGTAACGCCGGCCATGCCGTCAATGATTTCCGCAAGATCTGCGGTATCGAGGCCTACGCCCCGACCGACAACGTCTCGGAACTGACCGCGCGCGCCAATGACGAAGGCTGGCCGACGATCTTTGTCGAATGGCTCAAGGTGAGCCGGCTCACGGCTGCCGATGTCGTGCTGGTCTTCTCGGTCGGCGGCGGGGATCTGGAGCGCAATGTCAGCCCGAACCTGGTCATGGCGCTCCGTCTGGCCACAGAAGTGGGGGCCAAGATCATCGGCGTGGTCGGGCGCAACGGCGGCTACACGGCGACCGTCGCCGACGCCGCGGTCATCGTTCCGACCGTCCATCCGGACCGGATCACCCCGCATTCGGAAGCGTTTCAAGCCGTGGTCTGGCATCTGATCGTCAGCCACCCGGCGATGAAGGCGGTTCAGACCAAGTGGGAATCGGTGCACTGACCGCCGATGCGGACGTGCTGCGTCCGGCTGTCTTCCTGGATCGGGACGGTGTCGTCAACGAGGACGTCTTCTATCCCGAGACGGGAGAATGGGAGGCGCCACTCCGGCCGGAGGATCTCGTCCTGCGGCCCGGCGTGCTCCCGGCGCTGGCTCGCCTATCGGCGCGAGGTTCGGCCTTGATCCTCGTCTCCAATCAGGCTGCGCACGCCAAGGGCAAGGTGGCGCTGGCCGAGCTGATCGCCGTCGACGAGCGGCTGCGGGCATTTCTGGCCGAGGCGGGGATCGGCTTTACCGATTTCTGCTACAGCTATAGCCATCCGGACGGGATCGTGCCGGGCTTTTCCGGCGCCTCCGTGGAGCGAAAGCCCAGCCCGTATTTCCTCGTGGTCGCGGCCGCCCGCCATCGGCTGGATCTCGCCCGGTCGTGGATGATCGGCGACCGCGACACCGACATCAGCTGCGGCCGGGCCGCCGGCACGCGTACCATTCTCGTCGCCAATCCGCATGCCGGCGCCAAGGCCGGCGCCGTCGCACCCGATTTTCGCTGCGCCGATCTGGCCGAGGCCGCTGCCGTGATCGAACGAGAGTGGGCGAGTGGATGGTGTCCGTGATCGCCGGCCGCTTCGGCGGCAAGCTCGGCCGTTTCGGCCTCGTCGGCCTCCTCAGTACGCTCCTTTACGGCGCCGTGGCCGTGATCGGCAACAATTGGACGACGCTCGGCGGCGAGGCCGTCAACATCATCGCCTTCTGCACCTCCAGCATTTGGAGCTATGCCGGGCATTATCACATCACTTTCCGCTCCGATGCCGCGCACCGGAGCAGCCTCGTCAAATTTTTCGCCTTGTGCGGAGCGGGGTTCGGGATCTCGAGCGCCATCGTCGTGGTCAACGACCGGCTGGGTTTGCCGCGCAATCTGGCGACGGCGATCGTCGCCGCAATCCTGCCGGTGACGAACTTCCTGGTCATGCAGCTCTGGGTCTTCACGCGCCGGCGTGCCGTTCCGGCCAGCCGCCATGACTGAGCCGGCGCCCCGCTGTCCCTGCTGCGGCTCGGCCGCGGCACCGGCCGGGCGGAAATTCGGTCGATTCGCCCAGCGGGACTTCCAGCTCGCGAAATGTCCGGGCTGCGGATTCGGCTTCGTGGTGGACGGCCTGACCGATCTCGGCCGGATTTATGACGAAGACTATTATCACGGGCGCGGCGCCGATCCTCTGGTCGATTACATCGGCGAGCTGGAGCAGCCGGAAGCCAGCATCCGCCAGTACGAGTGGCGTGGGATTCTCGCCGCCGTCGAGGCCCTGGCCGGTCCGGTCGAGGGGCGGTGCTGGCTCGACTATGGCTGCGGCAATGGCGGGCTCGTCCGTCATGTCGGCGCCGTGCGGACGCTCTCGATCAGCGGCTACGAGGAGGGCTGGATCGCCGATCGCGCCCGGAACGAAGGCATCCCGGTGCTCGGCCGAGCGGAATTGTCCCGGCTGGACGGCAGCTGCGACATCGTCACGGCAATCGAGGTGGCCGAGCACATCGCGGATCCGCATGCGATTTTTCGGGCGGTTCGGCGCTTGCTGAAGCCGGGCGGGCTGTTCTTCTTCACCACGGGAAATGCCGCCCCCATCCGCGATCTGCCCAGCTGGTCCTATGTCGTGCCGGAAATTCATGTCAGCTTCTTCGAGCCGCGGACGGCCGGCGCGCTGCTGGCCGGTCACGGCTTTCGCCCGGAACAGCCGGGGTTCCTGCCCGGCCATGCCGACATCATCCGATTCAAAGTCTTGAAAAACGTTGGTTTCCGGCGAGTGTCGGGCTGGGAGCGGATGGCGCCGTGGCCGCTCCTGTCGCGGCTGGTCGACCGGCGCTATCGAGTCACGGCCCATCCGGTCGGCTGGGCCTCGTGAGTTGCGCCCGATCGATCGCACTCGCTCCAGCCCGGCGAGAGGCCCGGCACCGGGTTGCGTTTTGGAGTGACCCGTCGCGGTGCCGCGTGTAGTCTCGGCGCCGCGGCACCCGTTCGATCGATCGACCAAACCGTACCGCCGCCAATAAAACCGAGGTCAGTGCCCCGATGTCCAGTCCTGCCGTAGCGACAACCGCCGTCCGCCCCGAATGGGTGGAGCGCTCGGCGCTGGTTGTGCTGATTCTGGTCGGCGTCTCCCTGGAATCTCGCCCGTATCGCCCTCTGTGGTTCGATGAAATGCTGCAATTCGCTTTCGGCGGCTATGCCGATACGGGTTCGGCCTGGGCCGCGATCAGACAATCGCTGACCTGGATCAATCACAACCAGACCGGTGTGTATTTTCTGGTCGATTTCTGGCTGCTCAAGATCTTCGGCGCGAGCCCCTTCGCCTTGAGATTGCCGAGTCTGCTCAGCACGGCATTCCTGCTGTTCAGTGTCCTCGTGTTCGGCGAAAATCGGCGCTTGTCGCTGCTCTGGAAACTCGCCCTCGTCGTCGGCATCTTCGCGCAAGATTCGTTGATGATCTTTGCCGCCGAAGCGCGCCCCTATATGCCGCTCGCGGCTGCCTCGGTCGGGGTTCTGGCCTTTTACTCGGCACCGATCGCGCGTCGCGGCCGCGGCACGATGCTGCTCGGTGCTGCGGCGGTTCTCCTCGGCACCTTGTTCCATCCTTATTTCCCGGTTTATTGGGTCACGATCCTGGGTTTTTTCTATGGGCTCGCGGTCGTCGAAGGCGATTGTCCTCTGGGCTTGCGCAGTGCCGTCCGCTTCGCCGATCTCCGGCTGGTCGTGATGGGCGTGGTTGTTTTCTTCACGATTGCCGAACTCTCTTGGCTTTCGGTCAGCGTTCCGCAAAACCTGGACCCGTTTCAGTTCATCCCGCGCGATCAGTTCCTGCAGCAATTCATCGACGCCACTCATTTCGTCTTCATCGCCAATCCCTATAACTGGCTCGTGCTCGATCCGCGCCGGGCCGTACCGCTGCTCATGGTGCTGGTCGCTGCGATCCTGTTGATCGTGCCCGGCCGCGGGCGCGCACTCGCCCCGGCGCTGGTTCCGCCGGTCGTGCTGATGCTGCTGGCCCTGGCAGTCTCCCTGTTCTTTTCCTGGGTCTCCTATCGAAATCATTATTGGATCATGGCGCGGCAATGGATAGCGTCCTGGCCTCTGATCGTGATCGCGGTCGTCTGGTTCTGCGCCGAGGCCGGACGGCAACTGTCCGTCTTTTGGCGCTGGTCGGGTCCAGTCTTGGCACTGGTGGCGTTGTGCAGCTTTTTGGATGAAATCCATATGATCTTCCCGGACAGGGTGGCCGAATTGGCACCGGCGGCGCACGACCCCGCGGCAGCGATCCCCCGGGAGCCGTCGCCGGACGAACCCAAGCCGAAGACCGAGGCCGCATGGGTCGATCTGGCCAACGAGAATGTCCAGGCGGGCGGTCCGGTCTGGACAGTCTTCCAGAGGCTTTATGGCGGGAAGTGACGGCAGCGGCACGCCCGTCTCGGAAAGGCTGGCGATCATCGTCCCGGTATTCAACGACTGGACGTCTTTCGCCATCCTCTGCCGGAACATCGATCGCCTGGCGCCGGCATGGGGCGTCCGGGTCTCGATCATCGCGGTCGACGATTGTTCGGCCGAACCCCTGCCCGCGGATGCCCAACTGAAGGATTTGACCAACGTCTGCGGGCTCGAGATTCTGTCGCTGGTCTGCAATCTCGGACATCAGCGCGCGATCGCCGTCGGCTTGGCCGCGGCCCTCGACGCGCGCGATTTCAATGCCGTTGTCATTGCCGACGCCGATGGCGAAGATCGCCCCGAAGACATCGGCCGGATGATCGACGCGCATCGGCGGGACCGCGGTGCTCTGATCGTCGGCAGACGTGCCGCCCGCTCGGAAGGACTGGGCTTCCGCGCCTTCTATTGCCTCTACAAGCTGATTTTCCGCTTGTCGACGGGCAAGAATATCGACTTCGGCAATTTCTCCCTGCTGCCGATCGGCCGGCTGCAGTCGGTGCTCTACATGCCGGAATCCTGGAATCATCTCGCCGCGACGATGCTGCGCTCGCGGATCCCTCTGGTGCGGTTGGACTGCGTGCGGGGAACGCGCTACGCCGGCACGTCGTCGATGAATTTGGTGTCGCTGTCGGCCCATGGCATCAGCGCGGTGTCGGTCTTCAACGATCTGGTCTTCACCCGGCTGCTCGCCCTGTCGGCTGTGGTCGCGGCGCTTTCGTTCTGTGCGGCGCTGGCGGCCACGATCGTCCGATTGACGACGCAGGCAGCGATTCCCGGTTGGGCCACGACGGTAGTCGGCATCAGCGGCGTCATGTTCTTTCAGGCCCTGATTCTTTCCGTCGTCGCGGCAATCTCGCTGCTCGGCGGGCGCTCGAGCGTGGCCTTCATTCCGGCCCGGCAGGCGACGCAATTCATCGCCACCCGCACGGTTATGGTGCCGCCATGAACCCGGTGGACGACAGCATCGACTATCTCGGGACCGAGCTCGAAGTCTTCGCCCATGCGACCAATTGGCGGGCCTACTGGCAGGGACAAGTTCGGCCCTATCTCGGCAGCACCGTGCTCGAGGTCGGCGCCGGGATCGGGACCGTGGCCAAGAGCCTGTGCGCCGGCGAAATCCGCCGATGGGTGGCGCTCGAACCCGACGCCGCCATGGCCGCAGGACTTCGCGCCGATCGGAGCGCCGGGCGTCTCCATGCCGCCTGCGAAATCCGGACCGGCAGCATCGGGTCTCTCGCCGACGCCGAACGCTTCGACAATGTCCTCTATATCGACGTCCTCGAGCATATCGAGGATGATCGTGACGAAGTCCGGCGGGCGCGCGATCATCTGAACCCCGGCGGCACCCTCATCATTCTCGTCCCGGCCCACCAGTCGCTCTATTCTCCCTTCGACGCGGCGATCGGCCACTTTCGGCGCTACGACCGGGAGCAGCTGTCGAGCCTGTGCCCGTCGGGCATGTCGTCGGTCTGCGCCCGCTATCTGGACTCGGTCGGGCTTTCGGCATCGCTCGCAAACCGGGTATTGCTGCGTAGTGCCCAGCCGAAATTGGCACAAGTTCTGCTTTGGGACCGGGTGATGGTCCGCGTGTCCCGAGTCGTGGATCCGCTGCTCGGTTATCGCTTCGGCAAGTCGCTCCTCGTCGTGTGGAAGAAGAATCAATAGCCGACCTCTGCCGAGATCCGGCTGGAGCCGGAGTCGGCGGGTCCGTTGCTCGGGGATCGATGATTGACTGATGTTCCTGATGACAAACCAGCGAGAGTGACGCGGCGGGAAGCGGTCTTCTCGATCGTCATCCTGCTGTCGATCGTCTGGTTCGGCAATTTCTACGAGTTCGATCGTTTTACCCTCTATGCCGATGACTGGGCCTTTCTCGGCCGGGCCTTCAGCAATCCCTATACATTCATGGGCTGGGTGCACAGCATCGTGCCCTACGCCGATGGCAGGCCGATCCAGTCCGGCCTGATCGTCTTGACGGCAAACATCATCGAGGCGACGGGCGGGCTCGACGCCGCGTATCTCTTCATGTTTCTGCTGACGTTCCTGTCGGTGGTGGCGGTGTGGTGGGCGCTGACATATCGCTTCTCCAACGAGGCGGCGGTGCTCGCGGCTTCGGTCTTCGCGCTCAGCCCGCTGGTCAGCATCAGGCCGTTCCTGAACGACATCGCCTCGCCGGCCGCGTTTCTGTTCCTGATGATCGCCGGAGTCCTCTACATTTCGGGCTGGCGGGTGCTGTCCTACTTCGTTGCCGCACTCTGTCTCCTCTCCTATGAGATGGTCTTCCCGCTCTTCGCACCGCTGCCGGCGCTTCTGCGGCCGCTGCGAACGCGCCGTGATCTCTTCGGGCTGATCGGGCATTTCGTCATCTGCGCCGCGATCGTGTCGGCCTATGCCCTGTTCCGCGACCGGTTCGGGACCAGCCGTCTCAGCGGCACGATCGCCGGGCACAGCATGTTCGAGATCGGCTCCGGGGTCGTGGGGGCGATTGCCCCCTCCGCGGAAAATGGCGGGCTGGGCAGCATCGATCTTCCGCTATGGATGCAGAGAATTGCAGCCGCACCCGTCGCGCTGCTCTGGGGTACCGCTGCCTTCGCTGGTTTTGCGGTGTTCCTGAATCGTGAGGGGACGAGCGGCGGCGCGGTCGGCCGAGAGGCGGTGCGGCAGATGGCGCAGACTCTGGCCATCCTCGTGTTCCTGATGATTCCGGCTGGATACGCGCTCACCTATTTCGGCGCGCCGGATGGTGCCGAGGGCGTGTTCGATCGGCGATCGAGGTTTCACGGCGCGGCAGTCTTGCCTTTCGCCATTCTCACCAGCCTGATGCTGATCGGCCTGCTGCGCGCCGTGCCCCGAGGCTGGTGGCGCCGGGCCGTGCTGGTCGCAGAGGCAGGCTTTCTGGCCTTGCTCTTCGCCTTTTCGGTCTCGCACCAGGAGGAGTTTGCGGCGGCCGCCAAGCGCCAACGGCTCCTGGTCGCGCAATTGGCCCGCGATCACCCGATGATGGATCCGCAGGCGACCTTCATCCTCCGATTTCCGTTTCTCGATTCCAGGCATCTGCCCTCGATCGAGTACGAAGACTCTCACTCCTTCTATTTCCTGCTGCGCGATCTCTTCGATTTCGGCGGCGGCACCGGGCAGCGCGTCGGCCCGTCGATCCGGATCGTCCATGGCGACGGCTGGGAGAGGCAACTGACTCTCGGGTCCGGTGGCGAGCTCGACTGGGCTTCCGGCATCTGGCCGTCCGAACCGGAGCATGTCGGCCATGTCTGGTACTACGAATTCGCCCTCGACGGGGTCCTGCGCCCGCTGCCGGCCCCGATCCTGGTCGGCGGCCGAAATATTCTCCACGAAGGACCAGACCTCGCCGAGGGGGCAGTCGATCTCGGCCGGGTGAAGCATTTGCCTTATTTCGCTCTGCTGATGGGGCGGGATGCAGCCCTCGTCGAAGCGGCCGATCGGGGCGGCGGGACCGGGCCGGCCGTGCCGGAAGCTCCTCCACCCGTTCCGTCCGCGCCGGCGCCGAGGGCCGAAAACCGCATTTCGGGTCGGGCGAACCTCAAACCCGGCGCCATCGCGCGGCGAACGAGGCGAACAGCCGCTTGCCGGGCAGGTGGTTGAATCCTTCTTCCAGCGCCATGAGCGGCGGGGCCACGAACTGTTTCAGCCGGTGCGGCATGCGGAAGACCAGGCTGTTATAGACCAGGAAAAAGGCCGGCCCGCCGAAATACCGGACGAGTTCGGGGCGAAAAGCGCCGTCGGCGCGGCGCAGCAGATCGCCATGCGCCAGCCCCTCTTCGGTCGCGGCGTCGAAATAACGGTCGGCGCGGTACCAGAGGTCCCGGGCGAATTGCAGGAAATATTCCCGGTTCGGCTCGAACATCATCAAGGGCGCCTGCGGCTTCAACAGTCCGGCGATATTGGCCAGGCTGGTATCCAGATCGGCTGCGCAATGATGCAGCCCGCCCATGATGATGGCCGCGTCGAAACGCGGCTCGAGTTCTTGCGGCCGGGTGAGATCGAGCGCGTGGCAGGGCCGCTCGACCTGCGCTTCGTAGGCCGCACAGGCTTGGGGCGAGATGTCGAAGCCGGTCAGTTCGACGCCGGGGAAGCGTCGGCGGAGCGACAGCGAGGTCGCTCCGCTGCCGCAGGCGAGATCGGCCACCCGCCACCCCGCCATGTCGAGCCCCTCGACCAGCGGGCCGACGATGAACCGTTCGCGATAGCGCGTAGATTGATAATCATAGTAGTGCCGGTCGTAATCGGACAGGATCCGGTCGTAATGCTCGGCCTGGCGGTCGCTGGCCTTGGCCATGCTGCCGATCCTTCCCTGCTGCAACCGGGATCATCCGAGCCGCGTCGAGGGTCAACGCCGAGGCCTGGCGAAGGGATGCGTGCTCGACAATCCGCCATCGACGGCGATCGCCTGGCCATTGACATAGGAGGCGTCGTCGCTGGCGAGGAAGAGCGCCATGGCGGCAATCTCGCTGGGCTCGCCATGGCGCTGCAGCGGGTTCAGCTGTCCGATCTTGTCGGCCGTGCCATGAGTGCGGGCGCGCTCGAAGATCGGCCGGGTCATGCCGGTCTCGATCAGGCCGGGACAGATCGCGTTGACGCGCACGCCGGTCCCGCCCAGCGAATTGGCCGCCGTCTGGACCAGGCTGATGACACCGGCCTTGCTGGCGCTATAGGGGTTGCCGCCGGCATTGGCGCGCAGGCCCGCGACCGAGGCGGTGCAGATGATCGAGCCATGGCCCTGGCGGACCAGATGCGGGGCGGCGTGTTTGATCGCCAGGAACGGGCCGATGAGATTGACGCGGAGAACCTCCTGCCAGTGCTCGACGCTCTGCTCGAGCAGTGGTATGAGCCCGCCGCTGATCCCGGCATTGGCATAGATCACGTCGAGGCCGCCGAACTCGGCGATCGCGCGAGCGACGAAGCCCGCGACATCGGCCTCGCTGCCGGCGTCGGCGGCCAGTGCCACCGCCCGTCCGCCGGCCGCGGTGATCGCGGCTACCGTTTCGGCCACGGCCGCCTCGCTCCGATCGACGGCGAGCACGGCCGCCCCTGCGGCGGCGAAGATCTCGGCGCTGGCCCGGCCGATGCCGCTGCCCGCTCCCGTCACGATGGTCCGCTTCCCGTTCAGACGCGCCATTGCCATCCCCCGTCCACGATGTTTCAGCTGTTCGGCTGAAACCTAGCCCATCTTCGCCAAAATCCTCTCGATTTTCCAGGTTTTCGGTGAGATTTTGGCAGAAAATGGCGGAAATGCTGGGGTTTGTTTTTGGATTTCATTTGTAGTGCCATAAAAGATATTTCTTCCTTGCT
>Ga0209274_10000241_pt1 | contig 41657 bp, 29 predicted proteins | sample HubBroMetageREF1_FD_188343 | JGI IMG/M metagenome (GOLD analysis project Ga0209274, IMG submission 188343) | Reference soil microbial communities from the Hubbard Brook experimental Forest, New Hampshire, USA - Hubbard Brook CCASE Soil... | ecosystem: Environmental > Terrestrial > Soil >...
GAAGAGGAGTGTTCATGGAACAGCGCATCAGCATTGTTACGCTTGGGGTGTCCGATCTAAACCGCAGCCGTGAATTCTATGAGCGCCTGGGATGGCGCAGGTCGTTTATAAAGGCAGAGGGCATCGCATTCTTCCAGGCCGGAGGCATGGCCTTCGCCCTCTACCCGCGCCACGAACTCGCCCAAGATGCGAATATCGCCGCCGAAGGCCACGGCTTCAACGGAATCTCGCTGGCCTACAACGCCCGCACTCGTGTGGAAGTTGACTCCGTGCTCAAAGAGGCTACGGCCGCGGGAGGGAAAATTCTCAAGCCCGCCCAGGAAGCCTTCTGGGGCGGCTATTCCGGCTACTTCGCTGATCCAGATGGGTTTTTGTGGGAGGTCGCCTGGAATCCATCCTTCCCGATCGCCGAGGATGGAAGCATTCGAATTCCGGATTAGGGCAGAGTCGCCGTCAAGCTAAGATGTTAAGCCACCTACGCCACTGCTCCTGAGGCGAGCGCTTGTCCCAGCGCGACGATCTTCCCCGGTCCCTGGGACATGGCTTGCGACAGCGCATGTTCGGCGCGGTTGATCACTTCCGTGACCACATCGACGGGATCATATTCCGTGCGGATCACAGCCTCGGCCAGTCCCGCGGAAAACTGCGCTGTCGGCCCCTGGCTGCCATCATCCTTCGCCGGCAGTCGCACTTCCGAAACAATCTTGCGCAGTTTTTCGACCGCCTGCATGGCTTCTTTTTCCGCCGTCTCGCCCAGCAGGATCGCAATCGTCGTAGTGTCGTAGCGAAACGCCAGATCGTTGGAGCGGATGTTGGCGGCAAACAACTGCCCCGCTTTCTCCATGACTGACTGGACTTCCGACTCGCCATATTCCTTGATCATGGATGAGCTGCGGCCAAACTGCAGCAGCAGCACCGAAAGCGATGAAGCATTTTGAATCGCGCGTTTGCTTTCCGCGAGCAGCAGATCAATGTAGGAAGCCCGTTTCAAGAGCCCAGATTTTTCATCCGTAACTGAAAGATTCTTGACCAGCCGCCGCAGGCCCGCGTTATTCAGCGCAATCACCATCTGCTCCGACAGCGTCTTCAGCACCACCATATCCGACTGCTGCCAGGTCCGTGGCCGGTTGTGAATCAGCACCAGCATGCCGACAATCTCTTCGCCGTCGCTCAGCGGGATGGCCAACACTGACGCTGCTCCCATCTCCGTCACCGCCTTACGCGCGGCCTGCAGTGAAACGGCTTTCTGCGCATCTTCTATCGCCAGCGGTTCCTGCCCATTCACTGCCTTCTGCAGACAGGTAATTAATTCGGCAATCGCGGCACTGCCAGCTTTCTTGGAACCTTCAACATAAAACTCTTCGAGAGCAGTCGCTGACAAACCTGCCTTGCCCATCGCCGCAATGCAGCGCGACGCTTCCCAATGCGTTCCAATTTCTCGCACGGCGGTGCTCAACACGGCCGGCGCAGTGCCCTGGTGATACAGCTTGCGTGAAATCTCCGCCACCCGGGTGAACGCGCGGACATCGGTCGCGGGATCAGGCACGACAACCGGTGCAGCCGCCGGAGCAGGAGCCGCTGTCGCCGCCGCCGGAACCGGTGCAGGAGGCAACGGCGCTGACCCGGCATACCGCGGCGTAACCCCCGCCGACATGTAGAGCCGCTGCAAGTCTTCGTTGCGTTCTTCCTCGCGCGGAAACAATTCCTGAATTCTCTGCAGCCGTTCGACCGCCTTGTTCCGCATCCCGTACTGCACCAGAATTTCCGCCTGCAGCATCAAGTCCTGCAGCGTCGAAGCCCCCAGGGTCGGCCCTTCCACATGAGCCGGTTCGGGCGCCTTGCTGGCGGAACTGAAGCGCGCCGCGATCACTTTGAAGCGCGCGTCCTCTACCTTCCCCTTCAGCATATCCAGCCGCTTCAGGTGACCGCTTTCATAAGGATCGACTTCGGCAGCGCGATCCAGGCACTCGGCGGCCTTGGCAAACTCGCCCGTACTTACATACAAATCAAATAGCTTCAGCAGCGTCTGACAGTAGTCATTCTCGCGATTGGACGCGTTATACAGTTCGCTCAGGAACTCCAGCATCTGCGGCGAAGCCTTGCGCGCCCCGGTAACGTCCTCCATGATGGCGATAAACTGCCGGCGTTCTCCGCGACGCCGCTGGAATTGTTCCAGCTTGCGCGCCAGTGCCACCGCGGCGTCATCCTGCCCACCATCCAGCAAGCTCCCGACCAGCGCGATCACCTGTTGCACGCGCCCCGGATTCTGCTCAAACAACTGCCAAACCAGCGGCTCCGCCTCGGCGTGGCGGCCCGCGGCCAGCAGCGCGTCGGCATACGTTTCGCGCAACGCCGGCGTCGCCTGCCCGGAATTCATTTGCGGTTCAAGAATGAAGATGGCCGCACCCACCTGTCCCTGCGCCAGCAAAGTCTTGCTATAGGCCAGTGCGATGCCCTGATCCGACGCGTCTTCCTGGTAAGCCCGCTCGTACCACTGCGCCGCGTCGCCGCCCTCAGCCCCGGCCAACTGCGCCACCTGTTGAAACGCCAGCGCAGCCGCTCTGCGATCTCCCATTTCCGACGCCAATTCCGCCACGCGCTGCAGATTGGCCCGGTTCGGTTCCAGGGTCACAATGCGGTCCAGGATCTCAGCCGATTCCTGCTTCTTCCCCAGCTTGGCCAGATCCAGCAGCGCCGCTTCGTAGGTGCCCACCGCCAGCTTCTTATTGGACCCCTCCAGCAATCGGCCAAAGCTGAATTTCTGCTGCCACGTCGGACTGCCATGCCGTGCCAGCTTCTTGTAAGTCAGGCTGGCCCGAGTCGCATCCCCCGCCCCAACTTGCCGCTCAAACAAATCGCCAAGCAACTTCACGGCGTCCGGATTGCGCCCCAGCGAAAGGCACAAATCCGCCGCCAGCTGCCGCACCACATCGTTTTCGGAGTCGTCCCGCAGAACCAGCAGATATTCGTCCAAAGCCTCCGCAGTCTTGCCCTTCTGCAAAAGCTTCTCCGCGCGCTCCACGCGCTTGGCAATCTCGGCTCGGTCCGGTCGTCTTGTAGTTTCAGGCATGCAAAATCAGGCGGACTACACCCTGCTTCGATTCTAGGAGCGCGCTCGGCCCCCAGCAATGCGGTAACGCTCACCCGCGATTACGAAGGTCACACCCTGGGAAACTTTGCCATTCCGAACGAAGTGAGGGATCACGAAAAAGGCCTTTTCATTCCGAACGGAGTGAGGAACCTGCTGTTCGCCCGAAGCACCACCGCCCCCGTATCGAAGGCAAGAGCATGGAGCATGGCTTGGCTCGTCGGTACGAGATATCGCGAAACTTTGCTCCCATTTAGGGCCGGTGGGTCGTCTAACCCTCTTTGGGATGATCAGCGCAAACATGGGACGTGACCCTTTGTCGGGCTGCACACTACTCCCCGTGATCCCCCTAAGGCGGCTGCACTTCGTCAGCGCCGCCGCAACCCCATTTCACCCACTCTAAGGCAAGGCCACGGTCTCTCCGGCAAGCAGATTCGTGCATTGCGCCGTAGGAGCCCCTGAGATATTCACGGTACCGGTAATCGTCGAGTCCGGATCGCAGAATAAATCCACGCTGTTCCCGCTGACGAGGCTGAGCGTCGTGCCCACGCTCGCGTCAATGCTGGACAGATTTGCTGCCACCAGGCCGCCGTGGCTGCCCCCCGTAATCGTGGCGCCGATCACGGTCGCGTGTGAGTTATTAAGAGCCATCACGCCCTGACCATTACTCCCCGTGATCACTAGGTATCCATTCGAAGCAGTCAGGGAGGCGCCGCCGGAAATCAGTACTCCTCCCGAAGTGCCGCCATAGGTTTGCCCAGGCTTGTTGATGACGAGCTTCGCCGACGCCAGATTGAGCGACCCGCCCCCTTCAATCGTCACCCCGTTGTAGTTTGTTCCGGCGGGGCTATTGATGACTACATTCGTCGGCCCACCGAGTGGGTAGTAAGTGTCGAAGGCCTGCACGTCGACAATCGCACTGCTATGCCCATTGATGCCCACCTGCATATTGGTGATGATGGTGTCATACATCGTGATATGGGACGCTCCCACATCCAGGGCGACCTCGTACCCCGTTCCCGTTGAGTTCGTAAACGCACTGCGCTCGACATGTACATCCGAAGAGTCATATACGCCCAGCGTAGCGTACCCGGGATCCTGTGCCGTCACATACGCGATCGACACTTGGCTGTTTTCAAATATGATGATCCCGAAGGTGCCGCCCTCTATATTCAAGTTGCGCAACCGGATGTTGCTGCTGCCATTACCGATCCCGATGGCAGGGTCGGTCACCGTGTCCGCCTGAATGCTGAAGCCATCGACGGTAACGCTCTGCGAGGACAGAATGTACAGTACACTGTTGACCAGATTTCCGGCCCCCGTGGTCGGCTGCAGCAGGGTCGCGCCAGCAAGGCCCTTCAGCATGAGGTTTTCGAAGCCGACGACCTGCACGTACTCGGTGCAAGTTCCGTTCACGAAGACCGTGGTGGGCGTCTGCGGGTTCAACTTGGAGAGTGTGGCATTTAGCGACTGACCTTTGTTGCAGTCCACCGTAATCGAGAGCGGCGACGTCTGCGCCACGGCAACTGAAGCTACTACAGCCAACAGAATCAAAATCACCCAGTGAATGCACTTCATAGGATCTCCTCTCTGATCTTTCGGATGCGGACAGGGCCCGATGAAAACGCGGGCAAAGCAACGTCAAAATAGCGAGATAACGTCAAGCTTTTCTTCCGACCATTGACGAGCGTGGGAAATTCGTTGCCGGGAAGGCAGGGAAAGGAAACAGGAGGCCGCCCCGACCTCGGGTGCGCATGTTACTCACCCGGCACTCCATTGTCAATCTAAAAGCCGCTGATTGGCCCGGAACGGGCGCCAGCGACGGTTTCCGGCAGGGTTCTACAGCATAAACGCAGGTTGAAGGGGCTCAGTTTGAACCTTCAATCGTGGCGTCATCCCGAGCGGAGCCGTCTTTTCGGTCGAAGAGAGAGATCTCCCTGGCAATCGTGCCCTAGGAGATCCCTCCCGCGGCTGAACTACGCCGCGGTTCGGGATGACGTAAGGAGAAAGATTCAGCCTGAGCCACTACACGTAGGCTGAAGCGGCTTTGCCCGCGGGGCCAAATCTTATTCGTCGGCGCCAGGTTTTTCGGCGCTAGCTCTCGCGAATGAGCATGGCGTGAATCTTGCGCGCCAGGACTTCGAGGTTGAATGGTTTCTGGAAAAACGCATCATCCGGACCGAGGAAGTCCGAACCCATCGTCCGATCGGTATATCCAGACATGAAGATCGTACGGACCCCCGGTCGCGTCTCTCTAACTTGCCTGGCCACAGTGGGTCCACTGTTTCCGGGCATCACAACGTCAGTTATCAAAAGATCGATAGAGCCGGTATGCGACTTGCAAATCGCCAACGCCGCATCACCATTTTCTGCTCCCAGAACGTGATAGCCCCTGGAGCGCAAAAAGTCGGACGTGACCTCGCGAAGCGGAGCCTCATCCTCAACCAGCAGGATGGTTCCCGACCCGGCTGGCTCTGGCTCGCTGGGCGGGGCCGATTCTGCTTCCCGCTCCTTTTCCTGGACCCGCGGAAAGTACACTTTGAAGGTGCTCCCCTTCCCGGGTTCGCTATAGACCGAGATCGATCCACTGCTCTGCTTCACAATGCCATACACCGTGGCCAGGCCCAGCCCCGTTCCTTTGCCGATTTCTTTCGTCGTAAAAAAAGGATCAAAGACTTGTGCCTGGATGTCCGGGCTCATGCCGACTCCGCTATCGCTCACTGTCAAGAGCACACAGGAGCCAGATGGGGCGTCAGCCGCTGTACTAAGGGCAGTGCTGCCATTCACTTCGACATTCAGCGTCTCGACCATCAGCTTGCCGCCGTGGGGCATGGCATCGCGCGCGTTGAGCGCTAGATTCATGATGACCTGGTCAACCTGTCCGCGATCAGCATGCACGCAGCCCAACCCGGGATCGAGAGAAAGAACAGTTTCGATATCCTCGCCCAGCAGGCGCGGCAACATCTTAAAGAGATCATTGATCACAGTATTCAGGTTCAGAACGGAAGGGCTCAAAACCTGTTGGCGGCTGAATGCCAACATCTGCCTGGTCAACGCCGAGCCCCGGTCGGTGGCCCGTCGGATCTGCTGCAGGTAGCGATCGATTCTCTGCGGGTCCTGCTTCGACCTCTCGAGCAGCTCCAGGTTCGCGCTGGTAATCATCAGAAGATTATTGAAATCGTGCGCGACTCCACCCGCCAGGCGGCCAACGGCTTCCATCTTTTGCGCTTTGTGAAATTTTTGCTCCAGCAATCGCTGCTCGGTCACGTCGCGCAGGATGGAGAGAATACAAAGCTGGCCCTCCAGCTGAATCGGGTGCGCAGACAACATGATTTGCCGTTCCTCGCCGGATTTGGTTCGGAATTTGGCCTCCCAGTCGATCACACGCTCGCCGCGCCGGAGCTTCTCCACCATGAGGGCACGGTTTTGCCGGTCAGTCCACAGACCGAGTTCGAGCGCACTTTTGCCCACCAATTCCGAGTGCTCATACCCGACAGTAGTTACAAATACATCGTTGACCTCCAGATATATGCCATCTTCCAACGTGGTGATGGTGATGCTCTCCGGATTCGCTTCAAACGCGATGCGAAACTTCGATTCCGCCTCCAGTCGTTTCAGATTGGCTTTGTTCGCGTTGACGGTGCTTCGGAATTCGCGGAGTTCACTGAGAGACAGTCGCGCCGCAAAACATAGGATTGAGATGCCAAGAAGGGAAAAACTTACCCGACGCCAGCCCTGCCCCAGCTCCGCCGCCTGCAAGAGCACAATGAGCGGACCCAGAGCGAACACAGTGTTCTCAAGAAGTGTACTGGCGACATTTTTTTCTTTAACGACCGTGGGGAAGAAACCGGCCCCCGGCCGCCAGTAAGCAGCCCATACGGCTATCCCCAGAAAGGGGCCTGTCCACGCCACGTCCAGCCAGGCTCCGGTGGAAAGTAGTTGTCCAATCTTGAGCTGGTTATAAGCCTCGATGGTTGCACCCAGCGCCAGGAATACGAGAAACGACCCTAAAGTCAGGTACAGCTGCCGGATTTGCTTGGTGCGTGCACGTGCAGCTTGTATCAGGCATAAGACGACGACCGCGACATGCCCTCCGACTTCGATTTCCGATGACCTCCAGATATAGCCAATGCGGCTCTCGCTCAGGGATGGTACGTAATACCAAGCCAGATAAATCAACGCATAAATAATGGCCAGTTGAACAAAATCAAGAAACGATTCCACATTGAGCGAGTCCGACTCCTCCGTCGGGTCGAGAATGAGCGCCATGATCAGGAGGAGTGAGCGAGCATCGGTTAAAACATAGGCCATCGAACCGAGCGGAGGCTCGCTCTTCAGGAAGGATTCGTAGTAGAGCCAACCGATATTTCCTAATGCCCAAGTGAGAAAGCTGCAACCGACCACGCCCCAGAACAACCGGGTAAAACCAACTCCCCGGCGTCTGGCGCCAAAGCAAGAAACGGCGGCGAGTACGGCGGCGACAATCTGCAGGCTATTGGCGACGAAGGCTCCGAGAGGAGTTCTACCCAATAACAGGGCCTGACCAATGTGGAGCGCGACGATGCCGATCGCCACAATTAATAGCTTCCGTCGCATCTCCATCTCTCGTTCAGGGTTTTAACCGCAGGCTTGGACTTCACAAAGTCTAAATCATTGCGATGGTTATCCGATCATCCAACGTGAGCCAGAATGACTGTCGTAACTTCGGCATGACACTCATCGACTCGGACGCTCCGCTGTCATTCGCACTCAACTTGGGCGATGTCACGCGTTTTTGATATGGTGCTCCATGCCTTCGGAGCCCGCTGCACCGCAGATTCACCCGGTACAAACCCACCCGCTACAAACCAACGAAGACGGCCTCCGCCACCAGCTCTCCGCCGGGCAAATGGCCATGGTCGCCGTCGGAGGCTCCATCGGCACCGGCCTTCTGCTCGGTTCCGGCGCAGCCATGGAAATCGCCGGCCCCGCCGCTATCCTCAGTTTCATCGCCGCCGCCTTCATCACCTGGACCGTCGCCATGGCCCTCGGCGAACTCGCCTGCGCCCACCCTGCCGCCGGAAGTTTCGGCGTCTACGGCGACATCTACCTCAGCCCCTTCGCCGGATTCATCGCCCGCGCCGGCTACTGGATCGGCCTCTCTCTCGCTATCGGCGCCGAAATGGTCGCCGCCGCCACCTACATGCTGGCCTGGTTCCCCGGTGTGCACCCCTACATCTGGATTCTGGTTTTCGCCGCGATTCTGCTCACCCTCAACCTGCGCAGCGTCGGCTCCTACGGACGCGTCGAGTTCTGGCTGTCGATGATCAAACTAGCAACCATCGTCGCCTTCATCGTCATCGGCGCAGCCTTATTACTCGGCGGCCGCGTCACCCCGCAATACAACGCGCACGGCGGATTCTTTCCCAGAGGCCCATGGTCGCCGCTCGTTGCCCTCACCTTCGCCATCTACAGTTTCGGCGGAGTCGAAATGGTTGCCGTCACTACCGGCGAATCGCGCTCCTCGAAAGAAACTCCCCGCGCCGTCTGGCTGACCTTCCTTACATTGACCTTCGTCTATGTCGGAGCCATGGTCATACTTCTCGGCCTCATGCCCTGGAATCACGCTGGAGTCACCGAGAGCCCCTTCGTCACCACTTTCCAAACCGTCAAGATTACCCGCGCTTCCGGCGTGATGAACTTCGTCGTCCTCACCGCCGCACTCTCCGGAGCCAACGCCGCACTCTACGTCGCTTCCCGCATGCTGTTCTCGCTGGCCCGCACCGGATGGGCCCCCGCCCGCCTGGGCAGCCTGAATCATGAAGGCTCGCCGCAATACGCCGTCCTGGTCTCCTCGTTCGGAATCCTCTTCGCCCTCGCCCTGGTTCTCTGGGCTCCCGAAAACGCTTTCCGCTACATAGTAGGAGCCGCCTTCACCGGCATGATCCTCTCCTGGTTAATTTCGTTAGCCGCGCACATAAGTTTCCGCCAACGCCGGACAGCAGGCGAACTCGCCGCACTCCCCCTGCGCTCCCCGCTGGGCCAATGGGGATCCATCCTCGGATTCATCATGGTCTCGATCGCCCTAGTCCAAACCTGGCTCTACCCCCGCGTAAACCTCTACAGCGGCCTGACCTGCCTGGCAGTATTGACTCTGTCGTATCAACTAATGAAGCCGCACCGCCTAAAAGAATAGTGAAGCACCCCGGCTCATGTAGGGACGGGCGCATTAGTCCGTCCGGCCGAGCAAAGCCCGGCTGCGCACTCAGCCTGCAGGATCCCAGAACCATCCCCTATCCCACCCCCTGTCATCCTGAGCGCAGCAAACCGATTCGCCATAGCGAATCGGTCTGCGGAGTCGAAGGACCCCTACGCGGCCGCGCCCTCTCACCCGTGTATAGTGTCTCTTCGTCGAATTCAAACTTCACGATGGCTCTCGGAAAGGGCACTCAGTTGAGACTCTCGCGCGGCTTGCTGGTTGTTCTTACCCTATTCTTCCTTCTTCCGACACTTCCCGCTCAACAATCCTCCCCCGACAGAGTCTTCTTCCACGCCAAAGTCTTCACCGGCGATCCGCAAAATCCCTACGCCGAAGCCGTCGCCATTCGCGGAGGCAAAATCCTCGCCGTCGGCAACCTCACAGAAGTTGAAAAATCCGCTTCCCCAACCGCCGAACGCATCGATCTCGCCGGCAAAACGCTTTTCCCCGGCTTCATCGATTCCCACAGCCACTCCATCGATGGCGGACTCAACCTGATCAGCGCCGACGCCAGCGAAAAAGTTTTCACTCTGAAACAACTCCCTCCCTTCGTCGAAGACGCGAAAAAGACCGGCAGAGGCATGCGGGGCGACATCCTCGAGATTCTCGGCCTCCCGCTAGAATTCTGGTCGCACCCCGACGTCCTGAACGCCGACTTCAGCACGGGCGCCTACGTCCAGCAAGCCGTCCTCCTCCGCGGCATGGACGGCCACACCGCCTGGGCCAATCGCGCCCTGCTACAGCGCGCCGGCATCACGGCCGATTTCCTGAAGAAGCTTTCCCCCGACGAACGCAGCTACTACGGCATCAGTAAAGACGGCCAGCCCAACGGTTTCCTGGTCGACGCCGGCATGGACAAGATCGAACCACTCCTGCCCCCGCCCACGCCCGATCGCCTGCTCGCCGCCGCCCGCGCCGCCCTCGAATACAACTACAGCCTCGGCATCACCGCCTGGCTCGATCCCCTGGCCGCGGATTATGTTTTGCAGGCCTACAAACTCCTCGCCGACCACGGCGAGCTCACCTCGCAGATCGTCGCCTTCCCACGAGTATTAGCCAAAGATCCCACTGCCGAACTCGCCGCAGTGCAGAAGACCCGCGACCTTTACAAGAATGTCCCTAACCTGCACATCACCGGCATCAAAGTCTTCGCCGACGGCGTAGTCGAGTTCCCCTCGCAAACCGCAAACCTCAGCAAGCCCTACGAAAACACCGGCCGCAACGGCGATCTGCTCTTCGATCCCAAGAAGTTCGCCGAACTCTGCATCGCCGCCGACAAACAAGGCCTGATCGTTCACGTCCACGCCCTCGGCGACGGAGCCGTGCACGCCGCGCTCGACGGCATCGCCGCCGCACGCCAGGCCAACGGAAATTCCGGCCTGCCCCACACTCTCACCCACGAACAGTTCGTGCTGCCCGAAGATTTCCCCCGCTTCCGCGAACTCGGCGTGATCAGCGCCCTGCAACTTTTCTGGGCCGAGGCCAGTAACGACACCATCGAGATCGTGAAGCCCTACCTCGATCCCGAAATTTACCGATGGCAATATCCCGCCCGCTCCATTCTCGACAACGGCGGCATCATTTCCGGAGCCAGCGACTGGCCGGTTTCCACCGCCAACGTTTTCCGCGCGATTTATCAAGCCGAAACCCGCAAAGGTCCCGAAGGCGTCCTCGACCCTTCACAAGATATGCCCCGCGAAGCCATGTTCTACGCCTACACCCGCAACAGCGCGCATGCCATGAATATGGACTCCATCGGCACCATCGCCCCCGGCAAAAGCGCAGATCTGGTTCTGCTAGACCGCGACGTCCTGACAGTTTCGCCAGAAGAAATGCGCGACACAAAAGTCTTATGGACCATGGTGGCAGGAAAGACCGTCTATCGCGCCAAGTGAGGCAAGGCTCTAAAACGCTTGGCGGCCCTGGTCGGGCAAGGAGATCCCTCGATCCGCCTGGGCTTTTCTTCGATGAAGCTAGGGGCTCCGCTCGGGATGACGCCAGACTTGAGAAGTTCAAACTGAGGCACTACTGGGAATTTCTTGTCGGGCTGATACGCACACTCTAATCCTGCTTCATTGCTTCGGGTCGGGTTGGAACACACATGCCTTTGCTTCGTCGGTTTTGTCCCGCAGCGCCAGAATGCACCAGTTCGCCCAATCCACAATGTCTTGCTCGTTGTCGATGGCCTCGTTCAATCTCGCTTTTGGCCCATCCGTATTCTGCATAGCCAGCGCCAACACGCGAATGGTTGCCCGTGCACTGCCCCGCATCCTCTCGTAGTGCACAATGGTCGCGGTTCGCTGCTCGGGCTTCACATCGGGATCCTTCGGCCGGGCGCTGATGATGGTCATCTGCCCGTAAGCGCAGGCTAACGAGAGGACGAAACAGACGACGACACTACGTGCGATTTTCATCTTTACTCAATTCCCTCAGGCGGGACAGCGAACGTCATCTTCAACGCCGTTCCGGCTTGCGCATACTCTATGGATTCTAAAGTCCTTATAGTCGAAAGCAATGTAACCATCGGGTGGTTACCAATGCGTCCTTGACACAACCCGGGGGGTTCGTGCTATCGCCTGCCAACAGCAGATGTCTCCGCTGAGCGTGCTGGCCCCAATACTTTCGCGTGTTTATTCCGGCTTCGGCTTTTCCTTTGGCGGTTCCTTCTTAGCCGGCGGAGGCTGAGTTCTTGGTTTAGCCGCCGGTGCCGGATGTTGCTCCTGCTTCGCAGCCGGAGGCGGCGTGCCTGGCCTGGCTTCAGGCTTCGGAGCCGGCTGGTTCGGCATGGGTCGCGGGGGCGCCGGTTTTGCAGGTTGCGGACGCGCAGCCGGTTCTGATGGTTGAGGCTGAGAGCGGCGCTCGGGAGCTGCCGGAGCGGGATTGCTGCGCGCCGCCGGCGGAGCAGGCCTTGCCGGCTCAGGAGCGGCGGTGCGAACCGGAGCTGGCTGTGAGCGATTCGGTTGTGCGTTCGGCGCCGGTCGCATGGCGGGCGCCAGGCGAGCGGGAACGATCGGCGCAATCGGTTTACCTTCGGCAATCGGCTTCGCCGCCACAAGAACTGCCGGACGACCTTTGTTAACCGAGGCGAACTGCTGGCGGTTCTGTGACGCCTCCTGCCGCGCCTGCAATTGCGTGGTCATCGGAGGAATACGCTGCTCGCGGGTTGCTGCAACTTCTGTCGGCAGAGGCTGGCGAGTGACGCCTCCCGGCCCGTTATAGCTATAGCGGTTATTCGTGATGTTGACGGTCGTGTTATTGATGACCACCGTGTTCGTGATCGTGCGGTTGTAAACCTGCACGTTAGTGATGTTCACGTTATTGACGGAACGGTTGTAGTCGAAACGATCTCCGTTCCAGTACCCACCCTGATAGCCGACTCCGACGTAGCCGAATCCATAATTAACGCCGCCATAGTAGCCAATATGCCGACCCCAAAAACCATAATGGTAGTGGTATCTGCCGCCGACAAATCCCCAATATCCCGGCGTCCACAGGTAGCCCACTTGCGGCGGCCGCGCCCAGGCGCCCGGCACCCAGTAGTAGCCCTGAGGAGCATAGCTCCAATATCCCGGCGTCCACAGATAGCCGTCGCCGGGGCAGTCTGGCTGCGAATATTCCGGCAGCTCTGGTGGCGGGTCTGGAGCCTGCAGCGCCGGCTGCCCATAGCTCGCATCCTGATCGTCCGCATCGGAGTCATTGTCGGAGTCGCTCGGCTCCGGCTGATTGCTGGCACCAGCCACCGGAGCGCTCGCGGGGACCAAATTGGCCGCAGCTGCCGGATCCTGCGCCTGATCGCTCTGCGCCGGTTGATTCTGGTCGCTGGCGGCCGGAGCTTGGTTGTTGTTACAAGCCGCAGCTCCGAACATCAGCGCGATGGATGCCGCTGCCAGAAGGATACGAGAAGGTGCTTTGCTGATCTTGTTCATAAGGTTTGTTTTTCCGCGAAGTTATGATGCAGGATTTTATGAAAAAAGTCATCGAAGACAAAATTCTTTGCTGCACGCTCCAGCCATGCAGCGCTAGCTTCGTCGCCCTCAGCGTACCTCTAGGTCACTGGCTGAAACTGAGCACTTTTGAACACCTGACAGGTCACTAACGCTAACCATCACCCTAGATCGGGCCGGGAAATCACGACGCATTCAAAAGCTATTGCGCAAGCGGCTCCTTTTCTGCCCAAAATTAAGATGAGAAGGAAGCTGCTCAGGTTGTTGCCGAAACATCGCGATGACTCAGTGCCCCGTCGTCCGATTCTCAAGGAGTGACATTCGCCTGCTTTCAACAGTTGACATTGGCAACTTCTACGAGCGACTTCTGACGTGTGGCTCTGACTGAATGTCAACGCCGAGCCAATCGGTACCTACCGGACCAGCATGACTCGCATGCTGTACGTTCCAAATTTTGTCGTGGTAGTCCCTCCTCGCTCCTCGAACAATAGCAGTCGCAGCATGCTATAACCATGCGTGCTGCGACAGACGACTGCTTCCCGCATGAGCGAGTACTGGACTGCTACTATTTGTCACTATTGCGGTGCTCGTCGGTGAATCCCACCTGGCGAAGTAGTTCCTGGAAACGGGAGTCGCTCCGCAGCGGATCGTACTGCGGATCCACCTTAATTTGGGTAAGAACGGGGGAGCGTTGCGTATATGCTTCCTGCAAGAGAACAAGAACCTTGTCCTTTTCTTTATCCTCGCTCGAGCCAGCATAGGCCAACAAGGACACTTTCATTCGGGAGAAGCCAAGCTTGGGGGCAAGCTGTTCAAATTTTGCCAGTGCATGTTGAAGTTGCTTTTCCTGTGGCCACCGGCCATACAAGTAGGCTCTGATCGCCCATGCCTGTGGGTCGTCTTCCGAGCCCTGGATTTCCGTGAGCGCCTCTGCGAACTTGCCTTGCTGTATATGCGAATAGCAATCTATTTCGGTCCCAGAGGTAGAGCCGGACATCGCGTCTACGGCCTGGCTCTGAGTAATGGCCCGCTCATACTGGCGCGAGTAATAAAGAATCTTTAAGTAGTCACTGGCGATGATGAGCGATATCGGATCCAGGCGCCGCGCGCGCTCGCTTTCTGCGAAGGCTTCATCGAAACGTCCTTGCCAGGCGAGACACTCGGCGTACCACTGGTGAGCCGTCGGATAGTCGGGATTGAGCTCAATCGCCCGCCGGAATTCTTTCTCCGCTGTCCCCCAGTCATAGTCGTAGTTCTCGGCAATCAAGGCCAGGGAGGTGTGCGCTTCTGCCAGGGTCTCGTCGAGTTCGAGTGCCTTCAGTGCCGCTGCCCTGGCCTTCGGCATGAACTCACCTTGGGGAGCCATAGACCAGGTGCTCATCAATCCAAAAGTGTCGGCCAGCCCAGCATAGGCCGGGGCGTAGTTGGGATCTTTGGCTATGGCCTGCTGGAAATACTCTGCAGCCTGTTTGAACCCCGCTTCCGTTCTCCTATTCCAAAAGTAGCGGCCTTCCAAATAAAGATCGTAGACCTCATACGAAGTGGCAGGATGTGTGACAGCGGGATGTTTCGCCGTGGTTGCCGCACGCCGATCGCCTAGGGTAAGCGTAATTTCATCGGTGACTTCCTGCGCGATCTCGGCTTGCAGGTCCAGCAGATTCTTGAGCTCGCGATCATATTGTCGAGCCCAGACGTGCGTCTGGTCTTTGACCTGAATCAGCTGGGCTGTGATCCTTACATTGCCGGAATCGCGCCTGACGCTGCCTTCAAGCACGTACTGCACTCCCAGCTCGCGTCCGACCTGGTCCAACGGCTTTGGATTCTGCTTGTACAACATGACCGAGGTGCGACCGATCACTCCCAGGTGCTCGGGGTCAAGCCGTCCGAGTTCGGTGATCATCTCCTCGGTCAGGCCGTCGCTGAAGTACTCCTGTCCCGGGTCGCCGGTGAGGTTCTCGAACGGAAGAACCGCCAGCAGAACTCTGGTGGGAGGCGGCACGCTGGCCGGGCGGTGGAACGAGCCTAAATAAATGCCCATTGCAGCCGCCGCCAGAAGCGCAATTGCCGAACCGATTGCCCATCTCCGCAATCCCCAGCCTTTAAAGTCTGCAGGGGACTCGCTGACAGCCGCCAGCGTGGCATGGTCTGGGCTGATTGCGTCCGGGCTGGTGCCCTCCGGCGTTCGCATTACACTGGCTAAGGCCGCTGTTTCCGCGATGACCGATTCGTTCCCCGCAGTTAGCACAATTTCCGTGACGGCGGCGACAAATCGATAGCCTTTGGCCGGAACGGTCTGAATGAATTGCGGTTCGTCGGCGTCATCCCTTAAGACCTGGCGAATCTTGCGGACGGCCGCATTGATGCTGTTGTCGGTGTCAACGAACACCTCCGTTCCCCAGATGCGGGCGATGATTTGATCGCGCGTAACCAGATTCCCGCGCTGCTCGAGCAAGAGCTTCAACACGTCCATCGGAATCCGCGGTAGTTTGAGGGCGCGTCCATCGCGCCGCAATTCGTAAGCCCCGAGATCGAGCTCGTATCCGTCGCCAAAGCGGAATCGTTGCGATGCGTTAATGGGCATAGGAGCATGGGGAGGTGGCGCGAAACCGGAACCCATCGGCCGTCGCCAAGCCCAATGATTCTACCCGGTTTACTGCTTTCGGCGCATCTCATTCGCCATCAATCATTTACAAATTCATAAGAAATTAAGCAACGATTCAGCGCCGTACTATTGGCGGTTTCCTTCACTTGCGGCAGGCTGCCTCTGGCGGCTCAGAGCGTCGGACAGGTCTACCGTCGATCTTGATGCCGAATCGTAAAGTATCCGAAAACTGAGGAGGGCAGGCAAATGCCAATCTACCTAAACTTGGGGGGAGTCAGAGGGGAGAGCACTGTACCGCGCCGCTCGATCGCGAAAAAGCCTGTCGTATTTCCCATTAGGGGCGGCGCGCGAAAGGAGATAGATTATGCGAACGAGTAAGTGGACCTTCAATACGTCCTCAGGGGGGAGCGTCGGGGTTGGCGCACTAGCCGCCGGCGGGGGATCACTATTTTTTGAGAGGCCGGATGGCGCCAACGTGAACTTTATTTATTCTGCCGGCGGCGTGTCGCTGGGCCTCGGTGTTCTCAAGTTGGGGAAAACGACATTCAGCCTGACCGGCTCCTCCAAAGACATGTGGAACGTTGGGGGCGTATATATATCCGACAGTTTCACCGGCGCGGATTTGGATATTGACGATTTCACCGGCTTCTGCGTGATTGGCGACGTCACCGTAAGCGGGGGCGTGGGTGGTGGTAGTGCTACCGCTATGTACCTCGGGTTGGACAGCGAAGACCTCCTGGCAGAACTGGGATACGACCCAAGGACGCTGCCTCTCAATGGATGGATCCCCGGAATGGGGTTGGGGACGTTGCTCAAATACCTGGCCGACTTTACCGATCTTGATTTCCTCAGCTTCCTGAGGACCAAGGCCAAAGCTCTCGTCCTCGTTGCAGGGCTAAACAAAGGTGTCCCGTCGGCCTCCATCTCGAAATCCGTAGGCAGAGTGTGGCTGGCGGATGGTGGCGTTCAGTATGTGCCGCCAGTCAATCTGCCAGTCTCGGTAGATCCCCCGGGAATGCGATTTTCTTCACAAGCGAAGGAGGAGGCGCCCCCGATCGTCCTTCCGGGCGACGCGTTGTTCGCGTTCGATCGCTATGACTTATCGCCGCACGCAGTCGTCTCGCTAAGGAGCGCCAAAGAGAAGATAGGAAACTATCCAGACAGAGCCATCTTGATCGAGGGCCACACAGATAGTTTCGGAAGCGTGGATTATAACCTGACGCTTTCGCAAAATCGTGCGGAGACGGTCCAGAAATGGTTCAGCGACAACGGCGTCGCGAACAAGATGTATGCGAAAGGTTACGGCAAGGCTTTTCCGGTAGCGACAAACAAGATGCCAGCGGGCCGCAAGCAGAATCGGCGGGTCGAAATCTACATTATGCAGGCTAGCTGGAGCCCTCCTGGCAGGCCGCGGAGGGCCCGCCCCTGGTAGGGCTGTGTTCGACTCGCACGTTGCTCAAGACTCTGCGTGAGTAGTGGCGCTTGTTCACGCGGAAGCAGAAGACACTGGATAGACCCGCATCTCTTACAAACTGCCGTTGTAGCTGAGGCGGAGACAAACTGATCCTGGGCCCGCAACCCGGCCGCGACGCCGACATAGACATAACAGGGTACGGGGACAATCGCCCACGTCGCGACCCTGGGCGGCTTGCGGCGAAGAAGATATGGAACCGTTTGATTTGAGGGGAATTGCCCGCCACTCTACTTTAAGGAGACGACCATGGTCCATTACTGGGTCCTAATCTATGTGCCCAACGACACCAACACCAGCTATTTCGTCGACGGCTTTACCACAGACCGCGTTTCTTTCGTCCCCGCCGGGTTTAAGGGACAGCTCCCCGGAACCGACGACCAGGTCCTATATGCGCTGAACGATCGCTGCCCATGACGCTTTCGCCGCCCTTGTTCCCGCCGAGTTCAGCGCGAACTTCGCCCATCAGATCCTGAACTACGCCACTTCGGAACAACACAACGCCAATATCGGCATTGCGGTTCGGGTCTATAGCGAAGACACGTTCGAAGCCATCGAAGTCGATTGGGATAGCCCAATCACTGTGATCCAGAAAACCACTCTAAAGCACCATGCCATCGCCACCTTGAAATTGTTCAAATGCAAGTTCCAGACTCTCACGTCCACGGAGCATCAAACCTACACCATCTCGTTCAACGTGACGGCCGGCGACAAACTAATCCTGGGCGCGGCCCCCGGAGAAGGCCCGAACGACTTCGAAATCGTCTCCAGGCAACTCTACCCTCGCCGTTAAGCGCGGCGGTATGGGGCCAATTGACCCCGATTGATACCGTCGCTTCAGCCGTGCAGCCGTGGTCGGAAACCTGAAGGCGAACCGTCGCTCCGGTGATCGCAGTTCTCGCCCTCACAAGGGCGACCGTACTGCGGCTGCACGACCCGCCCTCTACAAAGTGAGCATACGACAGCACCTCGCAGTCAAGCCTTGCTTCCGTCGCAAACCGTCGATCCGTTGTTGCTGGCGTTCGAACTGAGACGATTGATCCATAATTGCAAGTGAAGGCGCGGTATCACAACGTCGAGATCCATGGCTGTTGTAACACTCATCGACGGGTCAAAACGTGTAATGGCCTGGTTTCGACAGCTATCAACTCCTGCCTTCAGCGTGATGCAAAAGAAAAGCCGCCTCCCAGACCTACGGCGGCTCGGTGCTTCGGAAAGTCAGATTATTGTTTCCCCATGAGGGTGGCCTGCGAAGCTGTCGCCTGCCAGCATCCCGGATGTTCTCACAAAGAAATCCATCCAGATCCAAAGCCCACTGATATGCTCGTCCCGTCGCATCGGCTTTCCGAGGCGAGGGGTTATGAAGACTGCAGTTCACACGTGGTTCTCTGATCGCTGGACGTTCAACACCTCGACTGCCTATTGGCGGACGCTGCCGATGCGGAGCAGGGGGAAGTTCCTGGTCTCGGCGTTTGTCACCTGGTGCGCGGTCGGTTTCGTCATCGATCTGCTACTGGTGAACCATCAACCGTTAGGTCGAGGCTTTTTCTGGCCAATCTACTTTGGCACGCTTGGGGCAGCCCTTTTTGCGGCCCGCATGGGGCGGACTGGTTTCGTCCCCGCTCTTCTGCTGATTATGGGAGTTGGCCTGTGGCTGGCGGTTCGAATCTCCTTGCATTCGTCCCCGGCACCGGACTTGGAGGCGATGCATCGTCGAGTCGTCTTCGACGCCATCGGCATCCTGGTGGGCACGACCGTCGGCTATCGGCTGCTCGTCGATTTCATCCGGACCGAAGGCCTCGCCACCGTTCGCATCCAGACCGAACTGGCCCTTGCGCATGGCATACAGGCGACTCTGGTTCCGACGCTTTCTCTTGAGGGTGACCGCTTCGATGTCTACGGGAAATCCATTCCCAGCGCAGAAATGGGCGGCGACTTGATCGATGCCGTAGAGCGCGATGGAACGCTGCTCACCTACGTGGCGGACATTTCCGGACACGGCCTGGCCGCCGGCCAGTTGATGGGAATGTTGAAGACGGCGGTGCGTGTCGCCCTCCAGTTCCGGCAGGAACCGGTAGCTGTACTGGAAAGTGCGGACCGCGTGCTGCCCGCGGTCAAAGAAGCGAACATGTACGCGACGATCGCGCTTCTGTACTTCGATGGCTCGTCCGAAGCGGAATATTCGCTGTCGGGCCATCCGCCCATCCTTCACTATCGCGCCCAGACCGGGGAGATCGCGCGGCTCGCCATGGAGCAGCTTCCCTTGGGCTTGATGCCCGGCGGTCGCTATTCGAGCCAGCGCGTCCACTACTCCGCGGAGGATCTGTTTCTGATGATTTCCGATGGGATCTCGGAGGTCCCTAACCAAAACGATGAAGAATTCGGACTCGATCGTCTCGAGCACTTGCTCAGGAAAAACGCCGCGCAGCCACTCCCGCAACTATGGGAGCTGATCATGAGCGAAGTCAAACGGCACGGCGCGCAGCAAGACGACCAGACCTTGCTGCTGCTCCGCGTCCGCGCGTAACCAGCATCCGTCGTTCGCGTTGCAAGTCCCACCGCGCGGCGGTTGCGAACGGAAGAGCGGTCTTCGCGATTTTGTTTGACGAATCAAACCATTTTAGGCACGCCCGATAGCGTCCAGTGCCCGATGGAACAGGTGAGAAACTTAACGATGTTTTTAAATCCCACCCTGTCGCCAAAAGCGCGACGAGGGTGGGATAACCAGAACGAGCCGCTTCTATCGCGTAATCGCAATTCCGTCGACTCCGTTGATACCGCCCGGAGGGAACGCCTCCACCCCGGGGTCCGGATAGGGTGCATCCGGCACAATCGACATGCTTCCATCGGAGGCGATGGCAAATCCGATCATACCGGGCCCGTCTGCACCAACATTGCCCAGGGTGTAGACGAACTTGCCGGAAGGATCGGAGCGAACGACCGCGCTGGTCGTGGACCAGGTGTTATAGGGGGAAGGGCTCCACGTCAGGTTGCTCAAAGCCCCGGTCGAGGAATCGAAATCGTACATGGCCAAACCGTTTACGCCGTACTGGCTCGATACGAAGACATATTGGCCGGTCGGCGTCACCGTTACATCCGTGATCGCGGCTCCGGGGAAACACGATCCGACGCCGGCACAGGAAGGTGTCTGCTCGACAAATGGCGAGCCCGCTACCTCGCTGATGCTTCCCGTACCTGCCTCAATGCGGTAGACGTACACGACTCCGTTCATCTCGCCGCCTCCGATCAGGAAATTGCCCGTCGGATCAATCGCCAGTCCGTAGATAGTGTCAAAATTGAAGCAGACCGGGCAGGTGTAGGGGACGATGGAAAACGGAGAGCCCGGAATGGGCGTGAGCGCTCCCGTCGTCTGGTTAATGCTGAAGGCGTTGATCTGTCCTTCCTGGTTGCTGTCGCTCAGCTGGCTGCTGGCGTAGAGATATTGGCCGCTGGGATCGATGGCGATTCCCCAATTTGGTCCGCTTGTGATGAAAGGCGACCCCGGCACTGTCACCAGCGATCCGTTACTGGCCACAGAAAACGCACTCACGCTGTTGCTCGTTCCCGTCATCCCCGCATAATCCGTGTCGCTTGTGGTCACATACACGAAGTTGTTGGAGGGATGCACAGCGATGTCGGTGGAAATTCCGCCCACCGGGAAATCAGCGCCGGGAACGGGATAGAGCCATCCGTTCGTACGATGGATCAAGTAGGCGGAAACGTCCTGTGAGCCCTGGTTTGCCACGTAGAGACGATGGCCTCCGGAATCGGACGCGATTCTGGTCGGTCCCCAATGAGCCCAGACGGGAGTTTGACCGGTAGACGAGAGCTCACCGGTGGAAGGGTTGACCAGATATCCGCCAACCTGGCCGTTGAGGTATTCGGTGGAATAGAAGAATTTCGGTGGAGGCAGTGTGGCAGGCTGAGACGCATTATTTGACCTGTCATTTTGTGATGCGGCTGGCGACGGCGAGCCAGCTTGCGCGGACGCAGGCTCGGTGAACGACAAAGTGGTAACAAGGATCAACAAACCGGCGACGAAATACCAATGTTTCATAAAGAGGACCTCAAAGCGTGGGTTGCAACGGCATCGGATCAAGCGGATAGTGGGTATTGCGGGGATACTATGTCTTACGGGTTGGTGGGTGACCATCCAGTCGGCTCCCTAAGGAAGCGGGGGATTGATCTGTAGATCGGGTGGCGCAAATCGCAATTGAAGCTCACCCGAATCGGGTGCCCCATTTCTCGCGCGGGAGTTTATTAGTAAGCCGCGCCAGAAGTGGGGATTTTGATTTCCCTCGACAGTCTCAGCCCCGAACCAGAGGCATCCCCCTCCGGTCTATTGGAATCATCGACTTAGCGGCAAGCTAGGGCATTAATATCGCAGCCGGGCCGTCGGGGCTTAACTTCCGTGTTCGGCCACCCTTTGCACAGAACGCAAAGGATGGGCCACCGGGTCGTCCATCTGCAAATTCGTGATCAACTTTGTAAGGGCTCGTCGCTCACTCGCTATGCAGAATTTCGGTGGGGTCGGTGCGCAGGGCGCGGAGCACGGCTGGGAGTGTGGCGACGAGGGCAATGAGCAGAATGGCGCACGTCGGCAACGCGATCATATCCGCGTCGGTGGCTTTGACCTGGTAGAAAAGCGACTCGACATAGCGCGCCGCGCCGAATCCGAGTGCGATGCCCGCGCAACCTCCGAGCGCGATCGTGAGGAAAACATCGAGAGTGACGAGGCGTACGATGCCGGCACGAGTCGAGCCAATCGCCATGCGGATACCGATCTCGCGGCGGCGCTGGAGGACGGAGTAGTTGAGGACGGCGTAGAGTCCGATGCCGGCGAGAAGCAGCGCGACGGCGGCAAAGAAAGCGGCGAGCATGGCGATCAGGCGCTCACGAACGGTCTGGTCGCGGACTAGATCGAGCTGCGTGGTGATGTTCGAGACGCGAAGGCCGTTATGGCTTTGCGCGATGAACTGGCGGAGGGAGTCGGCGAGGGCGAGCGGGTTCTGGGCGTCGGTGTGAATGGCGAAGGTGGCGAAGTCGACGACGCTGGGTGCGGATTCGGCGTCGATTTCGGCGAAGGGGACGTAGAAGACGGCGCGGCTGGGTTCGCGCAGGTCGTCGTATGGGACGTCGGGAGTGATGCCGACAATTTTGTTGACCGGTTGATTGGCGCCGCGTTCAAAGGTGCGGCCGATGGGGTCCTGGCCGGGGAAGAAAGTATTGACGAAGGTTTCGTTGACGATGGCGGCTCCCGGCGAGGTGTCTTCGGGGCGAAAGTCGCGGCCGGAAACGAGGGGAATCTTCATCGTCGAGAGCCAGCGCGGGGAAACGTTCAGGAACCAGGCGGGAGTTGGACTGGGAGGCGCGCCGTTGATGGAGATGTCGCTGTTCACGCGGATGCGCCCGAGAAGTGGCCAGCGCGAGATGGCGACCGAGTTGACGCCGGGGGCGGCACGAAGCGCTTCGGCAGTTTGATTCCAGACGACGGGGAGCTGGCCTTTGCCGGCAACGGTTTCGAGCAGGAGTAGACGGTCGGTGGAGAATCCGAGGGGGCGGTTCTGCAGGCGCTGAAAGGATGTGACGAAGAGCGAAGAGAGAAAGAGAACGAGGACACAGAAAGCGATCTGAAGAGCGATGGCTCCACGCATGAGGCGGCGTGGCGAGTGCGGATCTTCACCACCCTTGAGCGCGGCGACGGGCCGAACGGCAGAGGCACGGAGAGCAGGAAGCAATCCAAGCAATACGACGACGAGGAGAATCAGCCCGAAGCCGAAGAGAAGCACACGCCAGTCGGCGGGAAGGTCGAGGCGCGCAGGGTTGTCGGGCGGATTGACGAGGCTGAGCACAAAGGGCGCCGACCACGCCGCGGAGCATGCGCCAAGGACCGAAGCCAGAAGGGCGAGCACCGCGCTCTGGCACAGAATGAGTTGGACGAGGCGGCGACGACCGGCGCCAATCGAGATTCGGAGAGCCATCTCCTGGGCGCGGGCGGCGGCCTGGGCGGTCATCATGTTCGCGACGTTCGCGCAGGCGATGAGCAGGACGAGAGCGGCCAGGAGACCGAGGACCCCGAGGTATCGGCGATAGTCCTTCTGGAGGTCTGAGATGCCGGCGCCGGCGGGATTGAAGACAAGCTTCTGATTGAGAAATCGGTCAATGGACGCCTGGGTCGCGCCGCGAGAGCACTTGGAGCAGTCGGCCTCGAAAGCGTGGTTGATGGCGGCGAGATGCTGGCGAAGCGGCTCGACCGCGGTAGCTGGGTCGACGCCGGGTTTCAACAGGCCGGGTTTCAACATCAGGAACGTGCGGTGCCAGTCGACGCTGTCCTGGGTGGCGAAGCGGTTCATGCTGAGGGGCAGAAAGATGTCGGTGACAGTTCCCTTTTCAGTTCCAGTGAAATCGCGAGGGCCGACGCCGATGATTTCGAAAGTCTGGTTGCCGATGTGGAGCGAGCGGCCAAGGACGTGGGGATCGCCGCCGAAGCGATGATTCCAATAATCCCAGGAGAGGACTGCATAGGGGCTGACACCGAGGGCGCGGTCATCGGCGGGCGCGAGCAGACGGCCGAGCGCGGGCTCGAGGCCCAAATCCGAGAAGAAGAGCGGGAACATGTTGCCGGAAACATAAGCGACGTGGGCTTTCTCCATGTCGTCGTCGGTGGACCAGGTGATATCCGTGCGGTCGGCATCGCTGATGGCGATGAGGTCGGCCTGGTCCTTGACGGCATCGCGCATGAGGTTGAAGTCCGGCGTGGCCCAGTGGCCGTCTTCGACTGGCTTGCCCTCGAAGCCAGTCATCTGGCGGGAGAGGACGTAGAGGTTGCTCGAATTGGAGATGGGGAGCGGGCGCCAGAGCAGGGCATCGATAAGACGGAAGGCTGCGACACAGGAGCCGATGCCGAGGGCGAGTGAAAGCACGGCGGCAGAGGACGTGACCTTGTTGCGGCAGAGCTGCCGCCAGCCAAAACTTACATCGGCGAGAAGCGACTCAAGCCATCCGGCAGCACGAATGCTGTAGCTCGCCTCGCGGGCACGCAGCGCGGAGCCGAATGCACGGTGCGCTTCCTTGGGATCGCGTCCTGAGGCAATGGCTTCTTCAATGTGGGACCGCAACTCTTCCTCGATCTCGCGATTCAAGCGCTGGCCGCGCACGGAATTCGAGATACGCGACCACCAAGACATGTCAGGCCTCCCGGAGAACCCGGTTGATTGCCAGGCGGACTGACTCCCAGCGCGACTCTTCCACGCCCAGTTGCTTTTTACCTGCGGCGGTCAGTTCATAGACGCGGGCGCGGCGGCCAGAATCCTTCTTGATCCACTCCGCGCGAATCAAGCCCGCTTCCTCCATCCGATACAACGCCGGGTAGAGCGAACCCTCCTCTGCCCGCAGTACTTCGCCGGATGCACTGGCGATAGCAGCCATGATGGCGTAGCCGTGGAGTCGCGGGCGCCGGGACAATATCTTGAGCACCAGCAGATCGAGTGAACCCTGGAGAGCATCCGTCTTGGCCATACTAAGATGTCTTAGTATAGATATCTTAGTATAGATGTCAATGAGGCGCACCTAATTCCCCATAGCACTCATTAACCCATTAGCGGGGGTTTTGGGGGCAATGCCCGTTTACGTCAACGAACCCGCGTGTATAGCACTAATTCAGTTCCCTCACCCAAATGTTCCGGAAGCTGATGGACGGACTCGGATCGCCATGGGCCTGCAGTTTGATGGGTGCGCGATCGAACTTCTTATAGACGGGCTGGCCGATATAGAGGGTTTCGCCCTTCAACTCGAAGTGATTGTCCACCAGCACGCCGTTAAGCAAGACGGTAGCGTAAGCAGGACTCTTGACTGAGCCGTCGGCATTAAACACGGGAGCGGTCCACACCACATCGTAGGCTTGCCAATCTCCGGGCTTGCGCATCGGGTTCGCCAGTGGAATGCTCTGCTTGTAAAGGCTTCCGGCCATGCCGTTCACGTAGGTCTTGTTGTTGTAGGAGTCGAGGATCTGCAACTCATATCCGGCATCCTCGGGGCCGGTCGAGGCCAGGAACAATCCACTGTTGCCACGCAGCTGGCCTGAGCCGGTGACGTTCTCGGGAATCCTCCACTCCACATGGAACTGATAATTCTTGAAAGTGCGCTTGGTCTCAATATTGCCAACGGTTTTATTGACTGTGACCACGCCGTTGGCGACGATCCATTTCGCCGGGGCAGAGCGGTCCTGCGCCGACACCCACTCGTCCAGATTCTTGCCGTCGAACAAGATGATTGCGTCCGAGGGCGGCGCTCCCCAGGCAGCGCCTGGCGTTACCACCTTCGGCTCCGGCTGCCAGACTTCTGTGTTTTCCGGTTTGGCCGTGGACTGTTGAGCGCGGAGAGAGACGGCCATGGCGATGAGAATCAAGAACGCGAAGAACTTCCACATTTGTGTGCGCATGATGTGCAAAAGGATACACCTTAAGAGCTGAATCCGGGGTCGAGTCGTGGAACTTTCAAGGGTCGATCGACGTACCTTTACTCAGTGGGCGTTATTCCGCCTGAAGGTTCGCCGGAACGCTAACCTTTTGGCGGGCGCATCGTCAGGAACTTGGGACCGCCTGGGCAGATTTCGCTGCCTTTTTTAGTGAACTATCATATTCTCGTAAGTAACTGTGCATCTAAGCTTTGAGAGTAAATCGTGAGTCAACGATGCGGACCGTCCTGGACATCTTCGCGCAAATCTTTCGCAATCTTTGGGCGCATAAGCTGCGCTCATTTCTCACCATGTTCGGAATCGCGTGGGGTGTTGGCTCCTTACTTCTGCTGGTAGGAGTGGGCGAAGGCTTCCGCTCCGGCAATAAGCGGGAACTGGCGGAGTTCGGCAAAGACATCATGTTTCTGTTCCCGGGCCGCGCGCCTTCGGTATCCGGCAACATGAGCTCCGCCCGTGCCTACCTGCTCACTTATCAGGACTACCTCGATATCCGACAAGCCGCATACGTCCGCAATGCTTGCCCGGTCATTTCGCGCGGCGATCTGCACGAGGTCAGCGAATTCGCCACCGGCAGCGGAGAAATTATGGGCACCGAGCCGCACCTGAACGAGATCAGTTACCTTCCGATTAAAGACGGGCGCTGGCTCAATGAATTAGATGGAGCGCAGCGGCGCAATGTAATCGTGCTGGGAAGCGAACTGTTGAAGGTGTTGTTTCCCGGCCGTCCCGCAGTTGGTGCATTCATCCTTCTCAATGGCATCCGCTTCGAAGTGGTGGGCAGCATGCCGCATCTTGGCCGCGGCGACAACAACTGGCTGAACATGCGCGGCTACATTCCGTTCCAGGTCATGGCCGCCAATTTTCCCATCAAGGGAGAAAATCATCAGAACTCCATTTCGTTCATTGAGTATCAGCCGCGGGTGACCGCCGACCACGTGCTGGCGCTAAAAGAAGTCCATCAAATCGTCGGACGCAATCACCAGTTCGATGCCAGCGATCAAAACGCCTTCGATGAGTGGGATTCGATCCAGGAATCAAAAATGATAGGAACCATTTTCGACGCGATGAACTGGTTCCTGGGAGGCGTAGGCATGGTCACACTAGGCCTGGGCGCGATCGGAGTGATCAACATCATGCTGGTTGCGGTCAGCGAACGCACCCACGAGATCGGATTGCGCAAAGCCTTGGGCGCCACCAACCGCAACATCCTGTTCCATTTCTTTCTTGAGGGATTGCTGTTAACGCTGGGCAGCGGCGTGCTGGGCATGTGTTTCGCCGGCGGATTGATGGCGATGATGGGCGGCATCCAGGGTCCGCAGGGATTCGATCCCCCGAAATTGGTGCCCATGTCCGCCCTGGTGGCTATTTGCAGTCTGACTCTGGCCGGAGTAGTTGCAGGTCTTTATCCGGCTCGAAGAGCGGCCATGCTGCAGCCGGTGGAAGCGCTCCGGCAGGAGTAATACCAGAACTGAAGCAACCAGAACTGAAGCAACCAGAACTGAGGAAATATGTTCCGTGATCTGCTCCAGGAAGCCTACGGAGCCATGCGCCACAATCGCCGCCGCACCGCACTCACCATGCTGGGCATGGGATGGGGCATCGCCACGGTCGTCATGCTGCTCGCCTATGGCGATGGTTTCGGCCAGGCCTTCGCCAACATTTTTGCGAATTTCGGCACCAAGCTCGTCATCGTGGTTCCGGGTAAGACTTCCACGCAAGCCGGCGGACAGAAATCCGGAGTGCAGATCCGTTTCACGCAGGATGATGTCGACGCGCTCTCGATGAATCTCCCGCAGATCACCCGCATCACTCCCAGTGTAGACAAGCAAGCCAACGTGCAATACGACAACCGGGACTTCACCTTCACTGCCAGCGGGAATGATCCCAATGTGTACGCGATACGCTCGCTGAAAATCGGCCAGGGCCGGTTCTACAACATGGAAGATCAGGTGCAGCGCGCCCGCGTTGCGGTCATCGGCTCAGAAGCCAAGGAAAAGCTGTTTTCCGGTCGCAACGCTCTGGGCGAGCACATCCGGATCGACGGTCTTAGCTTCGAGGTCGTCGGTGTTTTAAGCGCGAAAATGCAGGAAGGCAACGACGATATCAACCGCACGGCCTATATCCCCTTCACCACCATGAGCGATCTGAAAGATACCCACTACCTCGACACCATTTGGTTCAACTTCGATACTCCGGAGTTCGAGCGCATCGAGCCGGCGGTCCGCTCCATCCTGTCGGCGCAGCACAAATTCAACGAGTCCGACCGTGAGGCCGTGCGCGTGTTCAACCTCATGACGCAGCTTCATCAGTTCGAAATCATCACGCTCGGCTTGAAAATCCTCATGGGTTTCATCGGCACCCTCACCCTCGGCATCGGTGGAGTCGGGCTGATGAATATCATGTTGGTTTCGGTTACGCAGCGGACCCGCGAGATTGGTGTGCAGAAAGCCCTCGGCGCACCTCGACGCTACATCCTGATGCAGTTCCTTGCCGAAGCGCTGAGCATTACGTTCGTCGGCGGCGTCTTTGGAGTGATCCTGGCATACGTGGTTGCGCTCTCCGTGGGAAGGCTTACCTTATACAGCGCGTTCGCGAAGAACGGCGAAGCCGGCGACATCCGCTTGATGATTGCTCCGGGAACTTTGATCGCATCCACTCTCATCCTCGCCGGAGTGGGCCTTATCAGCGGCATGATCCCGGCTTTTCGCGCCTCGCGACTGAATCCCATCGAAGCTCTACGCCACGAATAGTGGCGCGCTCTTCAACTTGGTGTACCTCTGAAAATGCCTACCCTCTGAATCACTGTCGATGGATCGCCGTGACACCCACCATTGAATCCTCCGGTTGCAAAATTCAGTCCAGGATCGGGTGGGCGAGGCGTAGCCAGTAGGGCGAATGGTGATAAACCGTGTACACGACAACGCCTTGGCAGATAACGAATGCTGGTAGCGCATAGAGATAGACCTGGTGGACGCGCCGGTCGACGATGAGGTCGCGCGCGACGCCCAGAAAAATCAACAGATCAACGCAGGCATAAAAAAACACGGCCGACCGCACATGAGGTGGAATCGGAAAACGGCCAAACGCCGCTGCCGTGAGGGCGCAGGTGGCGACCAACATCAGGCGACGATGAAAGTCCGGTTTTCCCCGCCAATAGACCGCCAGGGCAAATGATATGGCAAAGGCCGCCATGTCGTAAAACGAAACCAGGAGAGCCTCCCCCGCATAGCGCGAATGGAAATTGCGAATGTTGAAACGTGCCATCGTAATGGCGGTCGAGATACCAACCATCGCAACCGCCGCACCGAGCACACCACCGAACCAACCCATCCAGCGATGCCAGCGCACCTTGCCCGTCCGCACCAGCGTGGTCTGCAAGATGAAAAACGCCACCCATCCCGAGAAGATCCCAGCGTGAAGATAGAGGAGAAAAGGGCGTGGTACAGCGGGATGAATAAGTTTCTCTCCGACGGTGCGGCTAAATCCCCACACCACGACGATGGCGATCAACCACGCCATGAAGCAGTAGAAATTCTGCGACCACGGGCGCGCATGTCCGGCTATACTCGCGATTGCTGCCGGTTCGCCCCGTTCGGATGGAAACGTTCTGCCCGATTTTTCTGTTGAACCGATCAACATGCCGCAAGACCCCTGTCCTGCCCGCCTAAACCTTGCATTTCCCGCGTCCTCGGGTTGCAAATTCCTTCATCTTGACACCCGCCAACGCCAATGGGATGCTCACATCGGCGGATTCCGTCAGGTTCAAGGGCATTGCGGAGGCATGGAATGAAGGCACCAGCAGTGAAGAAATCAGGATTGAACATACCAGAATTGAACAGACCAGAATCGAAGAAACTAAGCTCGAAACGGCGTCCCTCCATGCTCCCGACCGTCGCTGCCGCAGCGCTATTGCTCGGCGTTACCGCCATCCCCTTTGCTCAGGCCCAAAAGCAGGCAGGACCGAATCGACCCTCGGCCATACCCGAGGGCTACGTAGTCACGCCCTTCGGCTACTTCCACCCGTCCTGCGTGCACGGCGTCGCCAGTGGCGAAACCGTGCTGGCAGACGGACGCGTCCAACATCTGGATGGCTCCGTCGACGCGGTCGCTCCGGTTTGTAGCTATGCCCATTACACGGCCCACGGCGACGTTGTAGCCCGACGCGAGGCCGGCGTAGAGCCCCCGGCGATCGGCCACAGCTGGATCGAAGATGGAGCCACCACGACCAGCACTTCCTACGGGAAACTTACCGCGAGCTGGGTAGTGCCGCCCGCGCCCACTACAAATGACGGCCAGACGGTGTATTTATTTCCCGGCATGGTCGACTTACAAACCGACGAGACGATTATTCAGCCGGTGCTGGGTTGGAATTCGTTTCTAGGCCAGGTGTGGACGATTGCGAGTTGGAACTGCTGCCCGAGCGGCACGGCAAACTATAGCAAGCCAGTCGAGGTTAACGTCGGCGACACCATCAATGGCACCATCAAGTCCACCTGCGCGGCAGGCGTAGAATCTTGCACCAAGTGGGACATTGGCACCGAAGATTTCACCACAAAAAAGAGTACAACCCTGGCCAACACCCCGAGTGAAGGACAAACCTTCAACTGGGCGCAATCGGGCGCATTGGAAGTGTATGACATTGCCCAATGCAGCGACTACCCCCCCAACGGCTCAATCACCTTCTCCAAGGTAGCCCTGTACGACTCTAACTTCACCCGGATCGCCAACCCGGGATGGTCAATCACCGATTACTTCGGCGGCCTCTCACCCCAGTGCAACTATGGTGGAGAAACAACCGCGAACTCGGTGACACTCGACTACTAATTCGGCTGTGGTAGAACGCGGTCTATTTGCTCACGCTGGCAGCCCAACTCATCACTACTGACATTGGTGTCAACGCCGCTTTCAGCTGCGTGTTGATCAAGAATCTCTGACCGTCTTTGCTTACGTCGTAGTTGAACTGTTCCGACGTTGCGATCATTTCGCGAGGGTTAGCCTGGAACAGTGCCACCGGGGTTCCCGCATCGAAATTGGCGCCTGTCGTGACGGGCGTGGCCATGATCTTGCCGTCCGGCGCGAGAAGAACAACTCTTTTCCGTCGCTTCGCCATCTCGGCTGTTCACCGCCCGACCACCGCATCTAAATCACTGCCCCAACAAAAAAGGCGCCGGAATAATTCCGGCGCCATCGAGAGAAATCCACTCGCGAGATGCGGTCAGGCGAGAGGTCCTACCCACAAAGCAAAAACTTAAACCAGAAACTTTACTTACTCTCCGCCACCGACGGCGACGGAGTCGTCCCAAAATCTCCGCGGCGGCTGTTCACCGCCGTCCGGGCCACGCGCGCGTTCGGCTGCGCCGCAGCAGCGGCTCCGTAGCGTTCCAGCAGAACCGGCGCCATACTGTTCTCGGCTTCTTTGACAAAGATCATCTTGTTCTCCGAAGCCATGTCGACGCGGACGAAATCTCCCAGCTTCACCTGCCCAGTCGCAACCAGATTGGCCAGCGGGAAAACTAAGTTCCGTTCAATCGCCCGCTTCAGGTGACGCGCCCCGTACCGCGGGTCGGTGCCTTCCTTCAGCAAGTATTCCTTCACTGCCGGCGTGCAGTTGAATACGAACTGGCTCGTGCCCGCAGCCATCAACACGCGCTGCTGCACCATGCCAAGTTCAATGTCCAGAATCTGCGACAGATGTTCATCGCGCAGCGTCTTGAACACCACCGTCTTGTCGATGCGGTTCATGAACTCCGGCGTAAACTTGCGCCGCGCCGCGTCCACCGCCGTGCGCTGAATCTTGTCGTCGAACGATTCGTTCACTTCGACCGCTTTCGGCGCGAATCCAAACCCGCCATCCACCAGGTTCGTCATCTCGCTGGCGCCCAGGTTCGAAGTCAAAATAATGATGCACTGCGACAGATCCACGCGCCGGTTGTCGCCCAAAGTCAAAGTCGCCTTGTCGAGAATCCCCAGCAACAGTTGCCACAGAGAATCCGACGCCTTCTCGATTTCATCAAACAGCAGAATCGAGAGCTTCAGCTTCTCCGTGAACCACTGGTTCAACGCTTCCTGCGTCAGCAGCGGATGCGTCTCCCGATGCCCCAAATATCCCGGAGGCGAACCAATCAACTTGGCAATCTCGTGCGAATGCTGAAACTCCGCGCAATCAATCTTGATGCAAGCCCGCGCGTCCCCAAACAGAGCCTCGGCCATAGCCTCGACCACCCGCGTCTTGCCCGATCCCGTGGGCCCCAGAAACAGCAGGTTCCCCACCGGACGCCCCGGCGCGTTCAACCCCGCCAGAAACATCTGGTAAATTTCAACGACCTTTTCGACAGCCGCATCCTGCCCCACAATGCGGCGGCGCAGCGCGGCATCAAACTCTCCAGCATCGTTGCTGCGACGGTTCGGATCAAGCACTGTTGCCAGATTCGTTCTCATAAGATCGCTGCCCAGTCTACCGGACATTTTCCCTTTCGTGAGGCCGTTTTCTTCGGCTCTTTATCTATTTACTTCTGCCTATTTCCGGATTTTCCAGGCCGATTGCCGTGGCCCTTGCCCATTTCCTGGAAGCTCCAAAAACCGTTCCCCAGCTTCCCGATTCGTGGCTTATCCGGTTGCCAAGTAAATAAGCAACCCGCTGGCCACGCCGCCACCCTACTCCCCAGCCCCGGCAACTCCCACATCCGCCAAGGTTTAGCGCCCCTCCACGCCAATTCGCCACAATCCGCCCCAGAACCGCACACCCCCAAAGAGAAATACTTTGCACCATCAAGGAAGGAACCTGTACCGCCCCAAGTCAGATGCAAAAGCCCACCACAACTCGTGTGGCGACGGGCGCCTTCGCCCGTCTCGCAAAGCCTGCCCTGAGCCTGCCGAAGGGGCGAAGCCGAGCGCCCCGGAGCACGGACCTCGCCCATCCCAGGAATGCACGCCTCACGCGCTCACAACTCCGAACTCACCGCGCGGAACTTCGCCAAGCCAACCGTCTTTGTCCGCAAGTAACTAGCGACTCCAATTACCCCCAGTTACCATCCAATCTAATACACTCTTCGCGGAGGATTCGCTTGCGCATTTCGTCAGTTCGCATCATCACCGGAGTTTCCTGCCTCTTCTTCGGCGCAGCCGCCTGGCGCCTGGGCCCGCACTCTTCTTCCGATTTCGCCGCGCAAGCGCAAACCATCAAACCCGCCGCCGAATCGCCGGCGCAAGCCGCTCAGCTACAGCCCGTAAGCGCGACCACCACGAAGCCCGCGGACATTTCTACCCCGAAGCCCGACCTCAAAACCCTGGCCGCCCCCGGCACAGAAATCTACACCGCTAAACGAGGCGAAGCCATCCCCACCATAGCCCGCCGATATCTGGGCAAGACCTCGTATCTGACGACATCCGAATTAGCCGACGCCATCCGCGCCGTGAACCACAAATCCGACGCGAGCAACATCCTGAAGGCCAACGAGAACGTAATCATCCCCGGAATCCTATCCGCGCCTATCACCGAAAAAACCATCCCTGTCCCCAAAGATTTCGAGGCCCGCGCCATCTACCTGACCGGCATCATGGCCGCCAGCGATCACGGACTCCGCATCATCAAGCACTGGCGCGAAGTCGGCGGCAACGCCGTAGTCTTCGACATCAAAGATTCCGACGGCAGCGTCAACATCCCCTTCGAGCACCCTCTGCTAGGCCAGCACCAGGTCTACATCCACGACGTCGCCAAGCTAGTCCACTTCCTGCACCAGCAAAACATGCACGCCATCGCCCGAATCGCCATCTTCCGCGACGAGCGCCTGGTAGCGAACCACCCCGAACTAGCAGTCCAATCGAGAAAGAATAAAACCGCCTGGCGCGAAAACGGCAAGCTGGTCTGGACCGATCCCTCTAACCCGAAGGTACAGGACTACGACATCGCCCTGGCCAAATACGTAGCCACCCTGGGCGTAGACGAAATCCAATTCGACTACGTAAGATTCCCCGCCGAAGGCGACCAAAAAGACGCGGCCTTCGTCTATCAGGCTCAGCAGCCCGAAGCCGCGCAAGCCGCAGATGCAAGCGCCGACAACGACTCATGTGGTGACGGACGCCTCGTCCGTCCCGCCGAAGCGAAGCAAGGCGGAAAAGCACCGAAGCCGGCACCAAAATCCATCGCCCCCTGCACGGCATCTAAAAGCAAGGGTCCCCAACGCACCGACGTAATCACCGGATTCCTCAAGAAAGCCTACGCCGAACTCCACCCCACCGGCGTCCTGCTAAGCCTGGACGTCTTCGGCGTAATGGCCTGGCAGCGCCAAGTCGACCTCGCCCACACCGGACAAGACATCGTCGGCATGGCCCACTACTGCGACGTCCTAAGCCCCATGATCTACCCCAGCCACTTCTTCGGCATGGACAACATCCAGCACCCCGGCGACGAGCCCGCCCACTTCATCGGCGAATCCATGGCCCGCTTCGAACTAATTACCCATCCCAGCGGAGACCTCTCCACCGGCGTAGTCATCCGCCCCTGGCTGCAAGCCTTCCACTGGCGCACCAAAACCTATTCCCCCGAATACATCAAGATCCAGGTAGAAACCGCCAGAAGCAAAGGCGGCATCGGCTTCCTCTTCTGGAACGCAGCCAACGACTACAGCAAGCCCTACGAAGCCATGCCCGAAATGAAAGCGGCAGATCTAAAAGAAGGCTCGAAAGACAAAGCCAAATACTTCCGCGGCGACGAACTCCCAGTAGCAACCGCGCAAGCCGCGCTAACCCCCACCAAATAGCGTCCATCATCTTCGAAATTGTCATCCTGAGCGAGGACTGATCATGTGGAGCGGACACTCCTGTCCGCTGCCTTTGACTTAGGTTTTGTCATCCTGACCGAGGATTGGTCTTGCGCTCCAAGCGCAAGACCACCCGCAGTCGAAGGACCCCTACCCACCCGATACGCTCGCAGACCCCGCAGGGATCTCTCACCATGAGCCGGCTGCCTCCCTCTCTCGCCTCTTTTGCCAGACATGGGAACTCGCACTCGTCCGCCCAACACCCACCGTCCGCCTGCCGAACCAAAGTCCCACGATCTTTATCTTGTTTAGTAAAAAAGCCCCGCCCAGTCGCAGAAACTCGATCCGGGCGGGGCTCTCAACGTACGATTTACAGCCGCTTCAGAACAACACAGTCAAGTTCGTGTTCACATCAATGCGGTACCCGGTAATGGTGCCGGAAACCGTCGCCAGCAAGTCTCCCGACTCGTCGTATTGATTGATCACGAACGTTCCGGTAAACGAGCTCCCATCTTTCGCCAGCTTCACGTTCTCCCGAATGCTGGCCAGTCCCAGCGGCGTGGTCGTGCTGGTCGTGGGATCCCAGCTGATGGCGTAGTGATTGAGCCTGTAGTTGGACCCGCCCACATTCTCCCAAACTCCCATGCAGAAACTCTGCGTGTCGGGATTGCGGGAAGAATTCATCAACTCAGTGCCGTCACCGTGCCAGTGCACGATCGCCTGATCAATGATGTTGCCTCCCGAAAGGAATTGCACCCGCCACATCCCCACAATAGGGTCAGTCGAAGACGAGGCCAGAATCAAAGACGCCGAATCGTCACCCACCTGCCAGGACTGCCGGTGCAGCTTCGCCTTCGGCAGCGCCCCGGTGTTGGCGCATTGGGCCACGGCCGTCGCCGTCAGAAGCGCGCCCGCCAAAAGCAGGCTCAAAGTAGCTGTGATCTTCTTGAATGTCATTTTTTATCCTTCTCCTTCGAAAGTTAGGGTCTTGCGAGCCCGCATCCTGCTCGAAAAGCTCCGCCCGCGCAATGCAGCCCAGGTGAACTTTGGGTGAAGGAGAGGTGAATTCGTAACTCATTGCAGGTGCAGGAAGTTCGGTGCAATCCCGGGGTATCAATGCTATAGTTTTCGGGCCCTCTGGGGAGCTAGTGTGCCTGCCTTGACCCACCAGTTCGGCGAATTCGATCTCGACTCAGCCCGCTTCGAGTTGCGGCGTAGCGGTCGCGTCGTGAAACTTGAACGCATCCCGATGGAATTGCTCCTCCTCCTCGCCGAGAAAGAGGGCAGCGTCGTTACCCGCCAGGAAATCGTCGACCGCCTGTGGGGCAGAGAAGTGTTCGTCGACACCGAACACGGCATCAACACCGCCATCCGCAAAATCCGCCAGGCCCTGAAAGACGATCCCGACCGGCCGCGTTTCGTCCAAACCGTCACCGGCAAGGGCTACCGCTTCGTCGCGGAAAAAAACGGAAGGCCGGAAGCATCCCAGCCCATGGAGGGGCGGACGCCTCGTCCGCCCAGCGGCCCGGAACTATCTTCCAGCAGCCTCTCGACGACCGCCGCCCCAACCGGCAAAACCAAAATCAGATTGCTCATTGCGGCACTCTGCTTCGTCGCGGCCGCCGTCCTCACCTTCCAATTCCGCGCCCGCCTCTTCCCCAGCACGCCGGCCGCTCAAATCCATTCCATTGCCGTAATCCCCCTCGCCAATCTCTCCGGCGATCCATCCCAGGAATATTTCGCCGACGGCATGACCGACGAGCTCATCACCGCCCTCGCCAAGAACCGTAACCTCCGCGTGGTCTCGCGCACCTCGGCAATGCAATACAAAGGAGTGAATCGTCCGGTCCGCGACATCGCTCACGAGCTTGGCGTCGATGGCATCCTCGAAGGCTCGGTCGAGCGTTCCGCAAATCGGGTCCACATGACGGTGCAGCTGATCTATGCTCCGACTGACACGCACGTCTGGGCCCAGAGCTACAATCGTGACGAGACCCAGGCACTCTCGCTTCCCGAAGAACTCTCTCAGATCGTAGCGAAAGAAGTAAAAGCCGCGACCTCGCCTGCGCCCCAACCGCGCTACATCCGTCCCGAGGCCCACGACGCCTATCTGCACGGCCGCTATTTCTGGTTCACCTTTGACACTGCGCAAACCTTGCCTTATTTCGAAAAAGCGATTCGGCTGCAGCCCGACTATGCCGCCGCCTGGGCTGGTCTTTCCGATACCTACTCCCTTCAATCGTTGGGTGACGTTCCGCCGCGGGAGAGTCTCCCGAAAGCCGGAGACGCGGCGCGCAAAGCCGTGGAACTCGACGATTCGCTGGCCGAGGCCCACCTCTCCCTGGGGGCCTGGTATCTGTGGAACTGGGACCCGCTCCACGCCGACGCCGATCTCCGTCAGGCCATCGAACTGAACCCCAATTACGCCGAGTCCCACTACCTGCGCCACTACATTCTTCTTGCGCTAAATCGCCCCGACGAAGCTTTGCAGGAAGAAAAACGCGCCACCGAACTCGATCCCTTTGCCCGCCCCTGGGGCCTGGGTAAGTGCTACATCCAGTTGCGCCAGTTCGACGCCGCCATCAGCGAACTGCGCATGCAGTCCGTAGCTCGACCGAACGCCACCTTCGTGCACCATCTTCTGGCCTTGGCCTATCAGTTGAAGGGCATGGCAAAGGAATCCGAGCAGGAGTTGGAAAGACAGTTCGAACTGGACCACAATGCTGAAGCCCTGGCCGCCGCGCGCCGGGCGTATGCAAAAGGAGGCCAGAAAGCGGTGGCGCAGTGGGAAGCCACCGTCACCAAGGCTCGCTCACGCAAAGAATACGTCTCCCCTTGGGAAATTGCTCAGGACGTCGCCCTCACGCGGGATAAAGAAGAGACGCTCAAGTATCTCGAAGCCGCCTACCGCGAACATTCATCGCGCCTGATCAATATTCAGAACGAGCCCATCTTCGATTTTCTCCACAGCGACCAGCGATACCAGTCCCTCGTCAAGAAGCTCGGACTCAAGCTCGTCCCATGACAGCCCCTTGCCACCACTTCGATGAGTTCGAGCTTGATCCCTCCCGCTTCGAGTTGCGGCGCAATGGCCGCGTCCTGAAACTCGAACGCATCCCCATGGAGCTGCTCCTCCTGCTCGCCGAAAAAGAGGGCAGCGTCGTCACCCGCCAGGAGATCATCGATCGCCTCTGGGGCAAAGACGTCTTCGTCGACACCGAACACGGCATCAACACCGCGATCCGGAAAATCCGTCAAGCCTTGAAAGACGATCCTGAGCGCCCTCGTTTCGTCCAAACCGTCACCGGCAAAGGCTACCGATTCGTAGCCGAAAAAAACGGTGCGAAGCCGGAACCACCACAAGCTATGGAGGGGCGGACGCCCCGTCCGCCCAGCAGCCCGGAAGTACCGGGCCGCAGCCTGACCACGACCGACACAACCGAGATCAAACCTGCACCGGTCAGCTCCCAAAAATTCAAAGCAGCCGCCGCGATTGCCCTATGCCTATTCGCAGCCTTCGCCATAACCTTCCTCTTCCGCAATCGCATCTTTCCCAGCCGCGCCGCTCAGATCCACTCCATCGCCGTAATCCCGCTGGCCAATCTTTCCGGCGACGCTTCGCAAGACTACTTCGCCGACGGCATGACCGACGAACTCATCACCGCCCTCGCCAAGAACCACAATCTGCGCGTCATCTCCCGCACCTCGGCCATGCAATACAAAGGAGTGAAACGCCCACTCCCCGACATCGCCCGCGAACTCAACGTCGACGGCATTCTGGAGGGCTCCATCGAGCGCAGTCCGAACAGCGTGCACATGACGGTGCAGCTCATATACGCTCCCACCGACTCCCACGTCTGGGCGGAAAGCTACGACCGCGATCTCAAACAGGCCTATTCGCTGCCTGAAGATCTTTCCCGGACCATCGCCAAAGAGGTGAAAGCCGCAACTTCTCCCGCGCCCACGCAGCGCTACATCAGTCCCGAGGCCCACGACGCTTATCTTCACGGCCGCTATTTCTGGTTCACCTTCAACGTCGCCAACACGCTCCCCTATTTCGAAAAAGCCATCCAGCTTCAGCCCGACTACGCCGCTGCCTGGAGCGGCCTCGCCGATACCTACGCCATCGACGGCATGCAGAATCGGCCGCCCTCCGAAGTCAGCGAAAAATGCCACGCCGCCGCCCTCAAAGCCGTCGAACTCGACCCCTCACTCCCCGAGGCCCACAACTCCCTCGCCGCCTGGTACCCTTTTTTACGCATGGGACCTGGCTGCGCCGAAGTCGAAGCCCGCCGCGCCGTCGCACTCGATCCCGACTACGCCGAAGGCCACCATGTTCTTTCGTACATCCTTGAAGCCCAGCAACGCTACCCGGAAGCCGAAGTCGTGGCCAGGCGTTCCGCGGAACTCGATCCCTTCGCGCACATCTGGGAATTAGGCGTTTTCTACACGAACGTCCATCAATATGACGCTGCCCTCAAAGAGCTGACGATGCAGCGCCGCGCTCGCCCCGACGACCCCGATATTGCCGGGAATCTTGCGAAGCTCTATTGGCTCAAAGGCATGTACAAGGAATCGCAGTCCGAATACGAGCGCCAGCTCGACCTGCAGCACGCTTCGGCCACGAAAGCTGCCGCCCATCAGGCGTGGATCACCGGCGGAGAGCCCGCCGTCGAACGCTGGGGCGTGAAAAATATCAAAGCCTTCGCCCGCCAGCAATACCTCCCGACGGAATTTGTCGCCTCGATCATCGCCTTCTCCGGCGACAAAGACGAAACCATGAAATATCTCGAGGCCTCTTACCGCATGCACGACCCCTACCTCATCTTCATCCAGAACGAACCGCTCTTCGATTTCCTCCACTCCGACCCCCGCTATCAGGCCCTGATCAAGAAAATGGGCCTGCCCCCCGCGTACTGAAGATGAACCTTATTGATCAGTCATCCTGAGCGAGGATTGATCATGTGGAGCGGACACTCCTGTCCGCTGCCTTTGACTTAAGTTTTGTCATCCTGAGCGAGGATTGGTCTTGCGCCCCAAGCGCAAGACCACCCGCAGTCGAACAGCCTGCCCTGAGCGAAGCCGAAGGGACCCCTACCCACCCGATACCCACACCGCCGCGTCAGGGAGTTCCCCCAGCAACCCCTTGTCATTCCGACACGCGAGCGAAGCGAGGAAAGGAGGAACCCGCTGTTCCCACCCACTCCGTGCCCCCACCCCGCCACAAAAGTGCCTTGGCTTCCCCTCCTCGCTCATGTAAAAAGGACCCCGACTATGAGGGGGTCATGGCGATGCGAAGCCATGACCTTTTTCGTCGGAGCGCCCTTCAATCCAATGGAGATCAATCTCAGCATCGAGAACTATCGATGTTTCCCCACTGGCAGCCCGGCCTCTCTTCGTCTGACGAAGGGGTTTTCGGCGTTCGTAGGAATAAACAACTCCGGAAAGTCATCGCTTCTGAAGTTCTTCTACGAGATGCGCCCGGCGTTTATGCCCCTAGCCACAAATACGAACGTTATCGACCAGGTCTTGGAGGGAGGGAAGCTCCAGACTCAACCAGTACCGGAGATTCAAGATCGCGACGAGATGTTCTTCAATGGAAACCGTGACGACATTAGGATCGAGATTAGCTTGGCCGACCTTCCCAAGACGCCGGCCATCGTGGCGAGAGCTCTCGTCCATCTCGAAAGAACCGAAGGCGCCTGCGGTGTCAAATTCTTCGCCGCAGACAACTCGGAAATCACGAAACCCTCCAGCGGTATGAGATGGGACGACGGCATCATGGGAACCCATTTCGGGAAGGTGGTCGCGAACTTCCAGTTCATCTTTTCTGCCTTTAGAATGCTCGCCGACACCTACTACGTACCAGCGTTTCGCCACATCAGCCCTCTCACTCCAACTGAGGGAGCCGCCTACAACTACTACGACATCAACGTCGGCAGGCCCTTCATCGACATGTGGCACGGTCTGCAGGCGGGAACATCAAAACAGGGACGGGAGCAAATTTATAGACTAATTAGCGAAATCAAGAACAACTTCGGCTTTAAGGAGCTGCAAATCACCGCAGCAATGAATCGAAACTCGCTGCAGCTAATTATCGATGAAAGGACCTTCTCGCTTCAGGAGTTAGGCGCCGGGATCGCTCAGTTCATTGTCGTCCTGGGAAACGCGGCATTCAGGAAACCGTCGTTCATCCTTATCGACGAGCCCGAGATAAGTCTCCATCCCTCGCTTCAGCTCAAATTTCTAATGAAGCTGGCGGGCTACGCCTCAGAAGGCGTCGTGTTCGCCACCCACAACATCGGGCTCGCACGATCTGTGGCGGAGGAGATTTATTCAGTTTCAACAAGCGCCAAGGGGAGTGAGATTAAGAGAATAGATGAGACACCTCGGCTCGCGGAGCTACTGGGCGAACTCAACTATGAAGGCTATCGGCCGCTCGGGTTTGAAAAAGTGCTGCTCGTCGAGGGCAGGACTAGCGTAAAGGTCTTCGTTGAGCTTCTACGGACGTTCAACAAAGATCATGAGTTTCTCGTTGTTCCCTTGGGCGACCTCATCAACCGATATTCCTATGACGAACTTCAGGAGGTAACGAGGATATGCCCGCACACATTCGCCGTTATCGATAGCGAAAGACGAAACGCCGACGATCCAATTGAGGCTGGCCGCGGGACGTTCCTCCAGAACTGCCAAAGCCTGAACATCGACTGCCTCGTTCTCGAATACCGCGCGATCGAAAACTATCTTGCTGACAGAGCGATAAAAATCGTCCAAGGAGCCTCGTACCGAGCCCTGACGCCATTTGAGGGCCGCCAAGGGGTGAACCTCTGGCCGAAAACCGAAAACTGGAAAATTGCGCGGGCAATGCAGCGCGCCGAGATTGAGACCACCGACCTCGGTCAATTCCTCGCCCGGATTTGAATACCGCGCCAACTTTTTCCTTGCATTCCGCCCATAGTCATTATAATATGACCACCTCGAGGCACACCATGAAACAAATGCCCGCCGGAGAATTCAAGGCGCAATGTCTGGCCGTGATGGACCAGGTCTTCCACAGCGGAGAGCCCGTCCTCATCACC
>Ga0209274_10000242_pt1 | contig 41266 bp, 29 predicted proteins | sample HubBroMetageREF1_FD_188343 | JGI IMG/M metagenome (GOLD analysis project Ga0209274, IMG submission 188343) | Reference soil microbial communities from the Hubbard Brook experimental Forest, New Hampshire, USA - Hubbard Brook CCASE Soil... | ecosystem: Environmental > Terrestrial > Soil >...
CGCCATCGAGCAGTTGCGTCAGGCTCAGCAAGATATGCGCCAATCCACTTCCAGCCAGAATGAAGCCGATTCGCGGCGCGCGGCCGAGCGATTGAAAGAGGCGCGCGACATGCTGGCGGGCATGCGTGAGCAGCAGGCCGCCGCCAGCGTGGACGATCTGGCGCGCCAGGCTGAAGCCCTAGCCGGCCGCCAGCAGGAATCCAACGCCAAGATGCGGCGGGCGTTCGGCGCTGGCCAGCAAGAGGGACAGGGAGCGACGCCGCAACAGGCCGAAGAATTGGCGCGCGAAAAAGAGCAGTTGGCGGACGATTACCAAAAGCTGGAGCAGGACATGGGTTCTGTCGCCCGGGATTCGCAGGCCGCCAACCGGCAACTGTCGACCAAACTGCGTGACGCCCTGGGGCAGGTGCAGCAGAACGAGATCAACAATCGCCTCCGGCTGAGCGCCGACTACCTGCGCACCGGCAAGGGTACGGCTGCCGCCATGCGTGACGCCGTGACCACCCAGGCTTTGAATAACCTCCGCGACCAGTTGCGCGATATTCAGAAGTCGGTGGGTAACGGGCAGCAGGGCGGCGGCGATAAGGATCGCCAGGCTCTCGAGCAGGCGCTGGCGCAGACCGAGCGCCTGCGCAAAGAGATGGAGCGCAGGCTGCAATCCCGTAGTCCGGGCCGTGACGGTCAGGGCCGCGACGTTCCGAGCCGGGACCGTCAGGGAGCGGGCCAGCAACCCGGCGATTCGCAGGACGCACAAGCGGGCGAAGGCCAGCCCGGCCAAACCGGACCGCGTACAAACGGCCGGCAGAACGGGCTGCAGCCGGGTCCCGGCCCATTCGGCGATGCGGGTGACTTCGAGCAGAACTACCGCTCCACGTTGCGCGAGTTGGAAAACAACCCCCAAATCGGCAAAGACCTTCGCGGCACGATCCAAGACATGTACCGCCTCGATCCGCGCCTGTCGCCCGGCAATCCTGAATTGATGAACCGCATCGAATCGCAGATGCTCACCGGAATCGAGCAGATCGAACTCCAGTTGCGCCGCCAGCTCGACGACCAGCAAGGCGGCGCCGTGCGTAGCGGCTCCGCCGAGCCTGTCCCGCAAGGCTATGCCGACGCTGTCGCCGAGTACTTCCGGCGGCTAAGCAAGGAGAAGTAACCGGTAATATCAGGTTACACCGGGCCTTCGGCCCACCAGTTCTCCAGAATAAGAGGCGCCTGTATCCGCTCGTAATGCCGAATGTTATTCGTTACCAGAACCGCCGCGGTGGCAACAGAATGCGCGGCGATCATCATATCCATTTCGCCGATGAGTTGACCCGTCCTAGCAAGTTGATGCCGGATTTCGGCGTAGAAATCGGCCGCCTCCGCGTCCCAGGGCAGCGTCCGCACAATCTTCAGAAACTGCCGTACGCCCGCGTGCAGCCGGTGGGCCGGCGGAAGGCGCTGCAGACCGTAGAGCAACTCGGCGCGGGTCATCACTGAAATGCAAAGCAGGGAAGGATCGGTATCCGCCAACTTCGCTTCAATTGCCGGCGCGCGGCCTTTGATAATGTAGCTGGCCGTGTCCGTATCGAGCATGTACAACACGGTCACCCCTCGTCGGCGAATAGCTCGCGCTCACGCGGCGGAAGGTTTAATGGACGGTCCGACATGAACTCATCCGGCGCTTCGATGGAGCGCATCATCTCAAAGAAGTCGCGCCAAACCTTGGCGCCTGGCCGGTCCGACAGGACTACGGAACCCGTAATGTCGTCGCGCGTGACAAATACCTCGTCGCCTTCGAAACGAAACTCGGCGGGCAAACGCACCGCCTGGCTGGCGCCGTTCTTGAACAATTTTGCGACTCGCGTCTGAGGCATCGTAGGAAACCCTCCATTGGTCTATACATCAGTATAGATCAATTCTTCAGGTGTGTCCAGCCTCCCCCTTGCATCCTTTGGATATTCATGCTAATCTCTATAGGGAATAGGGGAATTGTCTATGGCTACCCTCACCGAAGATACGGTTAGCGTCCGCAACGACTTCGAACTCCACCACGACCACTTGGTCCGCGAGGAAATCGAGACCTTTCGCCGCAAAGCCAACGCCTTCCTGGCCGGCGAAATCCCGGAAGACGAATTCCGGCCATTCCGCCTCAAACACGGCATCTACGGGCAACGGCAGCCCGGCGTTCAGATGGTCCGCTGCAAGGTTCCCGGTGGCCTGATGACCGCCGCCCAGATGGAACAACTGGCGTGCATTAGTGAAACATTCGCCCATGGCAAAGGCCACATCACGACACGCCAGAACATGCAGTATCACTTCGTGCCGCTGGCGGAGGTATCCGACTTGATGCACATGCTGGCCGACGCCGGACTCACCAATCGCGAGGCTTGCTACAACACCGTGCGCAACGTCACCACCTGCCCGCTGGCGGGCCTGAGCCGCGACGAGGTCTTCGACGTGCGTCCCTACGCCCAGAAAATCGCCTACGCATTCCTCCGCAAGGACCTCACCAGTAATCTGCCGCGCAAATTCAAGATCGCTTTCGATGGCTGCCGCGACAACGATTGCATCGCTGGCGCCATCAACGACATCGGCCTGCGCGCCGTCGTCCGCGATGGCCGCCGCGGCTTCCGAGTGGTCATCGGCGGCGGCCTCGGACCCCTGCCGACCGAAGCCCAACTGCTCGACGAGTTCCTGCCCGAAGAACGCCTGATGAACCGCTGCGAAGCCGTTGTGCGCGTGTTCAACAAGTACGGCAACCGCCAGAACCGCAACAAGGCGCGCATGAAGTTCGTGTTGCGCGAGCGCGGCATCGGCTGGCTGCGCGAGCAGATCGAGCGGGAGTACGCCGATATTCTGGAAAACGGCGGTATCGCCTGGCCGGAGTTGGTGCCTGAAGGATTTGGCGGATACGCTTCACACCCGCCCGCGCTGGGACAGGGTGCGCTGCTGCCCGTCATTCACACCAACGGCACCGGCGACCCGCAATACGATAGCTGGCTCGAAACCAACATCATCGAGCAGAAGCAGACCGGCTACGCCACGGTCGTCGTGCGCGTGGACCAGGGTAACCTGACCAGCGCACAGATGCACGGGCTCGCCCGCCTGGCGGAGGATGCGGCCGACGGCCTGCTGCGCATGGGCATCGACCAGAACATTCTGCTCGGGTTCGTTCCGCTCGGCAGGCTTCGCGGCTTGCATGCGGCGCTGCGCGAACTGGGCCTCGGCGATGCGGGCGCGCGCGAAATTGGCGATGTCATTACCTGCCCCGGCGCCTACTCCTGCAACCTGGCGCTGACCAAATCCATGAACTTGGGCGCCGCGCTGCAAGAGGTCGTGCGCCGCTATGACGACCCGCTGGCGCGCAAGCTATCCATCAAGGTGAGCGGCTGCCCGAACTCTTGCGGCCACCACTGGACCGCCGATTTCGGCTTCTACGGCAACGCCCGCAAAATCGATGGCCGCGAGGTTCCCTATTACCAGATGCTCCTGGGCGGCGGCTTCGACGGCGAAGGTATCATGCGCTTCGGACTGGCAGTGCAAAGCGTGCCGGCGCGCCTGGCGCCTGAGGCCGTTTCGCGTGTGTTGGATCATTACCTAGCGAACCACGAGCCGCACGAAACCTTCCGCCAATATGTGATAAGGCACAAAGTCGAGACTTTTCGCGGCCTCACCAGCGACCTCGCCAAGCCGGCGGAGTTGTACCCGGAGATCTACAATGACTGGGGCGACGACACCGCATTTTCGCTGCAGCTTGGCCGCGGCGAGTGCGCGGTATAACCGGATTGCCGGCCTGCGCGGCGCACGGCACTCCCCCGCTTCCGCAACTCTCGGTCGGGAAATGCTCCAGACCCGGTTGTGCTATGATTTTGGATGCACGCCCAATCACACGCTCACGGAGAGGTGGCTGAGTGGTCGAAAGCAGCGGTTTGCTAAACCGTCGTAGGGTCAAAAGCTCTACCGGGGGTTCGAATCCCCCCCTCTCCGCCAGCTATCGCGCCTTCTAGCCCCCGATTTTTCTTGCAGCCACTCCGCGAGTTGCGTAGTATAAGGGCCTGCCAAGATTAGACAAACGCTACTCACTCAACGACCTCGCTTTGAATCGGCGCGCGCTGCGACATGGCGACCGCGACCACCTTCCGGATCCTTCTCCGCGGCCGGCGGGCGGTGCGGCGCTCGGGCGCACAAGAGGAGGCACTTGCGAAAGCGGCCTGCTCTTCTAAAGTAACGTAATGCGCAGTACGAAGCTGCCGGAACCGTTCTGGTTGGGAAGATTTGAGCAGTTCGGGCAAAGGATGCCGCTTAATCAGATATAACGCCATGGAAACCAAACCATTGTCAACCAATACGCTATGACGCGACAGATCGGCGAAGGCGGAATGGCCGAGGTATGGGAGGCCCAACACCTGCATCTGGACACTCGGGTGGCCATCAAGTTCTTGCTCCCGCGCTTTGCTGGGGATCCCGAGCTGGAGCAACGCTTTTTGGACGAGGCCAGACGCCATGTTCAACTGCCGCATCCCAATATCGTTCCCGTCACCCCTGTCGACGGCCACGGCTATATGGTGATGCAGTACATCGAAGGCCGGAATCTCGAGGAACGCATACGCGACCAGCACGGCCCGTTGCCTGTGGATGAAATCCATGCGATCTCCTAAGACGGCCTCAGCGCGCTGTCCTATGCTCATTCGAAGGGTTTGATTCACCGCGATGTGAAGCCTTCGAATGTCCTGATCGAGGAACAAAGCGGGCGCGCCTTTCTCATGGATTTCGGCCTCGGAAAAGGCTGTTCTGGTGGGAGCCGGCTGTGACCGGCCCGCTGGTTTCGCGAGGATTCTTCGACGAAGTTGGCAACGCTCTCCCAGTAATGACCGCACTTGATAAGTACACTCGCCACCGAGAGAGGCGAGCGATGACGGATCGTTCTGGGGATGGGGTGGACTGCACTCTGGTCGCCTTCCCCCGGTTCCGCAACCGTCCGAAAGGGGTGTGCTTGCACTTGACCCTAGTCGTACTCGGAAGCGTTTAGCGGGAGCGCATACATCTAGATGTGGTAGTGGAAGCAGTGGCGATCCGCGCCGTCGGCCATCACACGCGCAGCCCGCCCGCCGCGGGCGACAATAGGACTTTGGCCCGCTGACGGTAACGTCCCATGCACTCGGTACTTTCCTACTTCCGGAATTACTTCGATCCACAAGGCGCGGCGCCACTCGCGAACCACTCAGCCGGTCAGATTGCCCGACACCTGCACGAAACGCTCGGAAGGTACGGAACTGTCGACTACCTCGACTACGCGGAGGCGCCCAGGGGCATGCAGGCGGACCTGTTCGTCGGACATTTCTGGGCGTTCGACGGCGCCTGGCGCCAGAACGTGTTCCGAAAGAAGGTAGCGTTTTATACGGCTTCCGACCCCGAGGCTCGGCGCGCGTTCCTGAAGCCGCTGGCGCAGGAATTCGGCGTGCCGTTCCCCGAATGGGACTTTCCGCCGGAGCCTTTCGATCACAGGGCGACCATGGACGCCGCGGACCTGGTCCTGTTGGTGGGTAACCGATGGACTCTGGACTCGTTTGCGGAGCGCTGGCGCCACAAGATTCGCTGCTTGAACTACTCCGTGGACACGGCCCTGTACGGCGCACCCAGCGACGTTCCGCGGAAGAATGAATTCTGCTACGTCGCCACCGAGTGCGGGCTGCGGAAAGGGTTCATGGACGTTCTGCGCACGTGGAGCGGCATCAGTCCCCGGGAGACCCGCCTGCACGCCGTGGGAAAACTGGGCCAGGGGTGGGAGCGGCATTTACACCTGCATAACCACGGTAATATCGTTTTTCACAATTGGATCGACTCGCATAGTGAGGAATACATCCGGCTGCTCAAATCCTGCCGGTTCGCCTTTATCCCCACGTACGCCGAAGGCCAGATGGGCACTCTGCTGGAGGCGATCTTCTGCGGCTGTGTCCCTATTACTACACGCCAATCCGGCATTGACGAGAGAGTCCTGGAACACTGCATCGTGGTGGAACCGCTGCAAATCGACCAACAGCGCGCCGCGATTCGGGATGTGCTGGCTTGGAGCGCCCCGGAGTTTGCAGCCAGGCAGGCCCGCGTCATGGAAGCCGCCCAAGCCTGCCAGACTTGGGATGTGTTTGCCCGAGGAGTTGCCAATGGCTTGGCCGAACTTGGATTTCTATTGCCAGCCGGCTCCCGGCCATGAGACAATACAGCCCTGATGCTGCGAGATTCCGGGGTCGAATTAATCGACCATTATCTTTCCGAAGACGATTGCGGCCAACTCCTCCGGGACATTGAAGAATACCGAAGCGCGCACGAAATCCCGACTATTTACCGGGCCCAACCGGGACGATCTTTGCGGTATCTGGTGATCGATGGCGACCGTATTCATGAGTCGTTTCCCGGCATCGTGGGAATTTATCGACGCGTGGGCCAACTCGTACAGCGGATGGGGGGAATGGACTTGGCGCCGCTCTCGAATCGCGCAGCCAGCGTTAACGTGAATGTAATCGAGGCCGGTGGGGAATACCGCTGGCATTACGATCGAAATGCGGTTACCGCGATTCTTTACCTGAATGCAGTCTCGGGCGGCGAAACCGAGATGTACCCGAATTACCGTCTCCGGTTGGGCCGCTGGAAGCACACTTGCGCACAACGCTGGCTCGACCGGGTACTGCGGACCAGGTGGCTGATCGAATGGTTTGGCCACAAGACCGAGATTTCCCCACGCGCCGGACGCATCCTGGTGATGCGCGGCGATCGCTGCCTGCACAGCGTGCGGCCCGTGGAAGGACCTCGCGAGCGCGTCAACATTATCATGACCTTCGATCTTCCCGACGCCCGTTTCCCGGTGCAGCGGGATCTGGATCCCTATCTCTACTCGAAGGTGCCGGCTCCTTCGGTCGATCCCAACTACCGGCGCTGACTACAAATGCCCGAAAGACGGAGCCCCCATTGACACCATTCCGCGAGCGGGCGCCCGGCGCCGAGCGGATTATCCTGGAAAGCTGCCGCCGCGAACGGCGCCGGCTGATCCTCTCATTCCGAGTCGACCAACGGCGGTTCCGCAAGGTTTACCATTACCGGGACACGGATCTGTTTCACCTGGAAGCCCGATACGGAGAGGAGTTCCTGCAGCGGATCTATTTCCACATCATGGCGATGGAAGCTTTTCCTTTGGCCAGTTTCCGTCCCCGCGTACTCGACCCAGGGCCGTTCGGCCGTTTCCGGACAGCGGCCTTCGAGAATTTGTGGAGAACCGTCTTTCGTAAGGCGGGCGCCCAGTGGCGCTATGAAAACGGCCTGCCGCGCTATGCCGGGCCGGACATCGCCGAGGCGCCCGCGCCGTTCTCCCCTGCTCCGCTCACCCTGGAGCACGGCCCGGTAGAGGCCCTGGCGTTTTGCGGCGGCGGAAAGGACAGCCTGCTGGCACTTAAGCTGCTGGAACAAGGCGGCGTCTCATTTGCCTCTTATCACTATTCGCACTCCTGCTACGGGCCGTCCTCCGGCCAGGAACGGCTCACCGGCCAAGTCCTCGACCTTACCGGCGCGGTCTGCCGGCACGGATTGGATATCGAAGATAGCCTGGATCGCGCCGGAACCTCCGGGCTATTGGGCGAGTATGGCGCCCGATCGTTACTCTGCGCCGAGACGCCGATTTCGGTGTTCGGAGCGCTCCCCGTGGTTCTGCAGCACTGCTATCGCTATATCGTCGTCGGCCACGAGCGCAGCGCCGACTCGCATAATCTGGTCTGGAGCCGAACCGGCGAACCGATCAATCACAATTGGGGTAAGTCGTCGGAAGCGGAGTCACTCATCGACGGATATATCCGGACGCATTTAATAAGCAACCTCACATACTGCAGCGTGCTGCAGCCGGTCTATGACGTGGTGATCTTCAATATGTTGAGGCCCCATCAGCGCGCCGTGGCCGCCACGCATTCGTGCAATATTCGAAAACCGTGGTGCGGCGCTTGCGCCAAGTGTGCCTATGTGGGGCTGAGCTTCATGGCCTACTTGCCCGGCGACACGGTCGGCCGTATTTTCCCGGAGAACATCCTCGATCAACCGTCCAACCAGCCCATTTTCCGCCAACTTCTCGGGCTGGAAAGCCACAAGCCGTTCGAATGCGTGGGCGAAATCGGCGAAGCCCGGCTCGCCATGGAGATCTGCGCCCGGCGAGGGACGCCCGGCAGGGCCGTCCGGATGTACCGCGGAGAAGCCTACCCGCGGGAGATCGCCGCCGATCTCGGACGATACCTGAGCACCGCATCCTCCGCCATGCCGCCAGCCCTGGAACGCCGCATCCTGCCTCTGTTGCGGACTGGCGCCAGCAATGCCCGCGACTACATCGCGCGCTTTATCTAACCACGTCGCTGCCGGAAGTATGCCTTTGACAAACCCGCCGTCACGCCTACGCTAATGTCGGCCAGGACGGGTGGAGACGACGTAGATGTGCGATGGCCCACGAGTTGCGAATACCAAGCGCAAGCAACAATAGCATGCCGACAGCCACAAAGGTGAGGCCCAGTTGGGTGTCGAGGAGTAACAGAACCCCGCCCACTACAAGGATCCCGTATGCCGCAAATGGAAAAGCCGCGTAAGGGATCAGGTCACGCCGTTCGTGGTAGCTCTTCTCACGCTTCCAATTAAACTGGACCCCGCGTAAACTAAAGCGGCGATACCCAGGAGGCAGATGCAAAGAGCGGCCGTGAGCCGAGTATGGTCGCTCAAGCGACAGATCGAGTTCATTCATTAAGGTTTGCCAAGTGCACAATTCCGTCGCTGCTGCCGTTTGCCGGTGCGCTGACAGACACAATCTTCAGCTTCCAGTCTTGAAGCGGCGTACCGTCCAGGTCGAGGTGGCCGGCCAGGTACTCCAGGCGCTGGCTGTTCGACCCCGGGGTCCGAAAACGCTCGTTCAGGAAGTATGGCGGCAAAGACTGGTAGTACAGCGTTGCCTGCACGCGCACGTTCTTCGGATCGATACCGGCGGGCAGCTTGACTTGGTATTTCACGATCGAAACGCCCTTGCCGCTGAGATAGACCTGGTCCGTAGCGGCGCGGCCCTTCGGATAGGTCGACTCCAGGAAGAAGTGTTTCAGCGAGGGATCGGGCCCATCCTTGGTCCAGCCGCTGGGCAGCAGGCGATTGTCTTTGAATTCCACGTCGCGGCGCAGGAAACTGGTGGTGAATTTCCCTTGGGCATCCTGCACTAACTCCTCGTAGATCTGCACCTCATCCTGCCGGTTGATCGGAAACTCCTGGTTATGATGCTCCTGGTACTGCTGTTTGCCGTCGGGCCCCACCTGGAACGACTCGGAGGGCAGCGGCTTCGCGTCCGGCCCGACGATTTCGCCATCCTCGTTGGTTCTGCCGGATGACCAGAGTAGCTTCTCCTGGTCCCCTTGTTTTTCCAAAACCAGAAACTCCAGAAACGCCCGCCGGAATCCGACTCCGCTCGGGAAGCGGTGCCCTGTGCGGTTGGCCACCTGTACTTCGGCGGTCAACATTCCACCGGACACCGAGGAATTCACATCCACCTTTGCCGTGGCCGTCTGCGCCTGCTGCACCATGTTGTCGATCGCATTCGGAAGATCGTTGAGCGATCCCGACATGTAATCGCTGGTCCACAAGCCCATGACCCAACTGAATTGGTTCATCATTTCCAGCAGGAACGCGTTGATGCCCACCAGTTCGTGGCGCCCGTACCCGGTGGTCCGGAACTTCACGTCGAGCTTCTCGGCTGCGGCGCGGTAGTCCGCTTGCGGGAAGCTGTTGTCCTCAATCACGGCGATTTTCCCCTGAATCTGCGGAACGGAGAAGTTATGGATCCGGTTGGCATATCCGTTCGGCATGTGGCAGTCCTGGCAGCTCTTGGAACTGGCGCTCACCGGCTTGAACTCGTCCTGAAACTCGCTGTTGACCCACTCCAGGTATGTCGCCTGTTCAATCGAAAAGACGCTGCTGCCGTCGATGGGGTGGATCGGCGGCGGAGTCTTGTCGATCACCGGCAAGTTGATGGTGTGACAGCTTCCGCACATCCGCGAAGACTTCAGATATGCCGAATCGTGCGGTTTGATTCCCAGGGCGTTGTCCATGGGATAAGTGGCCACGTCGTCGAACGGGCCGAAGAGCTGTTCGGGCTTGCCGGTCTCATACTGCCCGTTGATGGAATGCTCCAGGAAATAGTTCAACCCATCGGGTTTGCCGTATTGCCGGTCTTCCACGATGTGGTGGCAGGTGGTGCAACTGATGCCGTCGCGCGACAGGGCGCCGTATTGGAAGTTCTTGGGGTCCTGCTGATAGGATTCGAACACGAAATCGGGACTGAAGCCAGGGCAGTTCAAGCTGTCCTTGCAGTTGTGGTCCTGGTCGTAGGTTCGCTTTCCCATGGCTCCATGGCAAAGCATGCAGGTATTGATGGCCTGCTGCTGCAGCGCCGCGCTTACCTGCGGATCGGGGATGCTTTTGATATATGCCAGTTCGCTATCGAGCTGCGAGAAGAACACCGGATCGCGTCCCGCCAGGCCCATGGGCGACCAGCGCCATTCTCCGTACGGCGATACGTTAAGATTGATCGTTTGCGGGCCGGCGGACTGCAAGCTGTTGCCGTTCAGGTTCAGCGTCAGTCCATTGCCCTGGCCCAGGTACATGTTGGGCCCGTAGTTCCCCACGGGCGACGCGCTGTGGCACACCTGACACTGGTCGGACGTCAGAAAAAGGTTAGGGCCGGTGGCCGCCGAGACGTAGTGGTCATACGACGCGGCGGGGAAGGGAACCGGCGCCTGTTCTTCAATCCTGGGCGCAACCGAGAACATCGTCCGGAACTCCTGAGTCGAGGCAGCGAGAGTCGGGACCTTCGGCGCAGCGGCCTCCGCCAGGTGGAGGAACTCGTTCTTCTCATGCATCGTCAGATCGAAGGCTGGCGGCTTGGGAGCCGGCGACGGGCCGGGAACCCCCTGCGCGACCGTGCGCCACGTATCGTCCACGCGAAACTGAATCGGCTCGCCCGGAAAACCTTTGATGTTGGTCGAGGCCGAAAACGTGTACTCGCTCTCGGCCGAGGCATGACAGCGGATACAGTACAGCCCGTACCCGGCATTGGGGTACTGTAGCCGGTTGTCGAAGCTCATGGTGCCCCACACTTCTCCCCAGAACCATCCGTCCTTCGACGCCGCCGCGTTCTTGATCATGAAGGTCCAGTCGCTGGGCTGGAGCGCACCATCGTCCAAGCCGGAATATCGGATTGCGGGCGGAGGATACTGCTCCTTGAGGATGACGGCGCCGTCCGCAATCTTCCCCTGCCGGCCGTTGCGCAGCCAAGTCATGACCTCAGGGGAATAGTAGATGCGGACCGCCGGGTGGGTGCCGTAGTAGACGCTGTTGACCCAGTCCCCGGTGTCGCGCACCGCCTTATCCTCACACCACCCCAGTTTCCGGTAAGCACCGGTCTTGAAATACGCCAGCAATCTCTTTTCAAACTCAAAGTTCTCGCCCGGCGGAATCGGCCGTGGAGCCTTCAATTGGTCCGGGACGTGTCGCGCATTCGGACAAGGATCTCCGGCGGACGCAGCGGCTTGCGCCGCCAATCTCAGTCCGCCAAAACCCAATAAAAGGAGGAAGCCTAACCCTTGGAATAAAGCATCGCCGCGCATCTAACCCTCCAAATGGCACAGTTCCGCGAAATCTTTAATGCGAATGAGCCAAATCAGACAGTTATCATACCATTACCGGTTTAGTTTGAAATCGTTTCGCATTAAGTCGCTTGAAAAAGGCTGGCTTCAGCCGACGAATCTCTTGAATTGGCGAATATTGGGTTCCATTCCTGCCAAGCAGCGATCCCCGAACAGCATTTGTACGGGCAAAACACCCGTCGCGTCCGGCCCACGACGGATTCTCCATGTGGACCCCTGTGTAAGCGCACAAGGGGGGCACTTGCTAAAGGGGGCCTGCTCTTCTAAAGTAACGTAATGCGCAGTACGAGGCTGCCGGAACCGTTCTACTTGGGAAGATTTGAGCAGTTCGGGCAAAGGACGCCGCTTAATCAGATATAACGCCATGGAAAACCAAACCATTGTCAACCAATACGCTATGACGCGACAGATCGGCGAAGGCGGAATGGCCCAGGTATGGGAAGCCCAACATCTCCATCTGGACACGCGGGTGGCGATCAAGTTCTTGCTCCCGCGATTTGCCGGGGATCCCGAGTTGGAGGAGCGCTTCCTGGACGAGGCCAGACGGCACGCTCAACTGCAGCATCCCAATATTGTTCCCGTCACCGATTTTTTCCCCGTCGACGGCCACAGCTACATGGTGATGCAGTACATCGAAGGCCGGAATCTCGAGGAACGCATACGCGACCAGCACGGCCCGTTGCCTGTGGATGAAATCCATGCGATCTCCTGGGACGTGCTCAGCGCGCTGTCCTATGCTCATTCGAAAGGCTTGATTCACCGCGATGTGAAGCCGTCGAATATCCTGATCGAGGAACAAAGCGGCCGCGCCTTTCTCATGGATTTCGGCATCGCCAAGGCCATGGACGAGGAACGCAGCAAGACCCGCACGGGAACGGTAATCGGAACCGCCCTTTACATGAGCCCCGACCAGATCTTGACTCCGAAATTGGTAGACGCGCGCTCCGATATCTACAGCTTCGGCTGCGTCTTGTACGCGATGCTGACGGGCGTCGCGCCGTTCGACAGCGAAGGCGCCACCGAGTTCTCCATTAAGGACTGTCACGTCCGCAACGCGCCGCCACCCCTTTCCCATCGCAATCCCTCGATTTCCCCGGCGGTTGCAGAGGTGGTCTTGAAGTGCATGGAGAAGAGTCCGGAAAACCGGTATCAAAATTGCCACGAGGTAATGATCGCCTTGGATGCAGCCATTGCCTCCACGGCGACCCCGCCCGTACAGACCGCATCGGCAGCCGGTGGAAGCATCCCGCCGGTTCCCCCCGGGCCATTCCCGCCTCCACCGGGTCCACCGCCGAGTTTTGTTCCACCGGTCCATCCCGCGACAACGTTCGAGCCCGCACGCCCCTCCAAGAACCGAAGCGTTTTGATCGGCGGACTGGTGGTCTTGGCGCTGGCGGTGGTGTGGGTTGCGTATCGTTATTGGCCGACAACTCCGATCGGCCAAGGGACCGAAACCGCCCAAAAGACCGGCATCGTAACGCCTGCTGAAATGGCGCTGCGGCTCGAAGGTTCTACCACGCTGGGCGACGAGCTCATTCCAGCCATGCTAAAGGCGTTCCTGGCCAAGGAAGGCGCCAAGGATATCGAACCGCAGAAGGGTTCCGGCAACGAGAAAGATCACCTCACGATATTCGCCACCTTGCCGGGCAAGCCGCGGCAGAGCTTCTCCATAATCGCAAATGGGTCGGGTAAGGCATTCACCGCACTGGCTGCTGGTACCGCCGACATCGGCATGGCATCCCGCCAGATTAAGAATGGCGCCAAGCCGCCGGACAACGAGGTGGAGAAGCTGTCGAAGCTCGGCGACATGCTATCGTTCGCTTGTGAACATATTGTCGGACTGGACGGCATCTCGGTCGTCGTTAATTCCGGCAATCCCATCGATTCGCTGGACAAGTCCCAAGTCGCCGACATCTTCCGCGGCCGAATCACCGACTGGGCGCAGATCCCGCACGGCCGCACCGGGCCGATTCACCTCTATAGCCGCAACAAGGATTCGGGCACCTTCGATTTTTTTGTGGGCGCGATTCTGAATGGAGATAAGAATGCGATCTCACCCGACGCCCAGATCAAGGACAATGGTGACGATATCGCGAACGCGGTAGGCGCCGACCCGAACGGCATCGGCTATGTGGGATTGGGGCAGGTCGCCAGTGCCAAGACACTATCCCTATCGGATGGTCTGGGCACGGCTCCACTAGGGCCGACGCCGTTTACCGTCGCCACTGAAGATTACCTTCTATCCCGCCGCCTGTATCTGTATATTCCGGCGAACGCGCCGGAACTGGCCCGCAGTTTTGCGACATTCGCCGAAGGCCCCCTGGGCCAGAGGATAGTGACGGAGTATAAATTCATCGAACAGACCGGCCAGTTCGAGAAGGTTCCGATTCCCGAATCCGCACCCCCGGCGTATCGCAAGGCCGCCTTGGGCAAGTTGCGCTTGAACATCACCTTCCGCTTCCGGCCCAACGGCACCGACTTGGACAATAAGGCTTTGGCCGATATTCATCGAGCTATTAATGCCCTGCAACAGCACGGGGTGCATCAGGGAATCAATCTTCTCGGTTTCGCCGACAGCCAAGGTGGGAACGGTAAGGCGAACTGCGACCTCTCCAAGCAAAGGGCACAGGTTGTGGAAGGCGCGTTCAAGTCGAGCGGCGTGGGATTCGATCAGGTGCTGGGCCTCTGTACCGCCATGCCAGTGGGCGACAACCTCACCGAACCGGGCCGGCAAAAGAACCGGCGCGTGGAAGTCTGGGTGCCATAAAGGGATGAGACCCAAATTGTGGCCGCCGGCTATCCGACCATCCGCCGATCGAGCGCAGCCTGCACCGCCGCGGTGAGCTCGGCGGGATCATAGGGCTTCTTCAGAATGCCGGCCAGACCTTTGCCGGCAAAACGCCCAGCCACCTCCTGCTCGCTGTACCCGCTGGAAAGGATGATGGGGACTCCGGCCCTGATACTTTGTAATTCGGCGGCGGTTTCCTCTCCGTTCATCACCGGCATGGTCAGGTCGAGCACGACGGCAACCACCTCCCCCGCATGCCGCCGGAAGACCCGAATGGCATCGCCGCCATCGCACGCGGTCACCACGGTAAAGCCGGCATTCTCGAGAATGGCGCGCGCCAGATTCCGCATGCCCGATTCGTCGTCCACCACCAGGATCGTCCCGTGGCCCTGCCAGATCCGGACGCCCGCAGGCGGTTCGGCGGGAACCTCCTCGGTCTTGTCCGTGGCGGGGAACAACAACCGGAACGTCGATCCCAGGCCCGGTTGGCTAGACACCTTGAGCGCCCCATGATGCGCGCGCACGATGCCTATCACCGCGGCCAGCCCCAGCCCTCTGCCGGTGAACTTGGTGGTGAAGAATGGATCGAAAATCTGCGCCAGCGTTTCCGGGCTCATACCGCATCCCGTGTCCCAGACCTCCAGATACACGTAGCGGCCTGCCGGCAGATGGTCGTCGAAGTACGTGCTGGAGAGGTAAGCCCGGTCGGCATCTACCATGCCGGTGGTAACCCTGACTACCCCGCCAGTCTCGCCAATGGCCTCCGCCGCATTTGTAATCAAGTTCATCGCGATCTGCCGGATCTGGGCTGGGTCGGCTTCGATGGCCGGCAGAGGGTTCTGCAAGTTGAATTGGATCGCCGTCTTCTTAGGGATCACCGTTTGCAGCAGGTTTGCGGTTTCCTCCGCGAGCCGCGACAGGTTCACGGCTTGCAACGTGAACTGGCCCTTACCCGAATACGCCAGCATCTGGCTGGTCAATTCCGCCGCGCGGCTGGTGGCAGTCTCGATCTCGGCCAGGTTTTCCACTACCGGCGATCCCGGCGGCAGGTCCAATAGGGCAATCCGGGCATTGCCCATAATAATGGTAAGCAGATTGTTGAAATCGTGCGCCAGGCCCCCTGCCAGAATGCCGAGGCTTTGCAACCGCTGGGCGTGTTGCACCTGCGCCTCCAGCCTGCGGTTCTCCTCCACCGCCCGTTGCCGGTCGCTGATGTCGGCCACCGTGCCGATGCATCCGGTGACGTCGCCCGCGGGCCCCCGTTCCGCGGCAAAATGCGTTAACGCCCAAACCGTGGAACCGTCGCGCCGCACGATGCGGTGCTCGAGGGAACCAGGCCCTCCGCCCGCTACCACTTTTCGCCATTCCGTCGCGAGCCGGACCCGATCGTCCGGATCCAGGATCCGGTCCCAGCGGCCCTGGCCGGCTTCCTCCGTGCTGATACCGCAAATCTCGCATGCCCGGTCATTGACGTAAAGGCAGCGGCCGGCGGCGTCCGTGCGAAAGATGCCGACCGGCGCCAGATTCGTCAGCACTTGATAATGCTGGTCGGATTGCCGCAACGCTTCATTGGTTAGCAAGAGTTCAGCGGTGCGCTCCGCCACGCGGATAGCCAATTCGTCGTGCGCGATGCGCAATGCTTCCCGATCCTGCCGGGCCTCGGTCACGTCCAGGCATGAGCCGATGTGGCCGGCGAATTGGCCGGCGGAGTTGAAACGCGGGGTCCCGGTGTCCAGAATCCAACGGTACTCGCCATCCGCGCGGCGTATGCGATACTCCGCTTGAAAGCTTTCACGCCGGGCGATGGCCCTGGTGAAATTCGCCAGGCAGCGTTCCCTGTCTTCGGGATGAAAGCCTTCCGCCCAACCGCTGCCGAGTTCCTGTTCCAATGTCCGGCCCGTAAAATCCAACCAGCCTTTATTCACGAATTTGCACCGGCCCTCGGCGTCGGAAATCCAGATGAATACCGGCGCAGTGTCGGCCATGCCACGAAAGCGCCGCTCGCTCTCCTTCAGCGCCTCTTCGGCGCGGACCCGCTCGGTGATGTCCTGGGCGTGGCCCAGCACGCGCGGCGGCCCGGCTGGCTCCTCGTACAGGACGTTCCGGTAAAGCCAGATGCGTTCGCTCCCGTCCCGGGCAACCAGGCGCATCAGGCCCGCGTCGCTGCGATTGCGCCGGATGCGATCCAGATAAGCGTCGAAGAGGGGGCGAACCGGCGGCGCCAGAAAACTCTTCATATTCACGCCAACACCGTCTTGCGGCCGGAAACCGAGCGATTGAGCGGCAGCCGGATTGACAATCAGCAGGACGCCATCCAGGTCGTGCACACACATCAAACCTAAGCTGTCCTCGAAGAGCTCCCGGTAGAGGCGCTGCTCTTGACGCAACTCTGCCTGCGCGCTGTGCCGCTCTGCGACGATCGCCTCGAGTTCCGCAATCCTGCGGCGTGCGTCGGCCAGATCGCTCGCGGGACGTTCCGTGCCGTCAGTTTCGGCGTTTATGTCGGCGTTTATCTCAGCGTTTGTCTCAGCCATGGATGCGGGCCCAAATCAAATTGACTTATCCGGCCCCAATCGAAGTGATGTTTGGCGCATTTGAGTGGATTTCATAAGCCTAACGCAAATTGCCGAAAATCGGCAACCGGAGCGTGTCTTTCCCCGGTTATCTTGTGGAATCGGTCGCAGCGGAATCCCCGCTGAATCGGTGTCCCGGACTGACGAATCTACTGCGCAACGCCGCCCATCTCTAGGCCGGCCCGGTTCTTCGCGGCGTCTGCAAGCTCTTCTTCGGTTCCGACCAGAAAGTAATGGCGCCCATCCGAATCGGCGAAGAGGGTTCGCAGCTTTACCGTAGCGTCTTTATAGGGTTCGATCGGGCCGATGGAAGAAAACTCGATCTTAGTGCCGTCGGAGTAAGCGGCGATCGTCTCGTGCCAACTCCGAAAAGGCGCTACTGTCCGCGCTCTTAGCCGTCCATCGGCGCCAATACTATAGACCCACGCGCCGTCGCTGTCTTTCGGCGCCGGACCGGCATGGGGATCCTCCTCAACCACGAACGCGCCCCGGAAACCCTTCGGTATTACGAATTTGATTAGCTCCACTTGGCCTTCTGCATTGTGCGCATTTGTTTAGAACGTCCACCATCCCGACTTGAACGTTGTGGACCGTCTCAAGTTAACATTTCCAGGCCCCGTATCGGAAGATTTGTAAGTCCACACGCTGCCGCCATTGATCAGCAGTTCATAGTAGGGAAACAGATTGTTAGTCACATCGAATTTCACATTTGTCTTACCGCCGGCATCCCGTTTGACATCGAATACCAGTGCGTAGTCGATATCGGGAGAGAGGCTGCTAAAAGGGTAGGCGGCCGCGCCCGAGGTGGTGACCGTCGACTCGTCCGGAGAGTTGTCCACAGCAGTCTCTTTCGACGTGACCGGGGCGGATTTCGAGTAGGGGCCGTCGAGAGAGCCGGTTTCATCCTTTGAAGTAACGTAGCCGGTGTGCTTCCAGCGGACATGTGTACTGCCCGATGTATCGTGTGTAAACGACGTTTTGCCGCCCAGATGGCCAATGTCCGACTGCGCGATGCTACCCGTAAATCCGACGCGGTGAGCCCCGCCGCCAAAACCCCGGTTGTCCGTGGCATAGCACCACGCCCCATTACCCAAATAGGCAACACTGTCGGGTTCCTCCAGCCACGTTCCCGGTAGGGATTTGATGGCGGCATCGAACGCGGGCTGATTCTTGAGGTCGGTAGGGTGATCGTAACTTGCGAACGAGCTTCCCAGCGAGCCCGGTATGAAGGCGTTGAATTCGATGTTGAGTTTCGATCCGGAAGCCGGTCCGGCCGGTGCAGCACCACCGCCGGCCTCCGCCGGGCTCGCGTCGGCGTTGGTGGCGCCCGGCGCTTGGGCGGGCTGGGTCGCGGGCGCTCCCGCATCGGGCACCTGCCGCTGGACGCTGGTCCCCTGCTGGAGGGTATGCACAAGCTCGTGCGCGATTAGCTTTTGCCCTTCCAGGCTGGACGAATTGTACTGATCCCGGGCGAAGACTATATGGTCCCCGGCGGTATAAGCGCGTGCGCCGATCATAGAGGCGGAGTCGGCCGCGGTTGCATCGCGGTGCACGCGCACATTTTCGAAACCGTGCCCGAATTTCGACTCAAACGACTGCCGCGGTTGCGTGTCGAATGCCTCGCCGGGCGATGCCAGCACGTTCTCAACTAGAGGCGGAACGTCCGGTCTTGCCGGTCCTTCGGCCGCTCTGCTCACCAGGATGCCACCGGCGGTCCCGAATTTGCCAAGGGGATCCGATGGTTGCTCATCGGGTGCACGCATGACACTTTCAGAGATGGCATCGGCCTCGCGTTCCAGAGGGTCGTCTACGGCGCCGATCTCCAGCTTCGGCTGGATGCGCCAGTGTTGGGGCGCGCTGGACACAACGGCAGGAAGCACGGAGATTCCGCCGAAGTTCCAAGCAGCCCCGCCGGATGCGTTCGCCCCTTCTCGATCCCCAACCGAAGACCGATGGATCCACGGTTCATGGACCGGTTCTCGCCTGCATTCTGGGCGGGTTGGAGATCTCCTCGCCAAAGCGGTTCTTAACATCATCCGGATCTGGCACTCCTTGGCGCATTTCTTCCGTGATGCCGGCCTCACGGCCTAAACCACTATACAGCGGTTTGTGCAAAGGCAAAATCGCCACGTTCTTATTTCGCAGAAAAAAGCTTGCTCACGGCGACATGTGGAAGAACGTTCCTCCGCCGGCATCGAAGAAAACATGCCCGGCGTAAGAACCGGTTTTGATGTCCGCCGGCAAGGCAGCCGCGGCTGGCGAGGCCAGAGCCTCCTTTGCCTTCCCACCAGCAAAGGAAAAGAGCACGCCGGTTTGTGTGGCGTCCAGAAAGATCGCACTGCCGCGCGCCGCGTCGCTGGCGCCCACGACCGAAACCAGGATCGTAACTATGGCTTTCACGTTGCCGCCGGTGGAGGCGTAATCGGCCCAGGACTTGGCTGAGCGCCACTGGATCGCGTGAGCCACGAGCCGCACCGCCATCATATCGGTCCAGGTATCGACGACCGATTGCGGCACGTTTGTGGGCCCGGAGCCAAGCGTCTTGGCTTGCGCGGCAGCAAGCGACGGGCCGTGCTTGGGGTCTTCGGCCAGATTAATAAACTGGCTCAGGATCCTAGGTTCGAGCTGAATAAGGTGCAGCGCGTCGTCACCCTCTTCCACCGCGCCGCTGGTCGTATTCACCACCAAAGCCTGCCCGCCCGTCCACGCGATACCGATATCGAGAAACCGGTCCTGCGCCGTGGGATCGGCGGCGAAGAAGGATTGCATGAGGTCCGCGAGTTTTGCCCGCGTGAATCCGGATGCCAGCGTCACCACTGCATCATCGTAGGTGTTCACAGCGGATAGATGACCCTCGCGGCTGATTTCCTCGGCGATGGCATCAAGGATCCTTTGCCGCTTGGGATCGGACGCACCCGCCGCCGCTCCCGCCGCCTCATTGCTTCCGGCGTAGAAGTAGCCAGCCTGGGTATCCTTTTTGAAAGGCTTGACTGAGAGTTTGTCCGAAGCCGCGGGCAACTTTTCACGCGCATCGCGGATGGCCTGCACAATGCCCTTTTCGGTTTCGCCAAGCTGGCGGACAGGCACATCGGGAATGTTCAATTCCAGTTTACCGGAGACCTTCGAGATGTGTTGGTCTCTTCCGCGCTTCACTCGGGGAAGTATCGACGGCCAATCGCGGACAGCGAGCGAAATCTCCACTTCGCGGCCGCGTTTGAGCAGCCCGCTGGCATGTTCGAGGTCAGCCTGGCGGTTTGGGTCGTTGCCCGCGGAAGCCTTGGCCAAGACCGCGCGTATGCCATCCAGGATGGCGACGCCATCCTTGGTGCTGGAAAGCTCGGTGGCGTTGTGGCCCACGAATTCCATGAACTTGAGCGAAGCGCCCAGAGCCTCCGCATCGGGCATCTGCCGCAGGCAGGCGAGCACGAACGCCTGGCTTTCCGCCGCATTAGCCATTGCGCGCGCGCCCAGGGCGTAGCCTCGTGCCAAAGGTTCTGTCTTGTCCGCAAGAAATGCCTTGGCCGCCTCTTCCACATGGCTGGCATCGTCCTTTGCCAGCGCCGCGGCCGGCTGGGAAAGGAACGATGCATCGTCTTCCTTGAAGGCGCCGGCAAGCGATTGGATCGCAGGCGGGCTAACCACGCCTTCGCCGGAATCGCTGTCTATGAGCACGGGAAGCGGGAGACGCATCCCGGCTTTCCAGTTCTCCCAACGAAGGCCCAGCGTGGAACTGTCGTAAACGGCCAAGCCGCGCGCGAGTTGGTCCCCGGTTAGCGGGGCTGCGGGCACATCGGGTTCGCCGAGGTTAGGGTTTGGCTTCGAAGGAGTAGAGTCGTTCCACAGCGGCAGAAGCAGGTCGCCCAGGGCCTTCATTGTGGCGCCGGTTCCGATGATGACGTTGAGTCTGTCTGCAAAGTCCCCCTGGCTGCCACCTTCGGAGGGGACCTGACCTCGCCGCGCAGTCGCGATTGAGCGCGGGTAGAACGAAATCTTCCCGCCCCCGAGCTGAGTGCCCTTGCGGATAACGGTACTGAGCGGAACTGGCGGCGTGTCCTTAGCCGGAGCGCGGGCCAGGGGCAGGGCTTCGCCGGGAAGGTTTGGCGCTCGCGCTTGGATCAACGGCCGCTGGCCGGGCACAGCTTTGCGTTCCGGAAGGTCCTCCACGCCGCCGATCTCAAGCTTCGGCTGGATGCGCCAGTGCTGCGGCGCACTGGATGCAACGGCTGGAAGTACGGGAGTTCCGCCGAAAGTCCAGGAAACCCCGCGGGACACCGTCGCCCGATGTCGATCCGGAACCGGAGATTGTGGGAGCCGCGTGGCACGGCCGGGGTCCCGTCTGCCTCTCGGCCCGGTGGAGGATGTCGTGGGAGGAGCGGCTCTTAATCTCATCCGGCACTCCGCCGCGACCTCTGTTCACCGCTACGCGCTGTCTTGCGGGATTTCGAATCAGATCTTACACTATGTCTTTTGGCCGGCCCGGGACAGACGCTCGATCGCCGCATTACATTGACCGATAACAGCATAGTGCCATTCGTCCTTAGTATCGAGTTTCCCGTAGCGCGCGCACAGATCGAGCAGGGGCGCTAGAGCCCGAATGTCTCCTATCCGGTTGAGCACTAGCACGATGTATGCGATGCGCTTCATCGACTGGCTGGTCCCGATTCGTTCCAACAAGAGCGGTACGATGCCAGCCCCCATGTCGACAAGCTCCTCTATTGCGCCGACATCGGGTAGCTCGGGCGTGCCGAGGTCAAACGAAACGGGCTCCGCCCCATCCAACGCGTCGAGAAGCGAGTCAACTTGTTCAGCAGGTGTGGGCGATGTCATCCCGCGCCGATCCGGTCATGCTAAGGTATTTGCGGTCACGACGCCGCCTGCGACGCGGACCGATTGAGACCAACTGACCGACTGACGCCCGCCGGGACCGACCAGCGAGGAGACGAAGTCGGTGTCGCGCTCCACATCGGGCCGGGAAGGGCCGAAATTGACGCTGGGTGGATCGGCCATCGAAATGATGTAGCCGGCCGGAGCGACTCCGCCGCCCAGGAAGTCTTGGCGTGCCGGCGCGCGCGTGAAATCGCGGCCGGACTGGGCTATATCGTCAAACGTCTTGCCCTCTAGAGGCTGCTTGGCGCCACCGACACGAAAGCGAGCGACACTGGCCGTCTGCTCCAGATGAAATCGCGACGGATCGCATGGGCCTGGGATGACGCCAAAGAGCTGCGCATTCCCGCCGGCCTGAGTGCTCGTTTCGAAAGGTCCGCCGGCGCCCGCGTGAGCCCAGAATCCGCGCCCGCTCAGATCCGGGTAATAGCTGTCCATCGTCAATCCCCCAAGGAACGAGCCGGAGACGATCTTGTTCATGCTGGCCGGCTGTGCGCACGCATCGGCCGGCGTGGGCCCTGCGGGAGACGGGCCCGCGGGTGCGGGGCCGCCGCCACCTTTCTGCGGGGGATCGAAAACGTCTTGCTCGGCGCCATCGGCGGTCGGGATGGCGGGTGAGGATCGTGCATCGGCCATGGGAGCCGGAATCGGAAAAATTCGCAGCGTCCCGAAATTGAATGTGTCGCGAGACTGTCCGTCAGGCTTTTGTGCCTGGCCCGCGAGCCATGGTCCGGTCGCTGCTTGCCGATCTGGCGCCGGCGTTGCCGCATGGACGGGTATCCGGCTGAAATCAAGACCGCAACGGTCAGTTTCGGTTGGCGAGTTTCCTTTGACATCCTGCGAACCCGCTTCTAACCGCCGCTCTGACACGTGGCTTTGCGCAAAGCGGCCGCGCATTATCGCGGATTCAGCGGGGGTAGCTTCCCGTGTGAGCCTCTGCTTCTCCGCGAATGTGCACATAAGCAAATGTCCTTCGTTCGATCAAGCAGTTACGAGACTCCAATATCGCTGTCCGTAGCGCTTTTGTCCTTGCCGCCGGCGGGCGAGAGATCCGGTATATCGCTTTGCTGAATCACATGCGCCAGTTCATGCGCGAGCAGTCTCTGTCCCGATCCGGATGCCGGCGCCAACTGGCCCTGGCCAAATACGATATTCGTGCCGACCGTGTAGGCGTGCGCACCCAAGACGCGCGCAGACTCTGCCGCCGTGGCATCCGTATGCACGCGCACCTGGCTCAGGTCGCGGCTGAAGCGTGGCTCCATGAATGCTCGAGTTTGTGGATCGAGGGGCTGACCGGGCGAGCCCAGCACGCGATGCACGATGCCGGGAGCTTCGCCGGAGGGGGCTTCGGACGTCCCAGTCAGCTTGGTGTGCAAGGTGTCCTTCTTTTCTTCATCCTCTTCTTGACAGCCCGCACACTTGCGGCTCACTTGTTGAGGCGCGGCGGCGGTAGGGAGTTCCGGGTCCGGCATGCGCATCACCTGATCGGCCACGCGGTCCGCCTCGTGCTCCAGCGGATCGTCCACCTTCCCGACAACCAGCTTCGCCTGTATGAATGGCGTTTGAGGCGAGCTCGCGCGATCAGGCGGAAACAACGGGATTTTGCTGAAATCCCATGACAGTCCCGGCGATCTCACACGGTCCGACGGATGTGCCGTCTGGCGGTCCACGCGTTGCGCCGGCGGACGTGGCGCCCGTTTGGATGCGTAGGTCTCGGCGGCACTATCGGCGGATTTGGTTTGCGTCTTTGCCGGCGGAGCAAACACGATTGCGCTTCCTCGAGACTTGGCTGATGCCGGCCGGAGCTTCTACTCTGGTTCCCGGCTTCTGGCTTAGTATACATCAGGCCGCCATCGTTTGGAAGGGGGTTCGACGAATGCGAATTATGCGGGGGTTCGACGAATCAGCGGCGCCCGCAATGACGGCCTCAATCGCGCTTCTCCTCAAACGATTGCAGCGCGAGCTGAATGTAACGGAGCACCCGCTCGTGCGCCTCTCGGGTCTGGCGGCTGGTGAGTGCGGACCGCGCTTCTGCGCCTCCTAGATAAGAAAGCGCTTCGGCCGCGCACCAGCGCACCATGGGCGCGTCGTCTTCCAGAGCCGCGGCGATCTGCGTCAAACCCGGCTGGAAACGCATCAGGCCGAGGGCGTACAGCGAGCTCGCGCGTATGTGTATGTGGGAAGAGCCGCGCAGCAAGGTCAGGAGCTTTTCGCCCAAGCGGGTGCGCAGGCCGCCGTCAACGGTTTGCCCGAAAGCGCAGTTGCCGATGGCGTCGGCGGCCGCGGCTGCCACCTCCGGAACCTGATCGTCGAGCGCCGCGAGCAAGCACTCGAGGGCTTCCGGATCGGCCATCGAAGAGAACATGCTGCAGAGCACCTGCCGAACCTGTGGGGAAGAGGCTTGCCTGAGCGCCTCGCAAAGAACCGGAGTTTTTCCAGGCACGTCAAGTAGTTCGATATAGGTCCGCCCTTCGCGGCCGCCGCTTTCCACCCGTTCAATGACTTCCGTTGGACTCAACCGGCTCATAGATTTAGTGGGTGATCGTCCCATCCTGACCTACGTTAGTGTGCGTACCATCGGGATGTTGGACATCCCATTCGAAGAAGACGCCGGCGCGGGCCTTGGTGCGGTCCACCTGCCAGACATTGTCCTTGTCATCGATGTACCCGGGCTTGTCGGGGGATTGGGTCACCTCCAGATTGGGGTCCTTACTTCGATACGGGACCTCACCGCCGGTCGGGAGTTTGTTTTTCGGATAATTCAAGTGCGGACGCGGATCGGCCGCAGTAGCGGCTGGGGCTTCGGGCACCGCGCCGGCCATCTCCTCCTCAAGGTCGCGCAACTCCGTTTCCCTATCGGTATATTCGGGCTCCAGGATTTCCTCGCGTTCCGCTGCCGTTTCGGCCGCTGCGAGATCCGTACGCAGACGGTCCAACTGCTCGCGCAACTGCCGAATGCGCGCGGTCCATTGGGCACGGTTCGGATTCTCGACCGGCACTTCCGCCGCTTTTTGACTGAGATCGAAGGCCTCCTTCTGGAGAGTGGCCACGCGGTCCGGCAGCGGGATGCGCGCCATAGCTTTGTTGTGGACCAGAACTCCCAGCGGCGAGACCAGGAATGTATGCAATCCGTCGACGGTCAAGTTGAAGACATCCAGCGGACCGCTTTTTCGCTGTACCGAATCCACCGTAACGGCGCCTCTCGAGAGTGAAAGCAGGCGCGCCCCCGGAGCCAGTTCCTTCGCCGGGCGCCATCCCGCATCGGCCACCCAATAGGGGTGTTCACCGGTACAGGTGATGGTCACGCCATCCACAACCAGGTCGAGTGCCTCGTGAACGGCGCGGCGCGGAAGACCCGCCACACGATGCGTCCCGGTAAAGCCGGTGAGCGGGTCGATCGATAGTATTTCGTCTTCGAGGCAGAGACTCTCAATCGGCTGGTCCCCGTGCGGAGTAGGTACCAAGGTTCCGCCCGCAAAGCAGGCGGGCGATTCATTTCCGGACGGCTCGGATTGCCCGGGCGCGTTCTTCTGCCGCTCGACAAAATCGGCGAGCTTGCCTGGCGGGTCACCGGTTCCTTCGCGCAAGTAGCGGGCGCGCTCCCGATTGAAGGCGCTAGCGACGTCCGCCCGCGTGCCTTTTGTCTGGGACGCCATCTTGTCGTAGAACTGGGCTGCAAGGCTGGCTTCTTCGGGACTCAATTCTCCATGGCCGAGGCTGCCTTCGAGCACGCGCTGGACCTTGCCGAAATCGACATTCTCTGGCCAGCCCGAAGGCGGACGGGTCCTGCCGGCGCCGGACGCCGGATCGGTCGAAGGCTCGGTTTTGGGCGTCTGGCCGCCTTCCCCGGCAGGCGGTTCTCCCTTGCCGCCGCTCGGGGGCGTGCCAGACCCTGGAGCGGCTGGTTTCGGAGAGCCCTCGCCGATGGGCTTTGGAACCTGGATGGCCTCCTGCGGCACGCCTTCGTCTCGCAGGAACCGTTCGTAATCGGAATTGGCGTTCCACGGGGTGTCTTCAAACCGCTTGGTCTGGGTCTTGCCTTCGCTGTCCACATACGTAATCCAGTAAGGCTTGTCGGCGTGCGGGTCGTAGCCGATTTCCGTCTTGAGCGGCTGCTTAGTGGCGGGATCCGTGTACCGGATGGAGGTCGAGATCGAGGCCTCGGGCTGATGCCCCGTGATCTGGTAATACCTCATCGCGTAGAAATCCTGCATGGATGCAAGCTTCGCGTAGGGTTCGCTGCCCGGGTGGTAGTGCTCGACCAGGATCCAGACCTTCTCCATTCCCGGTTCGCTGGCGAAATCGGTGGGTACCGAAGCGTGCTCTCCCTGCACCACCAGGTATTCGCCGCCGACGCTGTCCCGATAGATCGCCGCTTCCCGGCCGGGGTCCACGGATATCGACTGGTTGTAGCTTTTGTGCGCCTCCTCGACGCTTTCGACGATGTGGGTAAGCCCGGCCGGGTACGGGTCGACGTCGGGTGTTGGGGCCTTGGGCTCAGGTTTGGCTCCGGGCGTTTCCGTAGCCTTGGGCTCCGGAATGGCGGGCGTCTGCGATTGCGCGGCTGGCGGCTTGGCCGGCTCGCCGGTGGCAGGCGGGACCTCCACATTCTCTTTCGATGCCGGCGCCTGCCCCGGTTCTCCAGGTTTGCTGGCCTGCTTCTCCTCCGTCTCAACCGGTGGTTTGCCGTGCTCCGCGCGCCAGTCCAGCATATCGCTGAGGAACCGCCTGTCTTCGGGCGCAAGGTCTTTCTCACCCATCTTGGCCGTGATCTCTTCGGTGCGGCCCTCATACGCCAGCTTCCGTAATGCCGGGTCGACCTGCTCTCCCGGCGGGGGCGCGCCGGGCGCTTGCGCGGCAGCGCCGTGAAGCGCGTGGGCCATCAGCACGAAGCCGCCGGTCATGGCGGCGCCCTGCAGGATGCTCGCGATGGCAGCGTCGCGCTTCTTGGCGGCGTCCTCCTTTTTCATCCCTTGTGTCAAATCGAGCTGATACTCCTGATTGGCTTTGTCGATCTCCCCCTTCGTGCTGGCCGCCAGGAATACCAGTTGGGCCTTGTCGGCCACCTTGATGGAAAGCTGAACGCCTCCGGGGACGGACTCGAGCGGCATCGTTCCCACGCTGGCGAGGCTGGTGGCGATCTGCAGGATGTCCACCGCCTCAACGCTCCAGTCGTCGCCGAATTGCCCCGTGCGCACGCGCTGCTCGATGCTGACGCCGGCCTGCACGACGCCCGCCGCGGCCGCCGACACCACGATCACTTTGACCCAAATTGGCGTGGTGGTGCCTTCGGTGAATACCGCGCCTGCCACTAGCCCAGCCGCGCCCAGGGCTATGCCGCCGTACCCAGCCGCTATCTTCACGTCTTTGGTCAAATTGCGTGTATCGATAATCTTGGTTACGATCTCCGGCGCCGACTCATGCAACTGGACTGCGAGCTTCACTTTGCCATCGGGATAGGCGTTCTCCGAACCCAGCGCGGCGCACGTGGCGTCGACGGCGTCGCGCTCGGCCTGCTTCCGCGCCGCGGGCTCGTCGCTGCCCACGGGAACCTCCCTTGTCGCCGTGTAGCGGGGCGCGCTCGAAACCGAAGTCAAATCCGCGATCAAGACCGTGTACTGGATTTTATCCGCGTCTTTCTTGACGGAGTCGTACATGGTCAGCTTCAGCGGCCAGGACTCCGAGCGCACTTCCGATAGAAACACGGCCTGCGCAATATAGGGCCTGCCGGCGCTGCCGACTTCAGCGTTGAACTGGTCGAGCTTCTCGATCTTTTCGGTGAGCAGCTTGATCGCTTCCGCGGCCTCCTCTTGCGTGAACTGTTTGGGGACCAGGCTCTTGATGGTGGCGATCTGGTCCTGGAGCGCGGCCTTTTGTTGGTCGAACGTGAGGCCCTTGGCGAACTCTTTGACATGGAGCTGGCCATCGGCTCCGATCTCGAACAGGCTCGGGCCGGCCTGTCCCTTCATCATCCCGGTGAACAGCTCGTCGAGCCGCTGCGCGGAATCGACCACGGTCACCGATCGCGACTTGTAGAGGGAGGCGCTGCCCCGGAAATGTTCGCTGGTAACAGTGACATTGATGACGAAGACGCCCGGTTTGAGGAACTTGAGACTATGGGAGATCGCACCCGTGCCCTGGTCCGGCAGCAAGCCCTCGTTGACTCCGCCCTCCGGTCCTTCGACGCTCCAATGGAAATTTGCCTTGTTGGGGAAGCCGTTGATCAGGACATTGTCGGCCGGTTGCGGCCCCATAACCATGCGCGCCTCAAACTCGGAACCCACCACGTAGCGGCGATCCGGGATCTCGGGGCTCAGTACCATTTCGCCCGCGGGATCGAACTTGTATTGGTCCGCCACCACGCCGGTGGGTTTGCCGTCCTCGGTGGGGGGCAGCCGATTCCCGGCTACCCAGTTTTCCACCAGCGCCCGCCACTTCGCCGGGTCGCTGAAATCCAGTTCCTGGTCGGGATTGGTCGGTGCGGCCGGGGCCTGCTGCTTCTGCAGCCAGGCAACGAAATCTTCGAAGGATTTGTCCTTTAGCTGATCCGGGTAGTGCTCCTTCAAATAGTCGTAGACCTTGTGCAGCCGCTCGACAGCCTTGGGATCTCCATCCGGATTCAGCCCGCCTTTGACGCCGCCTTCCTTGCCCGTCCCGCCTTCCTGCCCGTCTGGTTTCTCGGGGCCGGCGGGCTTGTCCAGGTAGCTCTGCCACGCTTCCTTGCCGAACAAACTCTCCATGATTTCGCGCGTGAACGGTTTGATGGTGCCTTTGTCCAAGCTCGACAGGACGGAGAATTGGAGGTCGCCGAGGGTGCCGCGAATGGCCGGCAAGATCGAGAGTCCGGTCTTGGCTTCGAGCGCGGCGAAGATCCTTTCGTTGAGCGCGGGGTTCTTGACCAGCCACCCGCCATTCACCTGGGTTGGGTTGGTGCCCAGTATCAAATCGGTGCGGAAAACGAGCGTCATCGCCTCGCCCGAACGCAGCCAATAAATTTCCATGTCGGGTGGTGGCCCGAAAGTGGCGAGCATGCGGGTCATGTTGATGTTGATGGCTTCCGCTTGGCCCGGGTCCGACAGCGTCAATACCAAGTTCGGGATTTCCTTGTCGACGGCATCCGAGGTGATCCAAGCGAATCCGCGCGCGGACGCAACGGCGAGGACCAGTTCCTTGATTGCATCCGCCAGGCTGAAGCTGCCGGTAGCTCCCGACCAGCCTTTTTCCTTTAGCCAACTGACCCTAACGGTCGCCGTCCATCCACCGACCTGATAGGGAACGCCCTCGGGCAACTGCGGCGCGGCGGGAGCGCCACCAGCAGGCTGGACATCGTTGGCGTTCTTGCCCGTAACTTCTACCTTTCCCTCAGCAGCCGGGCTTCCGCCTGGGCCGCCAGCCCTGGCGATCTTAAACGTTCCCTGCGTGATCGACGGTCCGTGACCCGCCCGCGCGGCTTCCGCCGCCGCTTGGGTGTTACTCTTCAGCGGCTCGGGAGCGGGTCTCGGGTCTGGGATGCGCGCCTGTACGGAGGCCGGCGGGGAGAATGTGCTGAAAGGGTAGGTTTGAGATAGGCTGGTCCCATCGGGCGGAAACAAGGGAATCTTGCTGAAATCCCAGGATAAGCCCGGAGCCGTGACCCTGTCCGGCGCGTGTGCCAGCGGGCGACCGGCATGCTGCGCCAGCGGAGCCGGCGACCGATGCCCACTATTACGCTGGACCAGATGTATTTGCTCCGCGGCGCCGCTTGCCGGCCGGGCCGCTTCCGAAGTATGCGTCTCGGCGGTGGTGTTTGCGGTCTTGGCTTTCGTCTTCTTATTGACCGGCGGAGCAAACACGACTGCGCCTCCTTGGGAGACTTGGCCAGATGCTGGGCGGCATGTCCATTGCGGCTCGCAGCGTATGGGTTAGTATACATCAGGCTGCTGTAGTTTCAGAAATGGTTGAGTTTCGAATGTAATGCAGTACCTGCCTTTGTGTCATCCTGTACGTCGCTTTGCATATCTCATGCCAGTCGACCCACGCGGCAGAGGTGTTGGCGGAAACCCGGACAATACCGGATCGCCAACAGGGCAGGTGAGGTCCATTTTTTGGCCATGGCTTGTGCCGTCAAGACGTTCCAAACTTTTTTGACTATGAGTATTGACAACGGAACGGAAGTGGGTCATGATTTTTGAGGACAGTGAGTTGGCTGCAACTGCTGGCTCTGTCATGATGGACAAGCGTCCTCATTTCATTCAAAGTGAGGACAAAAACGGGGTTGCTGTCTCATTCCGGCGCATCGAGAGGCGTCCGGCCGTAAGTGTTTATAAAGTGCACGCCGGCAATCGGGCGGCGGATGTGAATTCCGCCAGCTCGACGATAAGGAGGTTCTGTGCCGTCATATTTGCACCCTGGTGTTTACGTTCAAGAAGTACCTTCGGCGGTTCAACCCATTCAGGGAGTGAGCACGTCGACCGCCGCGTTTATCGGCATCGCGAGCCAAGGGCCTGTTCCGGGAACGCTGCTGCCCACGGGACAGCCGGCGCAGCCGGTGCTGGTGACGAGCTTCACCGAGTACACCAGGCAGTTCGGCAGTTTCCGGACGGACAGTTTTCTGACTTACGCGGTGCAAGCGTTCTTCCAGAATGGGGGGCAGAGCCTCTACATCGTGCGCGTGATTCCGCCGGTGCCCGCTGGTCCGCCGACAAGTCCGCCGGCGAATGCGGTGTCGATTGCAACTGCGGTGGTCGGCAGCGGCGCGGGCGCGCTGAACGTTTCCGCGGCCAGCCAAGGCGCATGGGGCGGCACAGTCGCGAGCGGTGGGATCTACATACAGATCGCACCGAGTTCGGACGGAGATGCGAACAATTTCAAGGTGCTGGTGATGTTCGGGGCGACCGCGCTCGCAGCTTTGGGTAATATCGTTGAAACCTACGACCGGGTTACCTACGATGGAAGCCCATCGCTGGCTGCGGGGTATCCGAATCCAGCCGATTATGCGCGGATCGATGTCAACAGCGGGTCCGAGTATATTGCGATCACCAACGACTTCACGGCGCGTCCGGCAAATACGCCGCTCGATCCGATCAGCGGCAAGCCGCAGATCGTGGCGCTGACCGGAGGCAGCGACGGAGACAGCACCACGGTGAATTTCGTGGGCGAGCCCGCGGCCGACAACACCGTGACAGGCACCGGGCTATACGCGCTGGACAAAATTACCGACGTGAATCTGATCGCGATTCCGGGGCAAGGCGACATTCCGACGGTGAACGCGGGGATGGACTATTGCAAGAATCAGCGCCCGCTGCAGGACTGCTTCTTCATAGGAGACATGGGGTCCGTGGTGGGGGCGGGCGGGGCGACCAGCGTCCAGAACGCGCGCCGAGACGACGTAACGCCAACCATCCGCACCATCGCGGACGCGCGCAATTTTGCGACCGTGGGCATAGGGGGTGTGCAGTTGGATAAGTCGGCAGGCGACTTCGGAGCGGTTTACTTCCCGTGGATGTACGCGCAGGATCCGATTGGAGCCGGCCTGAACCCCACGATCTTGTTGCCGCCGTCCGGGTTCATGGCGGGCATCTATGCGCGAATCGACAACTCGCGCGGGGTGTTCAAGGCGCCGGCGGGAACCGAAGCAGGCGTAGCTGGCGCGCTAGCGCCCTACGTGGTGGTGAGCGATACCGAGCAGGACCAACTGAACCCGGTGATGGTGAACGTGCTGCGCAGTGTGCCGGGAAGCGGGTTGGTGGTGTGGGGAGCGCGCACCATCGGCAGCGATGCGTCGTGGCGTTACATTCCGGTGCGGCGCGTCGCGATCTTCCTGCGCGTGAGCATCTACAACGGGATCCAGTGGGCCGTATTCGAACCAAACGACGAACCGCTGTGGGCCAGCTTGCGGCTTAACCTGCGTTCGTTCATGCTGACTCAGTTCCGCGCGGGCGCGTTCCAGGGGAGCACGCCGGACGATGCATTCTTCGTCATGTGCGACAAGACTACCACGACGTCGACGGACCAGGACAACGGCGTGGTGAACATTCTGGTAGGCTTCGCGCCGCTGAAGCCGGCCGAGTTCGTGGTACTGAAGCTCAGCCAGATTGTCAACCAGGCGGCCTCATAAGCTGGGATGTGCGAAAAGGACATCAGAGGAGGGAATCATGGCACGAATGACTCCACAGACTAACAGATTCGATCCGTATCGGAGCTTCCGTTTCAAGGTGAAATGGGACAACCTGTACGTGGCGGGCCTAAGCAAAATGGGCGGCCTGAAACGCAGCACGGAGATGGTGGAGTTCCGGGAAGCGGGCGAGAACATCACCAGCCGGAAGCTTCCGGGGAAGACGAACTATACGGCGGTAACCTTGGAGGCGGGGGTCACCTACGATACCACGTTTGAGGACTGGGCCAACTTGGTGAACGATTTCGCGAGCCACAGCATCCTCGACCTGGGCGAGTTCCGCAAGAACATCACGGTGGATATTTTCAACGAGGCGGGCGTGAAAGCCATGTCCTACAATCTCTTCCGCTGTTGGGTATCGGAGTACCAGGCACTGCCGGATCTGGACGCCAGCGCCAATGCGGTGGCGATCACTACGATCAAGCTGGAATACGAGTGGTTCGAGCGCGACACCTCCGTGACGGAGCCGGAAGGTCCGGCACGCTTAGGATAGCCGGGGCGGAGTGCGCGGCACGGAAGTGATGGGTGGAAGTTCGGGCACGCACACACTGCGGCTCCCAGGAGGGCTGGCGCTGGATGACGGCCAGTTGCTGCGGAACGCGGTGCTTCGCCCGCTTTGCGGAGTTGAAGAGGAGTGGTTGGCCGAGCATCCCGGGTTGGCAAACGCCAAGCGGGTTTCGTGGTTGCTGGGCCGATGTCTGGTTTCGATCGGCGATCTGACAGCTTCGAGCGATCTGGCCCGTGACCTGCTTGTGGGCGATCGTGATTATCTCGTTCTGCAGTTGCGGCGCCTGACGCTCGGCGAAGCAGTGCGGCCAGTGGTGGATTGCGCGCAGTGTGGGCAGAAGCTGGACCTGGATTTTAATGTGAGCGACGTGCCGGTCGAGGAACGGCCGCACAATGCCGTGTGGGAAGCGCTGCAGTTGTCCTCCGAAGGGTCGGGAGGAGTGCGCTCGATTCGCTACCGTTTGCCCACGGGCGGAGACCAGGAAGCCGTTTTGGGCATGCGGCCGGATGAGGCCGTCGAGGCGCTTTTCTCTCTTTGTGTGGAGGGCGCCGCGGAGTTGCCGGAAACACAGAAGGCGCTGATCATAGAGGCGATGGATAAGCGCGCGCCGCAGGTGGACCTGGAGTTGGATGTGGCTTGTCCGGATTGCGGCGCGCAGTTCATCACGCCGTTGGACGTCACCAGCTACTTCTTCGATGAGATGCGGGCGAATGCGCATCTGCTTCTGCGGGAGGTTCACACCCTGGCGTTTTACTACCACTGGACTGAAGGAGAGATTCTGGGGCTGGGACGGGCGCGCCGGCGGACCTATTTGAGTATGTTGAGCGATTCGCTGGAAAGAGACTGACCGGCATGCCAAATTACCTGCAGAAAGTGGTGGCCGCTGGCTCGCGCACGACTGCCGCGGTGCGCTCGGCGATTGGCATACCACCAATTTTGGCGGGCACTTTGCGCGCGCAGGCTGACTGGCCGGAGCCAGAAAAGCATACGGAGCCGCCCGCGACGACGCCGGCCGCCAAGCCAATCAGTGGCGCATCTTCAGTCACGCGTTCAGTCACGCGTGCCGCGACAGGGGCGCCGGTCGGCGATCCGGCGTCGGGACAGACGACGGAGCCACTCCATGAGGAACCGCGCCGGGACGGGTTGGCCGTGGAGACTCGCGCCGCGCAGAGTCTAGTGGCTGGGGAGGCGGAATCCAAGCCGGCTTACCGGCAGAGCGCTAGGGGTCCCGTCGCCGGTCGGGGGGCGGAACCGACGCAGAAAAGCGCCGGGGAAACTGCCGGGGAGAGTCTCGCTACGGCGACGCGAATGAGTGGATCGCCCTCAGTCCTGCCTGGCACGGTCAGTGCTCCAGCCGAAGTTCCGGGTCCGCAACGCGCGCCAGACCAAAGGGAAGTTGCCGCGCAGCCTGCCGGGGAGATCCCTGCGGAGGAGCCGCGGAGCAGCCCGCCTCCGGTTCCGGCCGGCGTGGCGGTCGGACATGTTGATCCGGTGGCCAGGCCTAAGGAGGCCAAGCGGGCTGATCTGCAAACGCCGGTGACGTCTGGAACGCGGGAGACGCCGTCGGGGACGCACATCAGCGATGCGCCCCCGCTCCTGCCCGGAGTGGCGATCGCTCAATCCGGCGAACCGCAGCCTGAACAGCCCGCAGTGGAACACGTTGATCCGAAGCCCGCAGGGCAATCTGAAGGGGATCCTCGGCCAGGTCTGATTTTGGAGGCGGGGACTGCGGAGTCCACGACCACTTACCTACGGAGATCGGTGATGGCGGGAGCGCCGACGACGCCGGCCGCAGCCAGGGCGCCAGCCAATGGACCGGAGGCAGAACAGAAACATGCTTCGCAATCTGCCGGGGAGAATCCGGCAACGGCGGGGCCGGTGATGCGTCCAGTCCTGCCAGACGTGGCGGCTCAGGTCGGCAGGGCCACGCGGGCGGAACGGCCCGAAGTGGTCCGGCTTACCGATATTGGTGGAGATCCAGCCGAGCAGAAGGCGGCTGATCGGCCTGAATCGGGTAGTCCGGTAGCCGCGGAAGGCGGGCGGCAGCCTGAGTTTGGAAGTCCCGCCGTGGAGCGTCCGGCTGGTGCGCGGACGATGTCTGCCGTCCAGCCGGCGATTGGCCCGCCGCCCATTCTACCGGGTGTCCAGCGCCCTCAGGCGCGGGGACCGGAACGCGGTGCGTCGACGCCTACTATTCCCAAGCTCGCCTTTCCATTGCCGCCGTCTTTGTTGCGCAAGATCGAAACCACAACGGTGGCGATGCCGCGGGGATTACGCGGTGCCGGCCGGCAAACGCCGCCGCAGACGCCCGTGAAACAGAGCCGAATCCAAAGCGCGCCTCCCGTTCATGCGCAGCGCGCGGAAACGGCGCCAGCGCCCGCGGAGGCTTTTGGCAATGTGGAAGCGGCGGCCTCACGGATCGAGGCAGCGCCGACCGCGATTCCACGCCCGGCGCAGCCGCTCGGCGTATCGACAGTGCCTCCGGGATTACGCGCAGCCGGCCCGCAAGCCCCGGCGCAGACGCGTGTGGAACAGAGCCGAATCGAAAGCGCGCCTCCCGTTCAGGCGGAACGCGCGGCAACAGCGCCGGCACCAACACCAGTGCACGCCGAGGCTTTTGGCAATGTGGAAGCTGCGGCCTCCCGGATCGAGGCAGCGCCAGCCGCGATTCCACGCCCGGAGCAGCCGCTCGGCGGATCGGCAGTGTCTCCGGGATTACGCGCAGCCGGTCGGCAAGCCCCGGCGCAGACGCCTGTGGAACGGAGCAGAATCGAAAGCTCGCCCCTAGTTCATGCGCAACGCGCAGAAGCGGTGCCGGTGCACGCAGAGGCTTTTGGCAATGTGGAAGCTGCGGCCTCCCGGATCGAGGCAGCGCCAGCCGCGATTCCACGCCCGGAGCAGCCGCTCGGCGTATCGGCAGTGCCTCCGGGATTACGCGCAGCCCGCCCGAAAGCCCCGGCGCAAACGCCTTTGGAACACAGCCTCATTCAGAGCGCGCCTCCCGTTCAGGCGGAACGCGCGGCAACAGCGCCGGCACCAACACCAGTGCACCCCGAGGCTTTTGGCAATGTGGAAGTTGCGGCCTCCCGGATCGATGCAGCGCCAGCCGGGATTCCGCGCCAGGAGCAGCCGCTCGGCGGATCGGCACTGCCTCCGGGATTACGCACAGCCGGCCCACAAGCCCCGGCGCAGACGCCTTTGGAACAGAGCCGCATTCAGAACGCGCTTTCCGACCAGGCGCAACGCGCAGAAACGGAGCCGGTGCACGCAGAGGCTTTTGGCAATGTGGAAGCTGCGGCCTCGCGGACCGACGCAGCGCCAGCCGCGATTCCGCGCAAAGAGCAGCTGCTCGGCGGATCGGCAGTGCCCCGGGGATTACGCGCAGCCGGCCCGCAAGCCCCGGCGCAGACGCCTGTGGAACATAGCCGCATTCAGAGCGCGCTTTCCGTTCAGGCGGAACACGTGGGAAAGGCGTCGGCGCAAGTGCGTGCGGCAGACGCTAGCAATGCGGAGACCAGCCGCCGGGGCGAATCCGTGGGAGTCGAACTGCGGCCCGGGCCAATGGAAAGCGTGCCACTGCCCGAGGTGTCCAGGCCGGGCGGGAGCAAGCGCGAGAGCACCATTACGATCGGACGAATGGAGGTGCAGGTGAACAATCAGGCACCGCCGCCGGCCCGCCCAGCGCGGCGCGGCGAGACGAATGCCCCGGCTTCGGGGTTTGCGGGAGCCGCGAGTTGGGATCGTTTCCTGCTGAGGCTGTAACGACGGAATTCGGGTCGAGAGTATCCTGGCATGGGCAGCACCGCGATCAAGGACGTCACCGAGGCTATACAAACGCTGCTGTTGAGCCAGCTCGGCAATGTGATGTCCACCGCGCAAGTGAGTTTGGTCCCGCCAGGCGACGCGATGCCGAGCGGAATCGGCGTTAATCTTTATCTATACCGGATCATGGAGAGTCCCTTTACAAGAAACCAACGGTGGCCTGGGGACCGGCAGACTGCGCCCGCCGCAACGCCGGCGTTGGGACTCGAGCTTTCGTATCTTCTGACACCGTTCGCCCCGGCGCCCGATCCGACGAGCGCCATGGGAGACGACGCGCACACCATGCTGGGCGCGGCGATGTGGACGCTGCACGAGAACCCAGTGTTGAACAACGTTCATATCCTCGGGTTCGACGCCGATACGGCGCTTGCCCCGGAACTGCTGAACAGTTTCGAACAGATCAAGATCCGCCTTGCCACCACCAGCCTCGAGGAGTTGTCGAAGATTTGGGCCACCATCAACCAGCCGTACCGCCTGTCCGTAGCCTATGACGTTTCGCTGGTGGAGTTGACTCCGACCGCAGCGCCGCCGATTAGCGGAGCGGTGACGTTACAGACAGGGCTCAAGGTCGTCGCATGGCAGCCGCCGCGACTGGATACGCTCTCGCCTCCCACGGGAGCGCTGGCAAATGTCGACGCGTCCGGCGCATTGGCCGCGAATACGGTGACGATTGCGGGCGCGGGCCTGATGCTGCCGGTGGCCAGTTCACCACCCAGGTTCTTGGGCGAAGCCACGGAGGTGCAGATTGGCGGGACCCCGGCGCAGGTGAGCAGCTTTCCGCCGCCAACCGACCGGGTGTTGACGGTGGTCTTGCCGCTGGATGTGGACGCGGGCCCGGAAGAGGATATAGCGGTCACTCTGAAAGGGATGACGGGCACGCCGCTTTCATACCTGGTGACGCCGTGGCTAGCGAGGATCACACCGATCCGCTCCGATCTGGGTCCGGCGGTAAGTCCGCCATCGCCGGCACTCCTAGCGCTGCAAGGGCAGGGGTTCACAAGTGCACCGCAAGGTGTGCGATTCGCCGCTACCGGCGAACTGCCCTCCAGCCCTCCGCCGGCAGGACCGGCTATAGTCGCGGAATTCGTGGGCGCCCCATCGGATAGCCAGGCCACCGTCGCCATTCCGGCCAATCTGGCAAACGGCATTTACGACGTGCGTATCGTCGTTGCGTCCGCGACTGCGTCCGCGAACGGCGTTTCGAACGGACGCACTCTCGAAATCATCCCGCTGGTTAGCGCTCCGATCGGAGTGGCTGTCGTGGTGAATGCACAAGGCGCCCAGGTACATCAGCTAGCGATCAACGGGGCGCGTTTGAACGGCGGGGACCTGCGCGTCTCGGTCGACGGAGCGATCTATCAAGCCGGAGCGAACACCAATCCCTCGCAACTGCAGTATACGCTGGGGCGGGAGTTGGTATCCGGTCCGCACACGGTGAGCGTGACGGTGGATGGCAGCACATCGCACGACGTCACGCTGGAGGTATGAGCGCCATGGCGGAGTCGAGTTGGGTTGAAAGGAACCAGAGTTTTCTGGCGGTCGCGCTACGGGATGTGCGACGCTCGCTGGAGCGACGCGCCGCGCAGGGCGAGGAAAGCGGCGGCGCGCATTCGCTGGAAGCAGGCGGGGGACTTTCGCCGAATGCGGAAAGCGGGGCTGCGGCAGACGGCTCGCGGCCGGCGCTCGAGGTTTTGGTGCGGACATTCGGGCTTTCCCCGTTCGAGCGTTCGGTGCTGCTGCTGTGTGCCGGGATGGAGTTGGACGCGGCCTTTGCGGGCTTGTGCGCGGCGGCGCAGGGCGACAGCGCACGGGCTTATCCGACGTTCAGCCTGGCGCTGGCGGCCCTGGATGCGCCGCATTGGAGCGCGGTCAACCCAGGGGCAGCTCTGCGGCATTGGCGACTCATCGACGTGTTGAATCAGGGAGCCGCGGGGGTGCTGGCGAGCCCTCTGCGGATCGACGAGCGCATTTTGCATTTTCTGACCGGAATTCAATACACCGATGAACGGCTGGCCGGGGTAGCGTATCCCATGCGGGGCGGGGAAGAGCTGCCGCCCTCGCACGCGGCCCTGGCAAGCGCCATCCAGGCGAGTTGGAGCCGGCCGCAGCGGCTGCCGGCGGTCCAGCTATGCGGGCCGGACGATGCCAGCAAGCGGGCCATTGCGGTAGCGGCCTGCGCGGAGATGGGGCTGCCGCTTTTCTCGATACCCGCGGAACACGTTCCCAGCGGCGCCGCCGAGCTGGACGGTCTGGTGCGGCTGTGGGAACGCGAGGCGATGCTAACGTCCAGCGTTCTGTACCTGGACGCCGATGGCGTGGATCGCGCCGATGCTCGCGGCGTCTGGCACCTGATGCGCTTCGTGGAACGGTTGCACACGCCGCTAATCGTAAGCTCCCAGACCCCTTGGCGATTTGCGTATCCCGCGGCCAAAACCCTGGAGGTGCGCAGGCCCACGGTGGAGGAGCAGCGCTGCACCTGGCAGGCGACGCTGGACCGGGCCGGGGCGGAGGTCAACGGGCAGGTGCAGGAGTTGGCGTCGCAGTTCAACCTGCCGGCCGGAGCCATTCAATCGTCGGTCGCGGACGCCATGGAATCCGCCCAGCAGGGCCGCCAGTTTGTCGAATCGTTGTGGGATGCCACACGCGCGTACGCCCGGCCGCGGCTGGACGATCTGGCACAGCGTATCGAGGCGGCCGCGGGATGGGACGATCTGGTTCTGCCGGCCAACGAGAGGGGCATTCTGCAGCAGATTGCCGCGCAGGTCAGCCGCCGGGCGATAGTTTACGAGAGCTGGGGATTCGGCCGGCAGAGCCACCGCGGGCTCGGGATCAGCGCGCTTTTTGTGGGCGCCAGCGGGACCGGTAAGACCATGGCGGCGGAGGTTTTGGCGAACACGCTGCGTTTGGATCTCTATCGCATCGACCTGGCGGGCGTGGTCAGCAAATACATTGGAGAGACGGAGAAGAATCTCAAACGCGTATTCGGCGCGGCCGAGGATGGCGGCGCTATTCTGTTCTTCGATGAAGCGGACGCGCTGTTCGGCAAGCGCAGCGAGGTGAAAGACAGCCACGACCGCTACGCCAATATCGAGATCAATTATCTGCTGCAGCGGATGGAGAGCTATCGTGGGCTGGCGGTGCTGGCCACCAACATGAAGAGTGCGCTCGATCCAGCATTTATGCGGCGTATCCGGTTCGTGGTGAACTTCCCGTTTCCCGAACTGGCGCAGCGCGCCCAGATCTGGCAACGCGTGTTCCCGGCCGGCACGCCCACCGAGGGGCTGAATGCGAACCGGTTGGCGCGGCTGGCGGTGACCGGAGGCAATATCCGCAACATCGCGTTAAACGCCGCGTTTCTGGCGGCGGACCAAGGCACGCCGGTGCGTATGAGCCACTTGGCGGACGCCGCGCGATATGAGTTCGCCAAGCTGGAAAAGCCGCTGCCGGAGGGGGATCTCGGAGGATGGGCGTGAGCCTGGTGTTCGAAGCTGCCGTGCGCGAGCCGCAGCGGCAGTCCGGAAGCGGGGCGCAGCACAATTCCGGCGGCAGCGGAGGCTCCAGAGCGGCGCCACCGGTCGCGAAGGGCCACAGCTTCGAGAAGATCCCTGTGCTTGCGCTTGACGCGGGCCGGCGGCCGGGCGATATCATCCGGCGGGCTTGGGACGACGCGGCGGCGCAGTGCGGGACGCAGCAGGCCGACCATTGGATCAAGACCGTAACGGTGGATCAAGAGACCCCGCAGAAGGCCACCATCGAGTGGAACGACGGAAGCCTGGAGTCGGATTCGACATCGACGGGTAAGGGGCATTGCTGCGTAGACGCGGCCAATGCATCGGGGACGGCGTGCACGGTGGGCCGTTCCAACACTGAAGGCAGCAACTGCACGGCGATTGGGACCTTCTCCGTGAAGAATCGGGTGGCCGACCATAGCGGCGTGGCGCTGTGGACCGAGTTCATCCCCGATCGAGGGATTGCGTTGCACAAGTACGCGCCGGTGGATGGGACGCCGCTCTCGCATGGGTGCGTGCGCCTGAACGAGGACATGGCGCGCAAGATTTTCTGTGGAGCGCGCCGATTTCAGACGCAGGTGATCGTGCAGGGGTTCGCGCGCCCGCAGTGCGATCACGACGCGCTACAGAGCGAGTGGCTAAGCGATTTTAAGACCGCGGGTTCCGATCCGAAAGCGCCGGACGGGCTGACCACGCCGGGTGAGATCGCGGAAGCGCGCCAGGAGATGAACGCGGCGTTCGGGCGAACGCTGAAACCGGAGGAATACGCGACGCTGACCGCAGCCGACATTCCACGCTGCAAATCGACGGCGGCGCCGCCCAAACCGAAAGCCCCATAAGGAAACATCGGGATAAAGGATGCCGGACCTAAAGATCGATTCCTTGCAACTCGGATTTTCGAATATAGCGGGACACGAACATCGGGTGCAGCCCATCGCGCTGCGGGCGGCGGCGCTGCTGGCGGAGCGTTTCAACAAAGGGCAATCCGGCGGCGCGGGCGGAACGAACGTGAATCTCGAAGTCTCCAGCGACGAAGAAGTGGCCAGCGCCATCGCGGATGCATGGCTGGAGACTTTAGCGATGAAGCTGCGGAGATGAGCCGTTGGGGGGCGGGCAATTCTGCCCGCGGGATTTGTACAGGAGGAGATTAGACAATGGCGGCACTAAAGGGCGCGTTTCTTAGTTTCGGGGCAGGCTTGCTGGGGGCGCTGCCGAACATAGTGGTGTTCCAGTTCAATCCGGACAAGGTGACCCGGACGCCCAAGATGCCGGACCCGCCGCCGGCCTGCGATCCCTCGGGCAAGAGCAACGCAAAGCAGCAGTTCTGTCTGCCCGGAGA
>Ga0209274_10000243_pt1 | contig 41074 bp, 36 predicted proteins | sample HubBroMetageREF1_FD_188343 | JGI IMG/M metagenome (GOLD analysis project Ga0209274, IMG submission 188343) | Reference soil microbial communities from the Hubbard Brook experimental Forest, New Hampshire, USA - Hubbard Brook CCASE Soil... | ecosystem: Environmental > Terrestrial > Soil >...
AGAAAAGACAAGCTGGCTCCGGCAGTCACATAGAATTTCAAAGTTCTGTCATCCTGAGCGGAGTAAAAACTTCGCAACGCGAAGTTCTTACGGAGTCGAAGGACCCCTACACCGCGCACACTGATGCAACTTGTCAATCGAATAAAGTATGCCTGACTTTTTACTAGAGATCGGATGCGAAGAAATCCCGGCGCGGATGATTGACGCGGGCTCGCGTGAACTCCGAGAACGCCTGAGCACGCTGCTACAGCGCGAGCGCCTCGAACCCGCCGGTGCGATTTCGCATCTCGACACCCCGCGCCGTCTGGCCGTTCTCGCTTCCGGAGTGCCCGCTTCCCAGCCAGACATCACCGAGCAGGTGAACGGCCCGTCCGCGCAAATCGCCTACAAGGATGGGCAACCCACGCCCGCCGCGCACGCCTTTGCCAAAAAGGTGGGGGTCGACGTCGCGCAGCTGGAAAAAGTCAGGACTCCCAAGGGAGAATACCTGTCCGCCACGGTCACGCGAAAAGGCCGCACCGCTGCCGAAATTCTTGCCGAGACGCTTCCCAAGGAAATCTCGACGCTCTACTGGCCCAAGAATATGTACTGGCGCAAGCGCGGAGAAGTGTTCGTTCGTCCCGTGCGCTGGCTGGTAGCAATGCTCGATGAGAAGATCGTCCCGCTGGAATTGTTCGGCATCGCGGCGGGCAAAACGTCGCGAGGGCACCGCATCATAAGCAGCGGATCGGTCGCCATCTCCAAGCCGAGCGCCTACGTAGAAACCTTGCGCGGCGCAAAAGTTCTGGGAGCCGCCGAGCGTGAGCAAGTAATTCGCAAAGCACTGGATGCAGCTACCCGTACCATTCCCGGAGCGCGCTGGCGCGAAGACAAGCCGCTGGTCGCGACCGTAGTCAATCTCACGGAATTTCCCTCCGTCATCCTCGGCAGTTTCGATCCCGAATTTCTCGCTCTGCCGGAAGAAGTACTGGTCACGGTGATGCGCGACCACCAGAAATATTTCGCCATCGAAGATGCCAACGGCAAACTCCTGCCGCATTTTCTCGCGGTGCTCAACACGTCTGGCGACTCCGATGGCTTGATCCGTCATGGCAACGAACGCGTTTTGCGCGCCCGCTTCAACGATGCCCGCTTTTTCTGGCAGACGGACCAGAAGCAAACCCTGCGCCAGCGCGTCGATTTGCTGCGCCACGTCACTTTCCAGAAAGATCTCGGCAGCTACTACGAGAAGACGATGCGCGTGCAACGCATGGCAAGCTGGTTGGCCGAGACGGTGAAGCAGAGCGGCATCGCTGTCCGCCCCGGCGTAGTGCACAAAGCCGCGCTGCTGGCCAAAACCGATCTCACCACTGAACTGGTCAAGGAGTTCACCGAACTCCAGGGAATTGTAGGCGGCCTTTACTCCGACGCTCGCGTGCAGCAACTCGACGACGACATGCGGCCCGACGTGCAGCTGGCGATCTCACGCGCCATCTACGATCACTACAAGCCCGAGTCGATGGAAGACAACGTTCCGGCGACGGTCGAAGCAGCCGTGCTCTCGATCGCCGACAAAGCCGACTCCATCGCCGGCATGTTCGCGCTCGATCTCATCCCCAGCGGATCGAAGGATCCGTTTGCGCTGCGCCGCCAGGCGAACGGCATCGTGAAGACAATCGCCGAACATAAACTGCCGTTGCGTCTTTCCGAGATCATGGCCGATGCGCGCACTCGCTATAAAGGCTCCGAGGCGGAGAAGAAGTTTTCGAACGCCAACTATACCGAGTCGGTGCGCAGCTTCTTCCGCGAGCGCCTCGAGTTCTACTTGAAGGATGCACGCGGCTACGCGTATGACGTGGTCGGCGCCGTGCTTGCCGTCGATGCCGACGATGTGGTGGACGCCGTGGCTCGCGCCGAAGCCGTGAGCAAAGTGCGCGGCTCGGCCGATTTTGAATCCATCTCTAGCGCCTTCAAGCGTATGAAGAATATTTTGCGCCAGGCGACTGAAAAGACTAATGTTATTGCGATACGTGTTGATCCCGCTGGCCTCCAGGAAGAATCAGAAAAAGAACTGGCAGCGCTGATTCCGCAGACCGTGGCGACAGTCAAAAAGCTGCGGGCGACCCGCGATTATGAAGGAGCGCTGCTCGCGACTGCGAAGTTGCGTCCCGCGATCGACAAATTCTTCGACAAGGTCATGGTCATGGTCGACGATGACAATCTCCGCACCAATCGCCTCGCTCTCTTGCAGACCGTGGTGAAAGAATTTTCCACCATCGCGGATTTCTCCGAGATCGTGACCGAAGGCAAGGAATCTACGAAATAAAAAGAGGACCCATAATATGGCAACGACGACTCTACCCGAATCCGAAATCATCGAAAAGAAACCCGCGGGAGCAAAATCCACAGCCACAAAGTATGCGTACTTTTTCGGCGGCGGCAAAGCCGATGGCAATGGCAAGATGAAAGATGTTCTTGGCGGCAAAGGCGCCGGGCTCGCCGAGATGACGAACGCCGGACTGCCCGTGCCTCCCGGCTTCACTATCCAGACCGAAGCCTGCCGCGAATACATGCGCCACAACGCGGTCTCGAAAGAAGTCGACCGCCAGATGGAAGAAGCGCTGGCCAAGCTCGAAAGCCTGCAGGGCCAAAAGCTCGGCAAAGGCGAGAACCCTCTGTTGGTGAGCGTGCGTTCGGGCGCGAAGTTTTCCATGCCCGGCATGATGGACACGATCCTCAACCTCGGCTTGAATGACCAGAGCGTCGAAGCCCTGGCAAAGCGCTCCAACAATCCGCGCTTTGCCTACGACTCCTATCGCCGTCTGATTCAGATGTTCGGCAACGTGGTGCTCGACATCGAGAAGCCGGTATTCGACGAAATCTTCGATGCGAAAAAGAAGCAGAAGAAAACAAAACTCGACACTGACCTCGATGCCAAAGCTCTGCAAGAGGTCATTGTGGACTACAAGAAAGCCGTCAAGAAGCACGCCAAGCGCGACTTTCCGCAGGATCCGCACGAACAGTTGGTCATGGCCCGCGACGCGGTGTTTCGTTCGTGGCAGAACGATCGCGCCAGGCATTATCGCCGCATCAACAACATCGACGACATGCTGGGCACCGCAGTCAATGTGCAAGCCATGGTCTATGGCAACCTCGGCGACACTAGCGGAACCGGCGTGGGCTTCACGCGCAATCCCGCCACCGGAGCGAAAGAGTTCTACGGCGAATTTCTGATGAACGCGCAAGGCGAAGATGTGGTTTCAGGCGTGCGCACGCCGGTACCAATCCTCGAACTGCAGAAGATCATGCCCAACGTGTACAACCAGCTCCGCGAAATTACCACGCGGCTGGAGAAGCATTACCGCGACATGCAGGATTTCGAGTTCACCATCCAGGATGGCAAGCTCTATATGCTGCAAACGCGCAACGGCAAGCGCACGGGGCGAGCCGCGGTGCGGGTGGCGATTCAGATGGTGGAAGAAGGATTGATCACGAAGGAAGAAGCGATCTTCCGTGTGGAACCGAACCAGCTCTACGACTTTCTCGTGCCGGCGCTGGATGAGAAGAGCACGAAGGTGGAAGTGCTGGCGACGGGATTACCGGCATCGCCGGGCGCGGCCGTCGGGCAGATTGTTTTCACCGCCGAAGAAGCGGTGAAAAAGGCCGGACATGGCGTGCAGAAAAATCCCGTGATTCTGGTGCGCGCGGAAACGACTCCGGAAGACATCCAGGGTATGGAAGTAGCCGCCGGCATTTTGACGTCACGAGGAGGTATGACCAGTCACGCCGCCGTGGTCACCCGCGGCATGGGGAAATGCTGCGTCGCCGGTGCGGGAGATATTCAAGTCGATGAGCGCGCGAAGGAAATGCGCGTCAAGGGTCAGGTTTTTAGAGAAGGAGACTGGATCTCGCTCGATGGCACGACCGGCCGGGTGATCAAGGGGAAGCTGAACACGCTGGAGCCCTCCGCCGATGATGTGGACCTGCAAAAGCTGATGGGCTGGGCGGAGCCGTTCCGCAAAATCGGCGTGCGCGCAAACGCCGACATTCCGAGGGATGCAATTCAAGCGCGCTCTTTTGGCGCCGAAGGCATCGGCCTGTGCCGCACCGAGCACATGTTCTTTGCCCAAGACCGCATATCCCACATGCGCGCCATGATCCTGGCCGACAACGAAAAAGATCGCCGAGCCGCGCTGAAAAAGCTCCTGCCCATGCAGCGCGCCGATTTCATCGGCCTGTTCAAAGCGATGGCAGGATTGCCCGTAACCATCCGCCTGCTCGACCCGCCGCTGCACGAGTTCCTACCCAAGCGCGAGCAATTAATGGTCGACATCGCCAGCCTGCCCAGTGCCACGACCAAAGAAAAGAAAGCGCTAGTCGATGACTACAAAGAGTACGGTGCAAAAGGAGTAAGCGATCTCAAGAGAATTCTTCCCGCGTTGCTGGCACGCGTCGAAGAGCTGCACGAATTCAATCCCATGCTGGGTCACCGCGGATGCCGCTTGGGCATCACCTATCCCGAAATCACGGAGATGCAGGCGCGAGCCATCATTGAGGCGGTAGTAGCCGTAGACAAAGAAGGCATCAAGACCCACGCGGAGGTAATGATCCCGCTGATCTCGACCGTGAAAGAGATGGCGAACCAGGGCGCGATTGTGAGGCGAGTGGCGGAAGAAGTATTCAAGGAAAAAGGAAGACACGTGCACTACCTGGTAGGCACAATGATTGAGTTGCCTCGAGCCTGCCTGGTTGCGGGCGAGATTGCCAAGGAAGCGGAGTTCTTTTCGTTTGGCACGAACGATCTGACCCAGACCACGTTCGGCTTTTCGCGGGACGACATCAATAAGGTTCTGCCGACCTATCTGGCGGAAGGAATTCTGAAGCAGGACCCCTTTGCCGCAATCGACCAGGAAGGTGTAGGCGAGCTGGTGCGGATCGGAATTGAACGCGGCCGGAAGACGCGTCCGAACCTGGAGGTGGGGATCTGCGGCGAGCACGGCGGCGAACCGTCGTCGGTCGAATTCTGCCATAGGGTAGGAATGGATTATGTTTCGTGCTCGCCATTCCGAGTGCTAACCGCGCGCTTGGCCGCGGCGCAAGCCGCAGCCAGCGAAAAACTGCAGATGGATGGCGGCAGAACAAAATAAAAGCTAGTGCGGGAATAAAGCTCGTGTGGGGACGGGCGCCCTCGCCCGTCCAAGCCGAGCGGCAGCTAGGCAGCCGCCAACTCTACCTTAATCAGTTGACTCTCTGCAGCCGATTGATCAGCTTCTGTGCCAGATTTTCCTCCGACTCCGACCACAGCAGCCGCCCCGTCGCCCCCGCATTCTTTTCGACCTGGGCGGTAAACTCCACCAGTTTCTGCACATTGCTCCGGACATTCCGTTCCGCCTCGGCCGTAAACTCGACTTCTTCGTGCAGAAACGAAGTGTCCAAACCGAAATCAATTTGAATATGACCAGTCTCTTCCGCCGCGCGCTCTTCAAATTCCAAGCCGTGCGCCGTCAAACGCACCGGCGCGGGCTCCAGCACCCATTTCTCCCCGCCCTCCGGAGGAGTCCACAAATCCCAATAGGCCTCGAAAATGTAGGCATAGTCGTCGTGAAGAAGTTCAGCGACCTCCGCCACGGCTTCTTCCGGAGCCACTCCAGGACGAAAGCGGCGTTCCAGAATCGTCGGCTCACTCCATGAAACGGGCTGGATCGCAGCGTAGGTAACACCGTCCCGCGCTGGAGAAAACGGAATTTGCCGTAGCACGCTGACCGTGCGCGGCAGAATTTCGGACTCATCGAAACTGGGAAACCAAAGGCTCAAATAAAGCGAATCGGCCATGCGTTTATTCTAAAACGGAAACATTCGAAACGACAGATGGGTTCGCTTCGCTGGTAAAGTCTATGAGCGCGCCCAGTTTTGACGCGGCTAAAGCACCCTGTTAGTATGAAATTCGGCTGCCAACAATCATCTTGCCTAGAAAAGTCCCCGTCGTCTAGCCTGGCCTAGGACATCGCCCTTTCACGGCGGTAACACGGGTTCAAATCCCGTCGGGGACGCCAGAAAAACAATCGGGGTCCCCATTTCCGCAACGATTCAGCCTTGCTATTGTATATGCACTATGATACATATGTATTGTAATGCATATAGAGGCGCTCCAAACCCTCGGGGATCCGACTCGGCTCCGCATCGTGGAAATCCTGCGGGGCGGCGAGCATTCGGTCAACGACATTGTCGTGAACGTCGATATTGACCAGTCCGGCGTATCGCGGCACCTCCGCATCCTGCAGGAGGCTGGGTTCGTGCGCGTCCGCCCCGATGGACAGAAGCGATTCTACTCACTCTGCCCCGAGCCCTTCAGAGATCTCGATGCCTGGGTAAGCCAGTATCGGAAACTGTGGGAAGGTCGTCTCGACAAGTTCGTCGAAGCCCTCGCGCGCAAACGCGACGCTAAAAAGCCCGGCCTTGAAACAAGAAAATCGTCACGGAGAGAACACGAGGAGAGAACATCGTGAGCGGAAAAGCGAATAACCGGTCCGATCGCAAGATCGTCATCGAGCGCACCTACGAGGCATCGATCGAGGATGTCTGGGAGCTTTGGACGACTAGAGACGGAATCGAATCGTGGTGGGGTCCGGAAGGGTTCTCGGTAAAGGTTCACGAGCTCGATCTGAGGGCCGGTGGCCAGATGGTATATGCAATGACGGCGGTCGATCCGCCGCAGGTTCAGTTCATGAAGCAGGCGGGGATGCCTCTGACGACCGAAGCGAGGCTGACCTACACCGAGATCGTTCCGGGCAAGACGATCGGCTACACTCACCGGGCCGATTTCATTCCCGGCGTTGAGCCATACAACGTAGGCAACAAGGTGGACTTCTTTGCGGTAGGCGGCAACGTGTGCATGGTCCTGACGCTGGACCCGATGCATAGCGATGAGTGGACGCAGCGGGCAGTGATGGGCATGGAGAGCCAACTTGGAAAGCTCGCCAGGGTCATTGCCAGCCGAAGCGGGAAATAGACGGTCTCCGTCCAGTCGGCTCATAAGGATCTCTCCAGTGAGCCCCGTTAAAATGCGCGCGGCTTTGGTAAGAGATTGCTCGCGATCACCAACCCATTTGGCGCATCCGCTCCAGGATGAGCACGCTGTAGTTATTCATGCGCTCGGGCCGTCGCTTCAGGGGAGCCGGCAGAATCGCAGCGAGCCGTGCCGCCTGTTCCCGATCGACGTTCCGGGCCGCGGTTCCGTCGTAGTAACGACACGCTGACTCTGCACCATAAATACCAGGGCCCCATTCAACCACGTTGAGATAGATCTCCAGAATGCGCCGCTTGCCGAGAACGAGTTCGGCCACCGGTACCAGTGTGAACTCCGCTCCCTTGCGGAGGACAGAGCGGCCCGTTCCAAAAAATAGGTTCTTTACAAGTTGCTGCGTAATGGTTGAAGCCCCGCGAGTGCGATCGCCTTCCAAATCGTCTTCGGCAGCGATTTGGATCTCGTGCCAATCGAACCCATGGTGTTGGTAGAAGCGCGCGTCCTCCGCGGCGACTACGGCGTGCTGGAGATCGCGCGAGATTTGGCCGAGCGGAATGAATTTGTAGCGTTCGTGATACGGAGTGTGGCGAATCCAAGCCTGCAAGTGGCGCTGGATGTGCACCGCAGTCGACGGTGGGTCGATCCACCGAGCGGCCAGAAGGGTCAGCGCGGCAAGCGACCAAAGAAGGACCACGCCGATGGCAAGCCATCGAACAAAGGATCGGAGAAAACCCTTGCGAAGCGGTGTCTTGGGGTGTCTGTCCGGTTTTTCAGTCACATTTCAGAATGATAGCCTGGGCTGGGTTGCGCTCTAAAAGGATTCTCCCACCAGCTCTTCACTTTTCTTCCAGAGCGCCTCGGCGTTGTTTTCGTCGAGCGCATATCCGAGTACGCCTTCAGTGATGGAGTTGATGGGCACGTTGTCCGGCACGAAATCGGCAACATGGCAGTCCTCGCAATATTTGCCGCCGATTTCTTCTGAGGGAGCAACGACACCGGCCCATACTGAAGTTGCGGCTCCTTGCGGGATGGTCTTCCACTGGAACGGCGCCTTGCCCTCCGCCGCGAGTTGCTGATTTCTCTCTTCGATGATCTTTTCGATTGCGCTGGCGTCCACGTGGCGACCAAGTTCGGTGTGGATTACTCCCGGATGCACAGCGGCGGCACGTACGCCGCGATCCCGGTGACGTTTGTCGAATGCGACCGCGAAGAGAATGTTCGCCGTTTTGGATCTTCCATAGGCAGTGAAGGCCTCATAGGGAGTCCGCTCAAAGTTGGGATCCTCGAGGTCGACATTAGAATAGCGGTGACCCAAAGAAGAAAGATTGATCAGCCTCCCGCCAGAGCGGCCAGAGCCAATGAGCGCCGCAATCCGATTGACCAGGACAAAGTGGCCCAGGTGATTCGTGCCGAACTGTGTTTCGAAGCCGTCGGCTGTGTGGCCGAACGGTGTGGCCATCACTCCGGCGTTAGCGATGACGAGGTCGAACGCTTCTCCCTTTGCCAGCAACCGATCGGCGCAGGCTCGCACGCTTTTCAGGTTGGCAAGATCAAGTTCAACCAGTTCAAAGCTTCCGCCATTGGCCGCGGCGTCCTTCCGCACCTGCTCGGTTGCAGCCTTGGCTTTGTTCAAATCCCGCGCCGCTCCTACAACCTGAGCGCCGTGGGCGGCCAAAGAGCGGGCCGTTTCCACGCCGAGCCCAGCCGAAGCACCCGTTACGAGAATCCGTTTGCCCTTTAGATTCACGCCGGACAAAACGTCATCTGTGGTCGAAGTTGCTCCAAATGAAGTTGCCGCAAGTGTGTTCGTCATTTTCAATCTCCTCAAGTACTGACACGTTGCTTTCTTCGAACCCTTAAACAGATATCACTGAGCGATGAGTGGTTCAGTCAATAAAGACGAAACGCGAACTCGACCAGCAAGCCGAGTCGAAGCCTTGGCCGTGATCAATCTCCATCCGCGCGCTGAAGTGGGCAGAGCATCGATCTCGATCAACTCCCGCAGCCAGTCGTCTACCGAAAGCTCCGCCTGTTCTGGCCCAAATGACTGAGCAACCGCGTTGAAAAATGCTGACAACTCCCGCTCCGCCATCGTCATGAGGTCGGGGCAAGGATGATTGGAATTCTTCGATGGTTGATAATGAGCAATCAGATTCATGTTCCTCACCTCCCAAAGCCGGAGATCGGAGCCGGGCAGTCGCTATTGACAGGCCGTCCGGTTCCAGCTAAAACGGAGAGTGTCTCCGAATCAATTAATAAGATAACCGGAGACTTCCTCTGGTTGCAACTTTTTTTATGCCGACCAAAACTCAGAAAATTGCCCGGCGAAAACCGCGCACCGATGCGCTGCGCAACCGCGAACGCATTCTGGAGGTGGCGAAGGAGGCGTTTACTCGGTCCGGCGCGAACGCTAGCCTCGACGACATCGCTAAAGAGACAGGCGTTGGAGCGGGGACCCTCTATCGCCATTTTCCTACGCGAGATGCACTGATCGAAGCGGTCTATCGGACCGAGGTGGAAAAACTGGCCGCAGCCGAGAAGAAGTTCTCCGAAGGCCTGTCCCCCATCGAAGCCTTGCGAGCATGGATGTTGCTATTCGTCGACTATATCGCGACCAAGCAGATCATCGGCCCCGCTCTGAATTCGATCGTCGGAGGGCCTTCGAAGCTGTATGAAGGTTCACGAAGTCAGATTCAAGGAGCGATTGGTGCGCTGGTGAAGCGCGCGATCAAGAACGGCGACATACGCAGAGATCTCGAGCCATTTGATCTACTTCGCGCTCTGATCGGCGTCTCCCACGTGGCCTCCGGTCCTGACTGGCGGCAAAGCGCGAGGAGACTCGTGGACATCCTCATCACGGGTTCGCGGCCAATCAAGTAGACGGGCCGTGGCCAGATATTTCATGCATTTCTTCTTTCTGCCAGTTGACCGGAGCACTTTGAGACCCGTTTCTCGAACAACTTCCGGACTGTGATCTTACCGTCCTGATGCCTTCTGGCCGCGAAGCGCCATACACGTCGAGGCGGCTTTCGCGATCAATCGGTTTTCCTCGTCGGTAATGGTGCACTCCACGTAGCCGATCGTTTGGCCGCGCCGTACGACCGTTCCTTCTGCTTTGAGTTGTGCCTGCCAGACCGGGCGAAAGAAATTGATTTTCAATTCCACGGTAGTAAAGGATTCATCTGGGGCGAGAGTGCTGGCAAAGGCAATGCCCATCGCGGCATCAGCAATATCGCAAAGAATTCCGCCATGCAGCGTTCCCATGGGATTTGCGTGCTGTGGTCCGGCTGCCAAGACGACCGTCGCGCGCCCGTGAGCAATGTCTTTTGCCTCAAACCCAATCAGACGCGCGATGGGAACGTCGTTCGTCTTTGCGCGTTCTCTAAAGTCCGCCTGCGAGGGAATTTCTTGCGCACTCATGATTTTTCGGCTCCGGCCTTCGATTTCCGCGCACGAACTTTGGTTTCGAGATATTCCTCCAGATGACGGACGGCAAGATCCCGAGGCTCTTCCTTCTTCTGCAGACGGCCTACCATTATGCTGCCTTCAAGCGTGCTTGCAATCAAGGTGGCCAATTTCGCCGAATCGACATCGGCACGCACCTCGCCTCGTCGTTGCCCCTCCTCGGCAACTGATTGCAGGCGATCAAGCAAGGAACTGAGAGCCTGGCGGGCTTTGGCTCGCAACTGAGGATTGCCATCGTCGGAATCGATGGCCGTATTCAGCAGCGGGCAGCCTCCCGGCACCAGCCCCGTGCGCCGGTCGCGAAAATTCCGCACAATTTGTTTGAGGCGGTCAACGGTATTCCGGATCTCCTTGGTTCCTTCGAAGCGCGCGTCCATTGCAACTTTCCAAGCGTGGTCGAAGGCGTCTCCCGCAAGCTCTTGCTTGCTCTCAAAATGGCGGTAGATTCCGCCCTTTTCCAGTCCCGTCGCTCTCATGAGATCGGAGAGGGCAGCGCCGTCATATCCTTTTTGATTGAAGATCGGCGCTGCCTTTCGAATGATCTCTTGCCGCGTTTGTTCACCCTTGCGCACGTTCTGCTCCTGGCAATGTCAACTCCGTGATAATACGGTCGCTGACCGCACGATACAAGTAGTTCGATGAGACCGACCGGTCCCAGGTCGCAGGTCACATTGATATGCAACCGGTGTGGGGGGGAATACCCATTTCAAATTCCCGCGTCTGGCTTCGGTAACACGCCCCATAACATTTTACGAGGGGTTTTGAAAACCTATATCAGCCTTAGGCGCATCGATGCCGAGGTCATCCTGGGTCAGTGGCTCGCCGCTTTGCTGGTGGTCGTAATGATGCTCCAGCACTACACGCGATTCGTTCCATTTCCTGAAGGTGCGCCAACTCGCAGTGCAGATTCTGCCTGTCGCCCCGACCAACTCCAGTGTCCACGCAGAATGGGTCTCGCCGGTAGCATCTCCGGGAATCGGCTTTTCTCGAATGGATATCGACACGCCACCAACCTCGGCCATTGCGTGGAGCGGAACCAGGAAACTGGAAAGAAGAGAGCGCACTCCCGCTTTTCCGCGAATCGATTCTTCCACGGTTTCACTGCTCCCCTCGATGTCGTCGGCATAGAACTCGTCGAAAATTTCAAGATATTCTTCGTAGCCTCGTGTGATCTCAGCCTGGACGATGGCTGCGTTTAGGGTGCGCCCCGCAGTCCGACATTGTGTGTAGGGATCGGGATGACACTGGTCGGGATGACACTGGTCGACCGAGACGAAAACACGGTTATCGCTCATGGCAATCCTGCGGAGTCTGGGCTTCGCTCTTGCTCTTCGCCGAGCACGAAGCCCCGGATCATTCTTCGACCTATCTGGATCCTTTGATGACAAAAGGGACTGTTCGGTCGCAAGCGTTATTAGTTTTGTCAAAGTTTAATTGCGTGGCTCGTTGTGCGACCGAACGGTCTCGTCCGTCATCTGATCGAACTGAAGGGCAAGTCGCACAGCAACAGGCGCGAGGCCCAAAACCAAATCGCAAGGAGGATGACAATGAAAACGCTTGGATCACGCAATCTTCACTTCGTAACCGGCAAGATCAGACTGGCACTGGCGTTCCTGCTCGTGCTCACAGTTTCTCTTTCCATTCCCGCGCATGCCCAGGAAGCCTGGCGGCTGGACTCGCAGCTTTCGATTGCTCGGTTGTCATTGGGGTCGGGGGCCAATGCATTGGAGATCGGTTTGGCCCGTGTCAGCGGTGACGTGGTTTTCGATTCGAACGATCCCACCGACCCATCCGTCAACCTGGAGATCACCCCGGGCGATGACACAGGTGCCGAATACGCGAGGATGAGCTTTACGTCGAAGCGCTCCGTGATGGCAAGCGACGGGGAGTTGATAGTTACCGGTGATCTGTCTGTCACGCGCATCGAGCGGAGTGTTACGGCGGAGCCCAATGAAGCTTACGCCGGACCACAGTACGGTGACCCAGTCGCCCACACTGATACCCGTCAAATCGTTTTGGCCTTTGACGATCTCCGCCAGCTCGCGGCACACGACGGTACGCTGCTTTTTTCAGGCACGACCTCGGCTGTCCGCGAGGACTTCCCACAGTTGCTCGATGCGCTGACGCTTGACGACTGGCCGACCGCCCTGGTGAACGACAAAAAATGTGAGGCGCCGTCGACGATCGGCGAGGACTACTCTGGTATGAAGTGCACGGGAACCGAAATCGCTGAGGTAAGCAATACCGAGGTCCCGACCGGGGTGGGCGAGGGTTACTACGGCTTCCAGCCGGCCGTCACCCCAGACCGCAATCACGCGACGATAGCCCTTAACCTCAGGCTGACACAGATGGCGGCGACAGCTTCTGTGGGTTCCAAAGCCGTAGATTCTGCCGGCCATTGAACATGTTATTTCCGAGGCTGGGTGAGGTCCGCAAAGCGGGAAATGGCTACATCAGGGCGCTTCTCAGAATAATGCGACCTTTAGCGGGATAAGGTCATCCATGTCTGAGTAGCGCCGGCCCGCAACCCCACACCAAGATGGTGCACCGGAAAAGGGCATGAACAACACAGCATCTGTCATCGCGCGCGAAACGAGCAGCCATCGCTATGAGGCTGTGATGCGCATCAGCGAGGCGATCGCGGCTGGCCGTGAACCTCAAGAATTGGCCACCACTCTCGCGGATGAAATTGGCGACTTTCTCCACTTCGACCTCCTCTACCTCGCTGTATTCAAGGAGAACTCCAGCGAAATCGAATATCTCGTTTGGGGTAAGGGCTCTTTGCCTCTACCAGACCTGCCTATTGAAGAGTGGCCAATGTGGCACGCTATGGCGAGCGAGGATCCACAGCATACTGCCGATTGGGATACCGAGGAGCGATTTCCGCAATTCAAGGAGTGGGCCAAGAAAATGGGGCTCGGCTCGGGGGTCCGCGTACCGTTGACGACGCCGCATCGACGACTGGGTTCTTTCGGAATCAGCCGCGACACCGTGGATCCATTCAGTGAGGAAGACATTTGCTTCCTGCGGCTGGTCGGGCGTGTCGTCGCCTTCGCGCTTGATGATGGTTTGAATCTGAGGCGCGCGCAGAGTGCGCATGCGTGCCTGCAAAGTCAAAACGAGCGCCTCCAATTGCTTCTGAACCTGACCAATCGAATTACATCGAATCTTCAGCTTCGGGAACTGTTGCGTGCCGTCGCAGCTAACATTCGCGAGGTCATGCAGTGTGATGCCGTCGCGGTTTCGCTCGTAGATTCGACTTCAGGCACGTCCAAGTTATATGTCCTTGATTTTCCTCAGGGCAAAGGCCTCATTAAGGAGGAGCGGGTCCTCACAATAGCGGGTGCCGCCAAGCGCGTTCTGGAGACATTGAAGCCGGCACTTGTTAACAAGGCCGATCCTTCCGAAGTCCCGGCTGAGATCTACAATGAAGTGGTCGCCGAAGGCCTCAAGAGCACATGTCTGATTCCATTGATTAATCGAGGTCGAGCACTCGGAATCCTGACCATTGCACGGACTACCGAAGCTCCTTTCACCCCGCGCGACATCGAATTTCTGACACAAGCTGCGGGACAGATAGCAATCGCCATCGAAAATGCATTGGCATACCACGAGATTTCGGAACTTAAGGACAAGCTCGCGCAGGAAAAGTTGTACCTCGAAGAAGAGATCCGCGGCGAGATGTACTTTGAGAATATCGTTGGAAACAGCCCGACATTAAAGCACGTTCTCGAACTGGTTGAGACCGTCGCGCCAAACGACTCTACAGTTCTGCTGCTCGGCGAGACCGGTACGGGCAAGGAATTGATCGCTCGCGCCATCCACGACCGCAGCCGGCGCGAGGATCGCACGTTTGTAAAGATGAACTGTGCTGCCATTCCAACCGGGCTACTGGAAAGCGAACTATTCGGGCATGAAAAAGGAGCGTTCACCGGCGCCATCGCGCAGAAAGTCGGACGGCTGGAGTTAGCCGATCAGGGAACCCTCTTCCTGGATGAAGTGGGGGACATCCCGATCGAGATTCAACCAAAATTACTGCGCGCTCTGCAGGAGCGAGAGTTCGAACGTCTGGGCAGCATACATACCCGCAAAGTGAACGTACGACTGGTGGCGGCGACCAATCGCGATCTGGAAGAGATGATTGCCAAAAAGGAATTCCGCAGTGATTTGTACTATCGCCTCAACGTATTTCCGATCCGCATACCGCCCTTGCGAGAGCGCAAGGAAGATATTCCTCTGCTGGTGAGTTACTTTGTACAAAAATTTGCGAAGCAAATGCAGAAGAAAATCGAAGGTATTTCACCGGCCGTCATGAAAGGGCTGACCGCATGGGAATGGCCCGGTAACATCCGGGAGCTCGAAAATTTCATCGAACGTGCCGTGATCCTGACCCGCAGCAAATCGCTTGAAGCGCCGCTGGCGGAACTTCGCAGACCCAAGACTCAGGAACCCGCTGTTACGATGCCAGGTTCCGACACGGAAGACATTGTGCGAATCGTGAAAGAGACCCTCCATGTTCTCAATGGGAACAAGACTGCCGCAGATGAAAGGGCTCAGAAGCAGCGCGAGGAGATTATGTCCGCACTTGGGGAAAGCAAGGGTCGCGTGGGCGGCACGGATGGAGCCGCTGCACGCATGGGTATCAATCGCACCACGCTCCTGTCACGTATGAAGAAATTCGGCATCGACCCCGGTCACTACGCTTAACCGGATTGTCGATCGGAGAGTTTGTCGGATAAACAACTGCTCGCGCAATATGGCTACCGTTTAGAGATACTGCCGCCGATCGATACCCAATTTCTTCATGGCTTATTTGCGTACCCAAGCAAAGGAAACCGAAATACTTCGTTTCTTTCTTCGTCCCTCGCAAGCTCCCCTGCATCAAGAATTCGCTGAGTCTTCCGCCTCACTGCCGCATCTCAAATTCATATCTGCGACTCAGATGCCGTGAACCGGATTTTATGCTCGGTGAGACTCAAGCGCCTCATTTTATCGACGGGCTGTATGAAAAGCTGATTGAGGGAGGTGTCGGCTACTTCTTTCCCTCGGCAAAGTTTGAGTCGATCGAGCGCGATCCTGGCTCGCCTCAAGAGCAGGTCACTTTAGGACCCGATGGTAGATCAGTAACCATGAACTGGCTCGGGTCGCGCTGCTCGTTGACCCGCGACGAACCCTTTTCGGATTCCGAGATAAGACTTCTCACCAGCATCGGCGCGGTGTTAGGTGCGCGCTATCGAATGATCCTGGATGCGGATCGAGTCGAGCAGCGATTCGAACTATTCCGCGGCCTGCCTGAAGACCGCTACGTTTCAGCATACGTAGACCGGGCACCATATCGCGAATTGGTGTGGAAGGGACCGGATCGCGTCGAAGATGCGATTGAGGTCCTGCGCACGACTTCCTTGAGCACCTACGAGAACCGGCGCATCTCCACGGGAGCGCTGCTGTTCGGAAGAATGCCGGATCCGTGCCACAAGCTGCCCGCCAGACCTCCGGGCGCCTTACGTTATTCTCCCGCGTTGACCTCGATTCGCACTTTCTATCGCCTATGTGACGGACTCCAGACTCTCGCGTTGGTCGATGAAAACGGCTTTCTGGCTGAGATCGTGGATGTCGAGGAATGGGCTCAGCTTTACTCCGGTATTCCTCTGCCGGTGCCGAGCGCTGCGCGATATCAAACTCATAGCCGGGCCACATTATGCGGCGGTCATGTATGCATGATCCTGACCCCCAACGGAGAAATGAAGATCATTGCCGATGGCGTACAGATCTTCCGATTCTGGGACGGCCGGTGGAGGCTCACGGATGCCGAGCGCAAATATCGACTGTGGGTCGAAGCTGTGGGGAATTCGGAACTGGCCGAACGGCTGTTTGTTGCCGCCCTCAATCTGGCCGAAGATCGGCGAGGTGGGCTGCTGGTCGTCCTTGATGACCCTCGAAACGCACGCAAGCTGGTTTCAGTGACTGACCTCGTTAGCTACTTGCCTGGCAATGGTCAGCAATCTGTGACCAGCACAAAAGACCAGCTGCATTACTTATTGCATCAGAAACGCGTGCTCGAGGTACCCGGTTCGGTTTTAGAAACGATCGCGCGTATCGACGGTGCGATTGTGTTGGACAAGGACGCCCAACTGCTGGCTTTCGGAGCCATTCTGCGGCACCGCGATTTGTCCGAACTGCACCCCGAGAACATTGAAGGGGGCCGTACGACGGCGGCCATCGCCGCCTCCGAGTTCGGGAACATTCTCGAGATAAGCGAAGACGGGCTGATCTCTTTTTTTCAAAAAGGCAAATGCGTTTGGGATATCTAAAACCGCAGAACGTGTGTCCTCATCCCCAGATCGCGATTTCTCTCATCGAGGCCACGGTTAACAAAGCGCGAGAAGCTGGAGAATGTCCAAACCGCGACAGCAACAGCGCCCCGTTGGTTGATCGGTGACGTCGCCGAATCGAATGCCACTGTTGTGACCGGGGTGTCAACGACCTTCGACACTTTCAACCCGTCGACACAAAGCGCCCCGCCGATCTATCCCAGCGACCCTGTGTTTCCAGCAAATTACGGGCCCGCAACCTTTTACTCCGTTTTGGCAGCAGGGTTGCCTTAAGGACATTCGTTGGAGGTACAAAGCAATGACTCCACAAATCAGCCAGGCGGCGGACAAGCATATCGAGTCCGAGCTCAATCGGCTTACGTATTCCGCCTATCTGTTGACCCTCGACCCCGAAGTTGCCGTTTCAGTCGTGATGACGGCGATTGATGGATCTCTCGAGGAAATCACCACCCGGCCAGACTTGCTCGAGCGAACGGTCGAACTCGCGTTAGAACAGCTGCGCCGCGAATCCAGAACTGAAGGGGATGGTGAGTCATCGGCCTTCGATGCTGTGCTTTACGGACATTCCGCAGCCGTCAACTCACCCACATTTCAAACGCTCCAGGACCTGAGCGGTAACCCCATTCTGCTGCTCGATTCCACTTCGCGCATAGCCTTCGTTCTGCACCATGTGCTCGGCTACAAGCTTGGGGAAGCGGCTGCGAAGGCGCAAATGGACGAGACAGAATATCGCGCGCAGTTGCGAAAAGCCTATCTGCGATTGGCATCGTTTCACTCTGAGGGGCAGGTCTCAGGCGGCAAATTTCTCGAGGAGCCTGCATTGGCCTAGGAGAAAAATCATGAGCTGGCTGAGTTGGATTTTGGCTTACTTGTTTGATTGCGTGCACCCACACACCACTTGGCCGCACCGTCACCGGGCTGGATTCGCGTATGTCGCGTGCCTGGATTGCGGCAGAGAATTGCCCTATTCGCTGGATCGCATGAGGATCGTGACCAGAGCCGAGCTATTGGCAGATCGCGAACGGAACGCATGGCAAGGAACCTGGCGGAGAGCCACGTGATTGAGTCTGTGAGACCGGCTCGTACCGAATGTTTTGCAAATCACAACCTTCCGAGAGGAATGAGACCCAATGGCAACTGCCGAAACTAAGTTTCGCATCGATGTAAACATTCAAAACCTTCTTCAGAATTCGAACGGACAAAACCCGCGGGCAGCCGAGCCAAAAGGCCTCACTCTTCCCGTGCCAGTCTTCCCACAATATCCGGAGAAATTGAATGATCCAGGACCGGAGCGAGCGCCTGAAGGAAACCGCAAATGGGGCATGAGACCTATTTACCGTGCGATGCGCGGGTGGCTAGGTCCTTATGTACGATCGCGTGTGTTGCCCGGAGATTTCCACCCCATTACGTCGTACCTCTTTGTCGAGTACAAGTGCAATCTGGATTGCTGGTACTGCTGGTCCTTCGATAATCGTGTGAAAGGTATGACCGAGGACGTCGCCCGACGGTCCATTGACTGGCTCTATGATCATGGGTGCCGCGTTCTCGCCTGCATGGGTGGCGAGCCCCTGCTGCGCCCCGAATTCATCCACAAGGTTGTCTATTACGCCGCGAAGAAAGGCTTCTGGGTTTATATCGCGACCAACGGCAGGCTGCTCAAGCCCGAACTGGCCGACCGTCTCGGAGACGCCGGAGTTTCAATATTCAACTTCGCCTTGGACTCCTGGGAACTGCAGCCCAGCCTGCCGAAGGCTTTTATCCCCGCGCAGACAAACCTCGAGCACATTTTGCGCAAGCAGTACGTTTACGACTACCTCGTCTTTTTCAATATCAACATCTGCCGAAACAATCTCGAAGATGTGAAGCTCCTGACTGAGTACGCGCACGATCACCGCATCGCTACCGACTATCACATTAACGAAACACCGATGCTCGAACAGGATGAGCATTTCAAACACTTGAGCGAGAACCCGACCTACTTCCGGCCGCAAGACTGGCGCGATCTCGACAACCTCATCGACTGGATCATCGAGAAGAACCAGGCCGGGTATCAGATGGTGAATTCCGTACAGCGGCTCGAAGAGATGAAGACATTTGTTCGCATGTCATCCGGCCTCAACATTCGTGAGGTCGGCTGGTACGCGGACGGCCGTGGCTCAGAGGCGGAAACTTCCGAGATGCTGAAGAAGGCCGCTGGGATCGTGCAAGGGGAGGACGGAAATCTCGGCTTCGGCGAATGGAATTGCCGCGCCGGTCAAAATAACGTGATCGTTCGCACGGACGGAACCGTGGCGCCTTGCTTCCCCATGTATTCCGCCTCCTTCGATTGGGGCAACATCGACCAGTTCACATTCAACCGCGATCAACTGGACGGCATGAAGAAGACCTGCCAAAAACACTGCTTCTCCACGCTGAATCACAATCTTGCCTACTGTTACAACGACGCGCGCGTGATCAAGTGGATGTGGGAGAACGTAAAGCGCGGGTTCCGTGGCGGTGTTCGTAGTTTTGAAGACTGAAAATGCAACGTCGTGGTTAGACGGGCTTTGCTGTCCGACGGAGATCCGCGGTCGTGTCACAACTTGCTCTGCGGAGTCACGGTCTGAAGGTTCATCCTTGTGTTTGCCGTACGGATTTTCTTTTCGGCTGTCACTTCGCCGTCACTTGCGTTCGACACTTTCAACTCTCGACAACAAGTCTGAAAGCCAACATTGCAATGCTTGCACTTAGAGTTCGCGGAGTTTGGCAAGCTCCTTGCCTATGTTCCTAATTGGGGAAAGGTCCCATGCTGAAGATATCGATCATTGAAGGCCATACCGAGCGGCGGTTGATTGTGGAGGGCAAGCTAGTTGGGCCCTGGGCGGCAGAACTAAGGAGTGCATGCGAAAACTTGAATCCAGACCTCTTCGACCGCAAGCTCGTTATCGATATGAGGCATGTAACGGCCATTAGTCAGGAAGGCGAGAACGTATTGTTTGAATTGATCCAGAAGGGCGTCAAATTTCGCTGCCGCGGTGTGTTCACGAAACACGTTTTGAAGCAGGTCGTCCGCCGCGTAAACGGCAACCCTGGGAAGGCGGAGAAATGAGGGAGCAGGCCCGCCATCAAGTTCGCGGAAACGAACCGAATCCATTCGCGACTCGCGAGGACTTTATCAAGCTTTTTCACGAGGATAGGAATGGACTTTATCAGCTTTCGTTTCTGCTTACCGGAGATCACGAAAAGGCAGAAAAATGCTTTGTAGCCGGCATTGAGGATTGCGTTAAAGAGAGCCGAGTGTTCCGGGAGTGGGTACGGTCCTGGGCGAAGCGCATTATCGTCGAAAACGCAATTCGTGAGCTGAAGCCGCGCCCGAGCCTCCCTGGCTCCTCTCCGTCAGCGGCTGTTTTTTTGCACAGCGGGCAGTCAAGCGGTTCGGGTGGGCATTTCGACCTGGAAACAGTATTAAAGCTTGGAGATTTCGAGCGGTTTGTTTTTGTGATGTCGGTGCTGGAGAGCTTTTCGCACCACGAATGCGCCCTCCTTCTCGGTTGCTCGGTCTCGGAGATCCGGCAAGCTCGCGTCCATGCTCTGGAAGAACTGGCCGGCGCAGGCCAAGCGGTTTCTCTCTCATCGTAGCTTTGGACCTAAGAACGTCTTATGCTGACAAACCCCGAGCCAAGTCGGAATATCGAAGAATTGAATGATGACGAAATCTATGCCGCAATTCTCTACCTTGAGCCGGACCCAGTAAGTGCAAGTAAGCAGAGCGGCGATACCGCCACAACCAGGGAGAATGACGATAGCGGCGTTGTGATCTGCGTCTGTTTATACATCGCAGTGTTAGCCTGCCTCGCCGTCTTCTGGCTGTACATAAGGTGATGGTTTCTGGTAAGTTCTCAAGCTGACGCCATCCAACATAATCTTCAGACCCGAGTAAGCTAACTCCGAGCTACTTCACTTTTCTTGGTTCATTGGTTCTCCTCGAAGCAAATGTCTGTCGGCGCGTGTCAACACGTTCGACACTCATTCAACACTCGTGAAATACCGCGCGCCGCCCTCTTTAGATTTCAATCACTTACTCGAACACCACATTTGGCACGAACCGTGCCTTGTCTCGGAGTGACTGGAACAGAAATTCCAATCGGAGTTCAGAGCGATGGCATGCGCACAAGCTGTTTCACTCGCGTCCCCAGCTTTTCGTTCGGTTCCTTTCGTTGAATTGCGACAGTCTCTCCCCAGTCAGATCGCGATCATCTCGCCATTCGTAGATCAACTGATGCATTTCATCGCGAGATTTCGAACTCCTGACGGGAGCGAGCTGAACATTGAAGCCGCGCTCCATGAGGCGCTGGCAAATGCCATCGTGCACGGCAACCAGGAGGACCTTCGCAAACTCGTCTTCGTCGCGTGCCGGTGCACCACGGACGGAGAAGTCTCCCTCACAGTTCAAGACGAGGGGCAAGGATTCGACACGGCCGCGGTACAAGACCCGACAACTCCGGAGAATCGGCTGCTCGCGCACGGGCGCGGGATTTATCTGATGAAAACGTTGATGGACGATGTTGGTTTCGAGCAGGGCGGCGCAGTTGTGTATATGCACAAGGCATCCAACGCAAGACCAATGGCAGCGAGAAAATCGGCATGATCCGAAGACTCCCTCAAATCGCATTCGCCATAAGGTTGCTTGCCATGGAGTTGCTTACTGTTGGCGCTCTCGGTCAGGGCACTGGCCCGGCAACTGGAACGGTTCAGGGGCTGGTGTTCACGGCCGATGCAGACGGTGGGCGCTCGGTCGTGCCCGCGGCGAAGATTTCGCTGGACGGTCCAGTACATCTTGAAGCTCAAACCGACAACGAAGGTAAGTTCGCATGCCATGCAGTCCCGCCCGGTTCGTACAGAATCAGCGCAGAAGCAACCGGATTGACTGTCACACGGAATGTCGTAGTCACAGCCGCAACGGTCTCAGAAATAGACCTCGAAATGAAGGTCCAAACCGCCAGGGAATCCACCACCGTCACCGCCAGCGCAGAACCAGTCGACACAAAAGAGCCATCCGGAATGAACACGGTGGGCGAATCAGCAGTCAAAAACATGCCAAACATTGACGAACAGTTCCAAAGCCTGCTGCCTCTGATTCCTGGCGTCGTTCGCGGCCCCAGCGGCTTGATCAACATGAAAGGCGCCCGAACCTCTCAGAACGGATCCCTCGTCAACAGCGCCGATGTGACCGATCCAGCGACGGGCCTAGCCGCAATCAGCATTCCCATTGACGTCGTGTCGTCCATACACGTCCTGTCGACCCCTTACGACCCCGAGTACGGCAAATTCACGGGCGCGGTTTCGAACGTCGAGACGCGGCCCGGAGACTTCAACAAATTCCGCGTGTCCGTTCAGAACCTGCTTCCGCGTTTCCGCCGGATCGACGGTTCGATTATGGGCATTGCGGCGTTCTCGCCGCGGATCACATTCTCCGGTCCGATCGCAAAAGACCATGTTGCCTTTACCCAATCGTTTGAGTACCGCTACGAACGAGATCCGGTGGATAGCTTGCCAATCTTTCAGAGCTGGACCCGATCCGAAAACTTCAACTCTTACACGCAGATCGATTTCAATATCAGCCCGAAACAAACTGCGACCGCATCGTTTGCCATTTTTCCGCAAAGGCTTGATTACTACGGCCTGAACACTTTCACGCCCCAACCCAGCACGCCCGACTTGAATGAGCGTGGGTATCAGGGATACCTGCAACATCGATATGTTACCGACTCCGGCGATCTGCTCACCTCCCAGGTGAGCTTCAGAAGATTCGACGCCGACCTGGTGCCTAACAGCAACGCTCCCTACGAACTTCTCGTCGAAACGACCGAGGGTGGTTTTTTCAATCACCAGAACCGCGACACGACACGCACAGAATGGGAGGAGATTCTTCATACTCATCCGTACCATTTCTTTGGATCGCACGAACTGGATGCGGGCGTGGATTTCGCGCACAGTTCTTACGACGGCCGCCAGGAGTTTCTCCCGGTTCAAATTGTTGGCGTTGCGGGATACCCGCTGGAACAAATCCAGTTCGGGCCCACCTCGACTTTCTCCGTCGATCAGAACGAAACCGCGTGGTTCGTCGGCGACAAGTGGACGGTTTCAAATCGCCTGACGTTCGATCTCGGACTGCGCTTTGATCGCGATTCTGTCACCGATTCGGTCAATACCGCGCCTCGTGCCGGCTTCATTCTCGCTCTCACGAAGGACAGCAGAACCATGCTCAAGGGCGGAGCCGGATTCTTTTATGACCGCGTTCCTCTCGACATTCCCGCGTTTCCTTATCTGCCGTCACGTACAGTGAGTACGCTCAACCCGCTAGGCGGAGTTCTTAGTTCGACCGAATACTCGAATGTCATTTCGAATGGCTTGCGCAATCCGCGCAGCGAAGTCTGGAACCTTGAAGTCGATCGTCAGGTCACCAGCGACTTCCTCTTTCGCGTCGCGTACCAGCAGCGCAATACTGTGCACGAGTTCTTTCTCGATCCCATTGCCTATGGACCAACGGGAAATCTTTCGCTCTCCGACCGCGGCAGCGACTTTTACAAAGAGTTTCAGATCACTGGGCGGTATCGCATCCACAGCAGCACGTTGAACGCATCCTACGTGCGTTCGCGAGCCTATGGCGATCTCAACGACTTCAACCAGTTTTTCGGAAATGATCCCCAGGCGGTAATCCAGCCCAATCAGCGTGGTCGTCTCAATTTCGATGCTCCGAATCGAATTTTGACCTGGGCCGAAATTGCTGCGCCATGGAAATTAACGTTCGCGCCGGTAATCGATACTCACACAGGCTTCCCGTACTCGACGGTCAATCAGTACCGCGACTTTGTTGGCCCGAGGAATGAATTGCAAAGGCCGCGCTTCGTTTCGACCGATTTGCAGGTCTGGCGCGAAATCCGATTGCCTATCAAGGAAAAGCATGCGCGGATCGGAGTGGGAGTCTTCAACGTTTTCAATCATCCCAATTATCGCGATGTGCAGAACGATGTTGACAGCTATCGCTTCGGCGATTTCTTCAACGGTGTAAACCGGGAGTTCCACGGCAAATTCGTATTGGAGTTTTGACTATGAGACTGACATTGCAACGCGCGTTTTCCACTCTGGCAATTGTGTTCTCCGTAACAACGCTTGCTTCAGCGCAAACTGGCAATCCGCTTCCATCGGCGGAAGATGTTGTCGCGAAGATGATGCAGTTCGATACCCAAAGGCAGTCCGAACTGTCCGGATACACGGCCATGCGACGCTATGCGGCGGTCAACAAGAGCCGGCGTGCCGAGATGCTCGTCCGCGTCACGTGCGACAGCCATGGCGCCAAGCAGTTCAGCATTCTGTCCGAAGAGGGATCCGGTTCGATTCGCAGGCATGTATTTCAGAAGCTGCTGAGCGAAGAAACGGAAGCGTCTCGCCACGGAACGCGCAACAGCAGTCGACTGATACCGGCGAACTACGATTTCCAGTTCGCGGGGCAAGAAAAGCTCGAGACTGGTCCCGCGTATGTGCTGCAGGTGTCGCCGAAAACGGCGAATAAATATCTGATCGACGGCAAGATCTGGGTCGACGCCAACGATTATTCCATCGTTCGGATCGAAGGCCAGCCCGCGCGAAATCCTTCCTTCTGGGTACGCAACGTTCATTTCGTGCACACGTATCAGAAAGTGGGGCCCTTCTGGTTCGCCTCGGCAACCCACACAAAAAGCGAGATCCGGATCTTCGGAAGCGCGGAATTGACCATCGAGAACTCTGATTATGCCTTGAATCCCCCAATCGACCACATAACTGAGGCAGATCGCCAGGCGAGGTTAATTCAGTGAGGAAGACTCATCTCATTGCACCCGTCGTTGGGGCAGTCGCGTTCGCCTGGGTGATCGCTCACGTTGGCCTCCCAACAATAATGGAACAGGTGAAGGCAATGCGAGTCGCATTGCCGATCGTGCTCGCTCTCAGCTTGTTCCGCCTTTTTCTGCAGACCGCCACCTGGTCGGCGTCCCTGAAGGGCGAGGATGTCTCGGTCGGGATAACAAAACTGATGGGAGTCCGGTTGGCTGCGCAGGCGATGGGCTATCTCACCGTTCTCGGCCCGCTTATCTCTGAACCCATGAAGGTCAAGCTTCTTGGGACATCCAGTGAGCCGACGATTACGGCCACCCTTCTCGATGATGGAGTGTACTGGTTCACCTCAGCACTGCTTGCAATCGCAGGTGTCGTTAGCGTGCCTCTGGTCGCGGTCCACGGCAGAGCCTACCATTCGATTCCGGCCATCCTCGTGCTTGGATTCGCGGTCGTCATCATCAGACGGCACACCCCCCTCTTGTCTAGCGTGGTGCGTGCTTGGGGAACCCGGCACCCGGCTTGGCTCGCTCGTGCCGAGCACATTGAAGCATCCATCCGAGAGTATCGCCTCAATCAGCCCGCATTGGTTCGTCGGATGTTTTGGATCGATATAGCTTGTCAAGTACTGCTCACCGCCGAAGTCGTCGTGGTTTTGCTATCGCTCCACCTACCGGTCCATTTCGGTGTGGTTCTTGCCATTGAAGGGATGACCCGCGCATTGAAGATGATCAGTGGCTGGATTCCAGCTCGTCTCGGTTCGGACGAAGGCGGAGCGATCTCGGCCTTTGCCCTGACCGGGCTTTCCCCGTTGCTCGGCCTTTCGCTTGCATTAACGCGTCGCATCCGTGATCTGGTCGGGGCGCTGATCGGGATCGTCTGGCTTGCCTGGAACTCCCGCAAGTTGAGCGACCGGGCCAACACGGGAACTTGCGACCGATCAGCCGTCCTGAAGGAGACCTTGGAATGCAATCAATCGTAGCAATTCCTGAAATCACCTCGCTGGCAGGCAACAAGAAGGTGTGCAACACGAAGGCGTCGGAACTAATCATGACGCCAGTCTCGGGTGTTCCTCTGCTGTTGAGGACTCTGATAACCACAGCGCGCGCCGGAGCAGACGACATTCTGCTGATTTGCCCTGCGGCGTTGAGCAACTGGCTGGTACGGAACTTCATCCAAACTGCGCTACAGTATGGCGTTCGCGTAAGTGTGGTTCAGCTAGACGAATTTGATCCAGGTGCCGCCTCAAGCTGGGCGCAGCTCGCGCCTCACCTGAACCATGATTTCCTTTGGCTGCCTTGGAACTGGGTCACAACCAGGCAGTTCCTGGCGCACCTGCACCTGGCGCCGATCGACTCCGTCAATTGGGCCGAACCGGCCTATGCCACCTTCCATGAGGTGACCCGCGACAATGCCTCATCTTCCCTCCTCCACCCTGAGGGCGTCGCGGTCACCTCGCCAGAAAGTGTGTCGCTGGCCGAACGCTTCCTGGTCGCTCACTCCGGCAAGGTTCTCGATGGCATTCACACATCTTTCAACCGGCGACTCTGTCGCCCTTTCGTCAGACTTCTGTCTCACACGTCCGTTAGTCCGAATGCTGTCACCTTGGGTGGAGTCGTGATTTCTATTCTGTCGGCTGTCGCGTTTGCCCAGGGATCGTACTGGTGGTCGGTGCTCGGGGCGTTGCTCTTCTACATCGCAGGACTGTTCGATGAAATGGACGGCATGCTGGCACGGGTCACGTTCGCCGAGTCGCCGCGAGGGACCTGGTTTGAGGGATTTGCCGACGGGCTCAGTTACCTGCTGCTGTTTGGTGGAATCACCATTGGTTTGCATCGTCATTATGGCAGGCCGGCGACCGCGATGGGCATCGCTCTTCTCGTCGGCGCCGTTCTCGCCTTGATCGCCACCTCCCTGCAGCGCCGCCGCGCTACCAGCGCCGACCGGCCCAATGAGTACCTTGGCCGCTTCTATGAATTGCTTGAAAGGGATTCCGGTAACCGCATCTCCCGCGTCGTGCGCCAAGTGCAGGCCTTTCAGAAGAGGGGTGTTGTAATCCACTACATCGTCCTCTTCACGATCGTTGGCGCATTGCCACTGTTGTTTGTCCTGGCAACTCTCGGCGCTCATCTCACCTGGATTCTGACGCTCTACTTCAACCGCCGATTCTTTGCGCAACCGGGAGAACGCAGGGCCAAACCGAATGTAAACACGTTCAAGGAGGCGCTATGAAGGCCATCATCCTGGCCGCCGGCCAAGGCACGAGGATTCGCACAGTGCATGGCGAACATCCGAAGTGCCTGATTGAAGTTGACGACACCACGATTCTGGACCACCAGCTTGAAGCCCTGTCAATGGCGGGAATCGATGACGTAGCAATTGTTGCGGGATACGAAAAGGAACAGATCATCGAACATGTGGAGTCCAGAAAACCCAGTGTCACCCAAAGGATTCGCTTTTTCGAAAACCCTGTATTCGCAATCACGAATAATATCTATTCCCTCTGGCTCGCACTGGAATGGCTGCGCGGCGACAGTTTCGTGGTTCTGAATGCGGACGTTGTATTCGATCCCGAAATCCTTTCCGCCGCCGTACGCTCGAGTGCGCCGATCTCGATGATCGTGGACCCCTTGTGGCGGGATGAGACGATGAAAGTAGTTGTCGAAGGTGATCGCGTGATTCGCATGAGCAAGAAAATCTCCCGCGAAGAGTTCAGCGGCACTTATATTGGCATTACTGTTTTCTCGCAGACGATCCACGACAGGTTCTTACGCACAATGAACGAACTGATCTCCGCTGGCCGAGTAAATGAATTCTTCAACGTCGCCGTACAAAAACTCGCGGACGAAAGTGTTCGGGTCGGCTATACCAGCACAGACGGCTTGGCTTGGGCCGAAATCGACGATCCCCTGGATCTGACGTTCGCACAACAAAACGTGTTCCCGCAACTGGTAACGGCAGCGGTTTAATTATGTCAGTGAATGAAATCCTTGCCGAAAACTTTGCCCCGAGCCAATGGCTATTGTGGCCACGCAGTTCCCTGCGAGTTGTGGATTGGAATATTGATCGTGGTTTGAAGCTGTCTGCAATCATAGATTTCCTGGCGCATACGAATGCCGATGTTTTCATTCTTCAGGAAGTCGACATCAATGCTCATCGGACACATCGGCTGAACATCGCGCGGGAAATCGCCCGAAAATTGCGGCTGAATTACGTCTTCGGGCGCGAGTTTGTGGAGCTGACGCAAGGCACGAAAACCAGCCCCGCCTATCATGGTCAGGCCACGCTTTCGCGCTGGAAAATCTCGAATCCGCGATTGATCCGCTTTCAGCGGCAATCGGACTTCTGGAAGCCGCGCTGGTTTAAGCCAAACCTGCAAACGTTTCAGGAGCGGCTCGGGGGAAGAGTCGCCCTGGCCGCGGAAATCCATATCGCGGAGGCTTCAACCCTGTGCTACAACTTGCATTTGGAGAGCCGCTCGAATGACGAGCTGCGTCGTGCCCAGTTGAACGAGGTCTTAGAGGATTCCGCGAAGTACGACTCGTCCTGCCTCGTCATCCTGGCCGGTGACCTTAACGTGAATGCATCGCAGCCTGGTATAGCAGAGCCACTGGCCCGGGCTGGTTTTCGTGATACTGTGCCTACCGCTCGCCTGGCTACGACTCCTGCGCGTCATCTCCTTGAAGCTGGCCGGCACATCGACTGGGCGTTTGTTCGAGGCCCGGGTGAGGCCGACGCTGGAAAAGTTCACAGATCCGTGACAGCTTCTGACCACTATCCGATTTCATTCGAGTTGCGTCTTCCCGGTTAACCTTGCGAAGCGATCGCTCGATCTGCGCCGGGGCTGCGCTATTACGCGGCGCGCGTCAGTCTGCATAGCGACCTATGGTGCGTTTCCTCTTGCAGAAGTTCTTCGAGCGAACCTGCCACAACTGAACAACCACAGCGAATACATTTAGATTCGAGGGAAAACTCCTGATCCTCAACGATTGGATTGCGGGTAAAGTCGTACTGTTCATAAACCATAAATGGCGTTCCTTCGATCTTGCGTCTAACGAGCGCGAGCCGATGCCCTGGCTCTCCTTCCATCGAACTCAAGCACCTACACTGCCAGACCCGCTGGCCGGCGGAATTGTCCCGCTTGCTGCAGTCTTTTCAATCGCTTAGACCAAACTATGCGCAGGCCCTTGTCCACTCCTCCGGGCTGTCAATGGCCGGCGAGCCTCGACAGTTTCAACATTCACGACATTGCCCGTTCGGGTCATGCAAGACCCCTTCATTCCGCGCTCGAACTGTCGGAATGGCTTCGACACTGTCAACTCGTGACACCTCTGCCTTCCATCCGGTGCTGAGATTTCATCTCTTTAGAGACGCCTGGGTTTGGCATCCGCATTGCCTCAGTCGCATGGGTGGAAGGTCGCACAGATCGGTACAGCTTTTGCCACCGAGCGGCCCTGCAAAGCAGAAATTCAGCGGCTAGCCAGTCGCCTGATTAAGGGTGGAACTATCACATGAGACGGATATCTACAGGTCTAGTTGCGGCGATTTTGTTGGTGAATGCGCTGGGTTGCAGCAACGGCAAGGTGCGAGCCGCCGCTCCGCCTCCGCCACCGGTGGTCGAGGTCGCACCGGTCATTCAGAAAGATGTGCCCCTTCAGGGCGAGTGGGTAGGAACGCTCGAAGGGTACGTCAATGCGCAGATTCAGCCTCAGGTCAGCGGTTACCTGATTCGCCAGGACTATCACGAAGGGGGCTTGGTCAGAAGAGGACAGCTCCTGTTCGAGATCGATCCCCGTCCATTTCAAGCCGTGCTTGACCAAGCCAAAGGACAACTGGCGCAGGCTGCGGCGCAGATGGCGAACGCCGAGCTGAATGTAAAACGTGATGTTCCCGAAGCGGAGGCTCATGCCATCCCACAAAGTCAGCTCGATACTGACACGCAGTCACTCCTTGCGGCGAAGGCCGCCGTCGAGGCCGACCAGGCCGCAGTTGAACAAGCCGCGATAAACCTTGGCTACACAAAGGTTACTTCGCTCATCGACGGAATCGCCGGTATCAACACGGTGCAGGTGGGCAACCTGGTGGGGCCGTCTGCCGTGCTCACCGCGGTGTCGCAGGTAAGTCCGATCAAAGTTTATTTCCCCATCAGCGAACAGGAATACCTGCGCATGGCGGACGGCGGCGGGGGGCCGGGGAGCGTGGATTGGCTGACTCACGCTTCACGAATCCCGCTGCGCTTGACCCTCGCCGACGGAAGTACCTACCCGCATCCCGGCAGAATCATCTTTGCGGATCGGCAGGTAAACACGCAGACCGGAACGATTCAGATTGTGGGCGAGTTCCCCAACTCCAGAAATCTGTTGCGACCCGGCGAGTACGCGCGCGTTCAGGCGCCAACCGGAAATATTGAGGGAGCGCTGCTGGTGCCGCAGGCGGCAGTGAATCAGCAGCAAGGGTCATATCAGGTCACAGTCATCGGCGCCGATAACCGCGCGCAGCTTCGTACCGTGCAGGTCGGACCGACAGTGGGCACGCTCTGGGTGATCTCCTCGGGCGTGAAGCCCGGAGAACGCGTGGTTGCTGTTGGAGCAGACAAAGTCAAGGACGGTGGGCTGGTGAACCCCACACTATACAAAGAAACGGAGCACCGTTAAGCCATGGCGCACTTTTTCATTCGACGGCCCATTGTCGCGATCGTGATTGCGATTCTTACCGTTATAGTTGGCGCGATCTCAATCGCGACCTTGCCGGTAGCCCAGTTCCCACAGATTGCTCCGCCCGAGATCAGGTTGCAAGCCAACTACCCCGGTGCCGACGCCCAGACTCTCGAGCAAGCTGTCGCCACACCCATCGAGCAGCAAGTCAGCGGCGTGGACAACATGAATTACATGTACTCGCTCAACGCCACTGCGAACCAGCAAACAACGTTGCTCGTCGATTTCGATCTCAAGACGGATCCCAACACGGATCTGCTGCTCACGCAGTCGCGTCAACAGTTGGCCAACGGCCAGTTGCCGCCGGAGGTGAACAATTACGGAATCACTCTAAAGAAGTCGACCACTGCTCCGCTCATGCTGATTTCCATGTACGCGCCGCGTGGCAGCCACGATTCGAACTATCTGGCCAACTACGCCTACATCAACCTCAATGATCCGATCGCACGGTTATACGGCGTCGGCCAGACCCAGATCTTCGGGTCGGGCCAATACGCCATGAGGCTGTGGGTGAAGCCTGACCAAATGGCCAAGCTTGGCATCACCGTCACGGACATAGCTAACGCGCTTCAGGCGCAGAACACTGTGAATCCGGCTGGCCAGGTCGGGGGCGAGCCGGCTCAGAGTAACCAGCAATTCACCTATGCCGTGCTGGCTCAAGGCCGCCTGACTTCTCCGGAACAGTTCGGTAACGTCATCGTGCGCGAAGCACCGAATGGGGGAACCGTTCGAGTCAGAGACGTGGCCCGAGTCGAGCTCGGCACACAGGACTACAGCCTGGCTGGACGCCTGAATGGCAAGCCCAGCGCCATCATCGCCGTCTACCAGTTGCCCGGAACCAATGCTGTGCAAACGGTTGCGGGCGTCCGGAAGCTCATGGCGCAGATGAAGCAACGCTTCCCGCAGGACATGGACTACACCGTTTCGCTCGACCAGACACTCCCGGTCACAGAAGGCATGAAAGAGATCCTTTGGACCCTCGTGATTGCGATTGTGCTGGTCATTTTTGTGGTCTATCTCTTTTTGCAAGATTGGCGCGCCACGCTGATCCCCATGTTGGCTGTGCCAGTCTCGCTGATCGGCACGTTCGTCGTCTTCCCGCTGTTCGGATTTTCGATCAACACACTTTCGATGTTCGGGTTGGTGCTCGCTATTGGCCTGGTGGTCGACGACGCGATCGTGGTCGTCGAAGGGGTACAGCACCACATCGAGGAGGGACTGAGTCCGAAGGATGCGGCCACCAAAGCCATGGACGAACTTTCCGGGCCGGTCGTCGGTATTGCCCTCGTGTTGGCCTCAGTGTTTGTGCCAACGGCTTTCATTCCGGGCATCACCGGCAGGCTGTATCAACAATTTGCAGTCACCATCGCGATCTCCGTCATTCTTTCGGCGTTTAATGCTCTCACGCTCAGCCCTGCACTCTCGGCATTGCTGCTCAAACCCAAGAAGCAGACGCGCGGACCGCTGGGAAAATTCTTTGGCGTGTTCAACACATATTGGGAGCGCTCTACCAACAGCTTTGTCCGTCTCTCGGGTGACCTGATTCGCAAGGCTGGTGTCGTGATGGTATTGCTTGTGGTCGCCGGCTTGGGAGCGTGGTTCTTTAGCAAACATCTGCCCACCAGTTTCCTGCCCGACGAAGACCAAGGCTACATGTATATCAACATGCAGCTCCCCAACTCGGCGTCCATGGAGCGCACAAGCGAAGCTGCGAAACAGGTAGAGCAGGTTCTCGCCAATACGCCGGGAGTTCAGTACACCACAAGCGTCATTGGTTTCAGCTTGCTCAGCTACGTCCGGACTTCGTATAACGCATTTTTCTTTGTAACTCTGAAGCCCTGGGAGGATCGCAAAACCCAGGCCGAAGAATATCAGGCCATCAAGGCGCATTTGAATCAGCAACTCAGGCAGTTTCCAGAAGGCACGGTTTTCGGTTTCTCACCACCCGCGATCCCCGGGGTCGGTACTGCCGGCGGCGTGACGTTTGCCTTGGAGGACCGCGCCGGCAAGGATGTCAATTTTCTCGCGGATAACCTGAACAAGTTCATGGCGGCCGCTCGCAAGCGCCCTGAGATTGGATTTATCTCCACCACCTTTATCCCGAGCGTGCCGCAAAAGTTCATCAATGTGGACAAGGACAAGGTGTTGAAGCAGGGGGTCAATTTAACCGACGTCTACAACACCATTCAAGCCTACATGGGCGGCTTGTTCGTTAACTACTACAACGATTTCGGCCGTACCTGGCAGGTGTATGTAGAGGCCGAAGCGCCTTATCGGGCCACGACCGACGATCTCGGACAATTCTATGTCCGCAACGGCCAAGGCCAGACGGTGCCTCTTACCGCGCTGGCAAATTTTGAGACCCGTTACGGCCCTGAGTTCACCATGCGCTACAACGAGTACCGGTCGGCACAGATCAATGTCAGCGCGGCGCCCGGTTACAGCTCCGATCAGGCAACTGCAGCCCTGGAAGATGTTTTCAAGCAAACCATGCCCCGCGAAATGGGCTTCGACTACATCGGCATGTCCTACCAGGAGCAAAAGGCGCGCCAAGGAGTGCCGTCTTCCGTCATCTTCGGATTTTCACTGCTGTTCGTTTTTCTGATTCTGGCGGCTCTCTACGAAAGCTGGACAGTGCCTTTCAGCGTGCTGCTCAGCACGCCAGTCGCAGTCTTCGGCGCTCTCGCTGCGCTCTGGCTGCGTCGCGTCGTGCTCGGTTTCTTCGTGCCTCAGTACATGGTTCAAATCGAGAACGATGTCTACGCCCAGATCGGCCTGGTAATGCTCATCGGCCTGGCCGCGAAAAACTCGATTCTAATCGTGGCCTTTGCCAAGGAGGATTTCGAACGCGGCATGTCTCTCACGGACGCAGCGCTCTCCGCGGCGAGGCTTCGCTTCCGGCCCCTCATGATGACCGCGCTCGCCTTTATTCTCGGCTGCGTGCCACTCTGGATAGCTTCCGGAGCAGGCTCTGTCGCACGCCAAATCATGGGCACGGCGGTAATCGGAGGAATGATTGCCGAGACCTTTATCGGCAGATTCTTTGTTCCCGCGATTTTCTATGTGGTTGAAAAAGTCTCCGGCGCTGAGCGGCGAAAAGCACTGCCACTCATGCCCGCCGAAGCGCCCGGTCAAGGTGATTAATTATGAAGAAGACTGCACTCTTAGGAATTCTTGCCACGCTGGTTCTGGAAGCTGGCTGCCTCGTGGGGCCCAAATACAAGCGGCCGACCGTGGATGTCCCGCAGGAGTACCGTGCACCCGCTCCGCAACAGGCCGCCCAAGCCTCGTCGCTGGGCAACGAACAATGGTGGCAGGTGTATCAGGATCCGGTGCTCACGCAGCTGATCCACACCGCCATTGTGCAAAATTATGATGTACGGATCGCCGCCGCCCGCGTGCTCGAAGCCCAGGCACAAGTCGGCATCACCCGCGCCAATCAGCTCCCCTCGGCGAGCGTAGGTGCGGACCTTTTCAGCCAGCAAAACGCCAAAGTTACGAACCTATTTCCCGCATACCAGGTCAATGGCGGCGAACTGAACCTGTCGGTGATCTGGAATCTGGACTTCTGGGGGAAATATCGCCGGCAAACGGAGGCGGCTCGCGCCCAGTTACTCGCAACCGAGTGGGGACAACGCGCGGTGATTTCCTCACTGGTTGCTAACGTAGCGGCGGCCTATTTCCAGCTTCGCGCCCTTGACAGTGAACTCGAAATCTCGAAGCGCACGCTGGGGTCGCGGCAGCAATCCCTCCAGTTGACTCGGGTGCTTGAGAGCCATGGCTCAGGTTCCGGGCTCGACGTGAGTCAAGCCGAGCAACTCGTCTACACCGCTTCGGAGACGATTCCCGATCTCGAGCGGCAGATTCAGCAACAGGAGAATGTGCTCAGCGTTCTGCTCGGCGAAAATCCCCAATCCATTCCTCGCGGACGCGGGCTTATCGAACAGCCCGTCCCCCAGAACGTTCCGGCCGGCCTTCCATCGGAATTACTGGAGCGCCGGCCGGACGTCCGCCAAGTAGAGGAAAACATGGTCGCAGCGAACGCGCAAATCGGCGTTGCCAAAGCCTCATTCTTCCCCAGCCTGTCGCTCACCGGAACGGGAGGACTGGAAAGCAACGCCTTGAACCAGTTCATCAGCGGGCCCTCCGAGCTGTGGTCCGCGGCTGCTGGCGTGACGCAGCCGGTTTTCCAGGGAGGAGCGCTCCGCTCGGGACTTAGGCTCGCTCGCGCGAACTGGCAGGAAGCAGTGGTGTCCTATCAGCAGACCGTCCAGAACGCACTCGAACAAGCGTCCAATGGGCTCATCGCCTCTCAAAAAGATCGTGAATTCCGCGAGCAGCAGGAACTGCTCACGCAGGCGGCGCAGCAGACCGACCAACTGTCTGAGGTGCTCTATAAGAACGGCGGCGCCAGTTATCTCCAGGTGCTGACCAGCGAGACTAACTACTTCTCAGCCGAACTCAACCTGGTGCAAGCCCAGCTCAACGAGCGTTTGGCGCTGGTTCAGCTATACCAGGCGCTGGGCGGCGGGTGGCAACAATAGGAAGGGACAAGGATGCCTGCGACGCACTGATCGGTTACTTCCGCGTCATCCGCAACTCGATTATCATCCGCTCCTCCCCTTTGTCGTCGATCACGAAATGCCGATGGAGGAGAAGGCGGCCGTCTTCCTCAAGGCGCGCGCGCGCGACGGTCTTGCGCCCAGGACGGTCGGGATCGAGAGGCGTGGCCCACAGCACGATGTTCTTGCCGTCGAACGTGCCGTCGCTCTGGCGAATCGACATCGTCGTCTGCCGCGAGTCGTACCACACGGTGGTGAAGCGATTCGCTTTGGAATCGAAGCCGGAGATTCCGGTGCCGGTGCTCTTCGTTCCGTCAGAATCGAAGAAGGTAAAATCCGACTGCAGAAACTTGCCGTCCTGGATCATGTACTGCTTACACGCGCCTTTCGTCACGATCGGCTTCCCGTTAATCGGGAAGAACGTCTTGACCACGTCCCAGTCGCCCACAAATTGCGCGAGCAGTTTTTGACCGGCGCCCGGCGCGTTCGGCGGCTCATATTGATTGTGGGTTTGCTGCGCGAGTGCGGCAGTGGCAATAAGCAGTGTTGCGATAATCCATTTCTTCATGGCACGCCATGATATGCGAAAATCGCAAGCGTTGCATGGCATTGGGTTAGAGAGCCGATCCTCGCAGCGGGTAAGGTCAAAAATCCTGGTGAGCTTCCCCTGGAGATCAAATGTCGGAAGGCGAAAGCCGCCGCCTCCGGCTTCAGCCCTTCCCTTCAAAAGTGCCGTTCTGTGAACAGATGCACTCCCGAGTCAACACCCGCTAAGAGACTCGTTTACAATACCGGCATTCCTGGCCCATGAGGTGATCTGATGATGATGCTGAGGAAAATTAGGCCCAAGACTCCCTGCGGAATCAGGACTCTCCGCGGAATCAGGACTCTCTGCGGAATCAGGACTCTCTGCGGAATATTGACCGTGGCCTTGATCACATGTGGCTACACCTTGGGCCAAACCAGATCGGCGCCAGTCGACCCAGGCGTGCGCGGCGGCGCGCCGGGTGCCGGCGGTCCGCTACAGGGTCTTACAGCGGACGAAACTGCTTTCTTCCTGGATGGCCAGACGAGATTCGCTGAAGTCGAGGTTGTAAACAAGGGTGCGAACACCGGTCTTGGTCCGCGCTTTAACTCCAATCAGTGTTTCTCCTGCCACTCGCAGCCCAACATGGGCGGAACCAGCCCGGCGAAAAATCCCCTGCCCGAAGTCGCCGCCTTGGATGGAGCCAGGAACGCGGTGCCATGGTTCATCGTGCCCAACGGTCCCGTCCGCGAAGCGCGGTTTAAGCAGAGTAACGGCAACGCGGATGGCGAAGTGCATGACCTCTTCGTGATCACGGGGCGAGCTGACGCTCCCGGCTGCAATATTGCCCAATTCGATTTTCTCCCCGCGGGAAATCCGCTTACGGGCCAAGGCGGGAATCGAAACATTATTTTCAGAATCCCGACTCCTGTCTTTGGCGCCGGGCTGATTGAAGGGATTTCCGATTCGGCCATCCTTGCCAACCAGCAGGCCGACGCCTCGGCGAAGTCGGAGCTGGGTATTCACGGACACGCGAACGCGCACCTCAGCGGAAACGTGAATCTCAGTGCCAACGATGGAACTATCACCCGTTTCGGGTGGAAGGCGCAGAACAAATCCCTTCTCATGTTCGCGGGCGAGGCCTACAACGTCGAGATGGGAATCTCGAACCAGCTATTCCCGCAAGAGCGCGACGAAACGCCCGGCTGTATCTTCACCCCCACTCCCAACGACACCCTTAACTTCACAACCACTCCCGCGACCACCGGCAATTCGAGCGGCATTTCGAACCCAGCGGTCATCTCGGACATCGAAGCCTTTGCCAACTTCATGCGGATGCTCGCTCCACCCGCGCCCGCGCCGCCCACATCGTCCAGCGAAAAGGGACGCGACTTGTTTGCGAAGGTTGGGTGTGTGCACTGCCATACACCGTCGTTTACCACCGGAGCAATGATTGCGAGCGGCTCCGCGACCAGTCCGAGTGCTGCGCTTTCCCATCAAACTGCGAATCTTTTCTCCGACCTGCTTGTGCACCACATGGGAAAAGGCCTGGAGGACGGCATTACGCAAGGCGGCGCCGGCCCCGACGAGTTCCGAACTGCTCCTCTCTGGGGCGTCGGACAACGCGTCTTCTTCCTTCATGATGGACGCACATCCAACATGGTTGACGCCATCAGGGCTCACCAAAGCCACGGCAGCGAGGCCAATAAGGTCATCGAACACTTCGATAAGCTGACGGTTCAGGAGCAACAGGAGATCATCGATTTTCTGCGCTCACTCTAGCCGCATGCTGTCGACACGTTGCCAGATTGTGCCCCTCTTGCGACTAGACCAGCGCCGCGCTATACAAGGCGACTAGCTTCGCCCAGGCACGCTCGGCTTCGGGCTTGTTATAGATGGGCACGCCGTCGCGGACGGGCATATCCGGCACGCACCAGCCATGCAGGGCTGCATACACTTCGATTTCGGCTGGAACCTTGGCGGCCGCAAAGGCTTCCTTCAACTTGTCCTTGGCATCGGGCTGTTTCGAGTCGTCGTTCGATGCGATCCCAAAATACATACGAGCCTTGATCTTGGGCGCGAGCAGATGCGGGCTATCGGGTTTGTCGGTCACCAGGCCTCCGCCGTGGAACGACGCGCCCGCACCGATGCGATCGGGCAAGTGCGCGGCCGTCCTCACCACTAGCGCTCCGCCCATGCAGTAACCCTGAGTTCCGATCTTCTTTGCCTTGTTCACTTCTTTTTGCGCGTCGAGGAAGGCAACGTAAGCCGCCGCATCCTTCTCGGCGTTGCCGGGCGCGGTCGCCGACGCCATCAGCGGCTTGAGTTTCGCCATATCGTCCGCGTTCTGGAAGTTGAAGGTGGAGGCGTCCGTGAAAGGCGCTTTGGACACGCGATAAAAAGGATTGGGCACGAGGACTGCGTACCCCTCGGCAGCGATACTTTTGCCAATGGTGCGCATCGAGGGCCGCAAGCCGAATGCGTCGGGCCAGACGAGCACTCCCGGGTAAGAACCGGATTTTGACTTTGGGCGAAGATGAATGAACGCGGCGTCGCAAGTTCCGTCAGCAGTCTTGATCTCGACGTCGGTTTCGACCACTTCATTTTCATTGCCCGCTGCCGCAGCCGATTGTGTTTTCTGTGCCGTGGTTGTTGCGGCAAGGCCCGCACCCACCAGGAGGACTGCAAAGTCGCGCCGTGTGATGTCTCTGGGATGCGCGTCGTTCGCCGGTTGGTTTTGCTGGTCGTTTCTCTGGTCGTCAGTCATTGGTTTTTCCTGTAATCAGTTTATCGCTTTTGCTCAGCGGCCGCATCCTCGGCATCACTAGATCCAGACATAATCCGTGATGGTGGGCGCCGCACCCCAACTCAGGGCTGCGAATAGAGCGAACGCTTCAGAAACTCCCCCGCGCCCGCGCGGCCCAGGAACTTATCTCCCTCTACCACCACGCGCCCGCGCGAGAGCACGGCGTCGGGCATGCCCGTAACCTGAATGCCCTCGAACATAGAGTAATCGACGCGCATGTGATGATTTTTCGCGCTGATCGTGTGCTTGCGATGGGGATCGAAGATCACCAGGTCCGCGTCGCTGCCCACCGCGATCGTGCCCTTGCGCGGATACAAGCCGAAGAGTTTTGCGGGAGTGGTCGAAACCATTTCCACAAAGCGGTTCACGCTGAATCGTCCCCCGGCAACGCCGCCCGAATAAATCAGGCTCATGCGATGCTCGATTCCAGGCCCGCCGTTAGGGATCTTGGTGAAATCGTCGCGCCCCAACTCCTTTTGCTCCTTGAAACAGAAAGGACAGTGATCGGTGGAAACCACTTGCAGATGATCGGTCTTCAATCCGTTCCACAATTTGTCCTGATGCCATTTCTCCCGCAGCGGAGGCGTGAAAACATACTTGGCTCCCTCGAATCCAGGCGCGTCGAAGTTATCAAGCGAAAGATAAAGATATTGCGGACAGGTCTCGGCATAAACGGGAAGTCCGCGATCCCGGGCCTCGCGCACCTTTTCGAGAGCCTCATTGCAGCTCAAATGGACAATGTAAAGCGGGGCTCCAGCCATTTCCGCAAGCGCAATCGCTCGCGATACAGCCTCGGCCTCTGCCGTAGTAGGCCGAGTCAAAGCATGATACTTCGGAGCTTTTTTCCCTTCCGCCAAAGCCTGCTGCACGATCACGTCAATCGCGCCGCCGTTTTCAGCATGCATGCACACCAGTCCACCGTTCTTGGCAGTAGCGCGGAGAGCTTTAAAAATACTGCCATCGTCGAGCATAAACACGCCGGGATACGCCATGAACAGCTTGAAGCTCGTGACCCCTTCGCGCACCAGCGCGTTCATCTCGTCGAGTCGCGCGTCCGCCAGTTCGGTGATGATGCAATGAAACGCATAATCGCAAACCGCCTTGCCGGACGCTTTCTGCATCCAGGTATCAAACGCGGTCCGCAGCGTTTGCCCTTTGTACTGAATCGCGAAATCAATCAAGGTAGTAGTCCCGCCGAAAGCCGCGGCCCGCGTACCAGTCTCAAAATCATCCGCGCTAGTGGTCCCGCCAAAGGGCATGTCGAGGTGAGTATGCACATCGATCCCGCCAGGAAACACATACTTGCCCGCCGCATCGATAATCTTTCCCGCATTTTCGTGGGGCAGACTCTGCCCGACGGCCGAGATTTTTCCCTGGTTGATGGCGACGTCGCCGACGTAAGTGTCCGTCGCAGTGGCGACGCGGCCGTTAACGATGATGGTGTCAAACCCCATGGTGAGCGCTCTCCTCCAGCGGCGAAGTACAGATTTTATGCTAAACTCCCGAAACTGCGAGTGTCGGTTTTAAAATCTTGGGAGTAGGACCCAACATGCATTTCGGAATCACCATCAAGCCCGACATGTCGGTAGAGCGCATCGTCGCCCTAACCCGCCAGGCGGAGGCCTCGGGATTTGAGTATGGCTGGATTTTCGATTCCCACGTTCTATGGCTGGAACCTTATCCCACGCTAACGCTCATGGCGATCAATACGAAAAAAATGCGCCTGGGCACCTGTGTCACGAATCCGGCAACGCGCGACATCACCGTAACCTCGAGCCTGTTTGCAACCCTGAATTTAATTTCGAATGGCCGCATGCAACTAGGCATCGGCCGAGGGGACAGTTCAAGGCGAGTGCTGGGCAAAAAGCCAGTAACATCGGCGCAATTGGAGCAGGCAGTAAAAGCTTTCCGCGATCTCACCGGAGGAAAGGAAACGGAATACGAAGGCCTGACGGCGCGGCTAACCTGGGCAACCGCTGGCGTCCCGCCCGTATGGGTCGCGGGATACGGCCCCAAAGTGTTAGACCTGGCAGGCCGAATCGCCGACGGCGTAATCCTCCAATTCGCCGATCCCGACTTGATCGCGTGGTGCGTAAGTTTCGTCAAGAAGGGCGCCGAGGCCGCAGGCAGAGATCCCAGCAAGATCGAAATCATGTCCGCCGCCCCAGTCTGGGTTTCCGACGATGTGAAAGTTGGCCGAGAACGAGTGCGCTGGTTCCCCGCGCTGGTATCGAACCACGTAGTCGATCTGGTTTCACGCTACAAGCCGGAAGAACTCCCGCCCGCTCTGACCTCTTACATCCGCGACCGTGGCCAATACGATTACCTGCACCATTGCGAAGTCGACAGCAGCAACCGTAACTTCGTGTCCGATGAAGTAACCGACCGCTTCTGCCTGCTAGGTCCCGCCGAAGCGCACATTGAAAAGATTCGCAGGCTGGCTCGCGCCGGGGTCACACAGTTCAATATTTATCTGATGTGCGGAGACGAAGAGGACACGCTGGAAGCGTACAAGAAAGAAGTCTTGCCGGCTTTTCGCGCCAATGCCTAGCACGCGTGGGTATTGAGGCGCTGTACGCCGAATACCAGGAGCGCGGCTGCAAGGTGCATCCCAACGGTCCGTTGCAAACCAAGCCCTGGAGGACCAGGGAATTTGGGGCGATAGACCCCAACGGCGTGTGCGTTACGTTTCAGGAATGAGTGCGATGGTCTTCGACGTTATTCCTGCGAAAACACGATTCCATTGTCTGAAGATGGTCGCAGCTGCAGCCGCTCTCTATGCAGCGCTGTGGCTGCTGGGCTTTCAAAAGCTTTT
>Ga0209274_10000244_pt1 | contig 40841 bp, 34 predicted proteins | sample HubBroMetageREF1_FD_188343 | JGI IMG/M metagenome (GOLD analysis project Ga0209274, IMG submission 188343) | Reference soil microbial communities from the Hubbard Brook experimental Forest, New Hampshire, USA - Hubbard Brook CCASE Soil... | ecosystem: Environmental > Terrestrial > Soil >...
CTCGTACCGTGACGCAGACGCTTTCCTACCCCGATCCGGCCAAGAATCGTAAGGGCTTCAATCCCATCGAATATCCCGATCTGAACTTCACCTATCGGATTCGGGTCACGCCGGTCGGAGACGGCGGTGCATTCAAGATTTCAGTCGATCTCGATCGGCCCTTGCCGCGCGACTGGGAAGGCAGGGTGGGCTTCAATTTCGAACTGTTCCCCGGGGATCTGTTCGGCAAAACATGGCTGATGGATACAGCGGATGGGAAGGAGTCCACGGGGCTCTTTCCGCGCCAGGCCGACGGCCCGATGAGCGACGATCATGGCCGGACCATTGCGGCGCCGATGGCCCAAGGCAGGACACTGACCGTTGCCCCCGACAGCAGTTTGCAGCGGATGACCATTGAAAGCAGAACCGGCACGCTGGATTTGATCGACGGCCGCGGCAATCTGAACAACGCCTGGTACATCGTGCGCGAGGTGACGAGGCCCGGAGCGACAGTCGATGCCGTGACCTGGATCGTTACCCCGAATGTCGATCCGAATTGGCGCTACTCGCCGGTGGTTCAGGTGTCGCAGGTCGGCTATCTGCCGAACGAAGCCAAGAACGTCCTGATCGAAACCGACAAGCGCGATACGCGGGCGGATCCGCTGGTGCTGTACAAACTCAGCCCGCGGGGCAGGGTGGAAGTGGCGCGGTTCACGCCTCGGCTCTGGGGGGAATTTCTTCGCTACCGTTATTTGAGCGCCGATCTTGCCGGGGTGACGGCCGAAGGCATGTACGTGCTCGGCTATCGCGGTGAAATCAGCCATCCCTTCAAGATCGCGGCGGATGTGTACGACCGGTATGTGTGGCAGCCGACGCTGGAATACTTTCTGCCGGTCCAGATGTCGCATATGAAGGTCGTCGAAAACTACCGCACCTGGCATGGTCTCGACCACCAGGACGACGCCCGCATGGCGCCGATCAACTACAACCATTTCGACGGCTACCTGCAGGGTCCCTCCACCCTCACCAAATTCAAGCCGGGCGAGCATGTTCCGGGCTTGAATAGCGGCGGCTGGCATGACGCGGGCGACTACGATCTTCGGGTCGAGTCGCAGATGGGAACCGTGTGGCTCTTGTCGAAGATGATCGAGGAATTCGGCCTCAACTACGACGCCACGAGCATCGACGAAGAAAGGAAACTGACGCAGATTCACAAGCCCGACGGCAAGAACGACGCGGTTCAGCAGATCGAGCACGGCTTGCTCAGCGTCCTCGGCGGCTACAAGGCGATGGGCCGGACCTATCGCGGCATCATCGCGCCGACCCTGCAGCAATACACGCTGCTGGGCGACATCTCCACCGTGTCGGACGGACTGCTCTACGACCCCAAGCTCAAACCCGGCGAGAAAACCTCCACTACGTCGAGCCTGCCGGATGACCGCTGGGTATTCACCGAGGACAATCCCGATCGCGAACTGGGCACCGCCGCGCAACTGGCCGCGGCATCGCGCGTGCTGAAGGCGGAAAATCCGCAAATGTCGGCTGACGCCCTCGCTGCCGCGCAAGATCTCTATACCCACGCCATCGACCGCGCGACGAGCCTTAGGCCTGAGGTATTCGCTCTCTGCGAACTCGCGCAGACCACGCACGATCCGCAGCTCTTGGAAAAGCTCGTGGCGCTCAAGTTGCAGATCGTTGCGCACATCGACCAGACCGGCGCCAACCTCGCCAACGTCATGCCCTTGATCAAGGACGCGGCCTTCATCCGGGAGGTGGCCGCCGCCGTGCAGGCGTATCAGCGCATGCTCACCGAGGAGGCGACGAAGACGCCCTACGGCGTGCCGTACAAGCCCCATATCTGGGGTGCGGGTTGGGACATCCAGGAATTCGGCGTGCGGCAGTATTTCTTTCGCAAGGCCTGGCCGCAGTACACGCCGAAGGCTTTGCAGATGGAAGCATTGAACTTCGTGCTGGGCGTGCATCCGGGCGAGAACACCGAGGCATTCGCTTCAGGTGTGGGCGCCCGATCGGCGACCGTGGCCTACGGCGGGAACAGGGCGGACTGGAGCTACATACCGGGCGGAGTCATTTCCGGCACGGCCCTGATCAGACCCGATCTGCCCGAGCTCAAAGTCTGGCCGTACTTCTGGCAGCAGAGCGAATATGTCATGGGAGGCGGTGAAACCAATTACATGTTCCTCGCTCTGGCCGCCTCCTACGAAAGCAAGACGGCGGAGTTCGCGAAGGTGCGAGGAACTCCTTAGCCCGCGCGCGGCAGAAGTTTGTCCGCGACCCGCACCAGGTAGCCCCCGGATTTCTCGTCGGAGCGCAGGGTCAATAGTCCGCGCTTCTCCGCGTCGGCGAGCAGGTCGTTGAACGACCTGAAGCCGTAAAAGCGCTCGTTGAAGCCGGGATGCCGGCGCTTGATCGCCTGCTTGATCATCGATCCCCAGATGGATTCGCCTTCACCCCGCTCTTCGATCAGCGCTTCCAAGGTTTCGACGACTTTGACGAACGCATCGCCCGGGTCTGAGCCCTTTGGCGCCGCGGTATCCGGAGGGGCGGTCTCGGCCGAAGCGGCTGAGGCGGCCGACGCGGCAGGGGCGCGCACCGGCGCCGCCGCGCGGCGGCGCGCCTTGGAGGGTTCCTTGCGCACCAGGTCGTCGTAGTAGATGAACTCGTCGCAATTGTTGATAAACAGATCCGAGGTCGAGTTCTTGACGCCGACGCCGATCACGGTCTTGGCGTTCTCGCGCAGTTTGCTGACCAGCGGCGAGAAATCCGAATCTCCGCTCAGGATCACGAAGGTATCGACGTGCCCCTTGGTGTAGCAGAGGTCGAGCGCATCGACGACCATGCGGATGTCCGCGGAGTTCTTGCCGGACTGGCGCACATGCGGTATTTCGATGAGTTCGAATGCCGCTTCGTGCAGGCCGCGCTTGAAATCCTTGTAGCGGTCGAAATCGCAGTAGGCCTTCTTGACGACGATATGGCCCTTGAGCAGCAGGCGCTCGAGCACTTTCTCGATGTCGAAGCTCGGGTACTTGGCATCGCGCGCGCCCAAGGCGATGTTCTCCAGGTCGAGGAAAACCGCCATGGTGGCGTCGGAAGTTGGGGTGGTCATTGCAAGCCAGTCTACTCTTAGAACCAACTGTAGTTGAAGCTGATGCTGACGCGCTCGGCATCGATGCGGTTCGGCACGACTTCGTGCCGCAACCAGCTCTCGAACAGCACGAGCCCGCCCGCGGTGGCCGCAAAGGTGCCCCACGGCCGGCTCTCGCGCTTTGCCGTCGGTACGCGCGGCGGCGCCGCCATGAATCGATCGAGCCGCGGATCCTCGAACTTGATCCCGGGAGTTCCCGCGGGAACCTGTACGTAGTAGGTGCCGCTCACCGTCGACAGTGGATGCAGATGCAACCCATGCACCACGTGCTTGGGCATGATGTTGATCCAGCAATCGGTCATCTTCAATGCGCGTCCCGTCAGGTCCCACTCGACGGTCTCGGCGAAGTTCTTGACATGCCGCGCGAGCTTTTTCTCCAAGGCCTTGAAGGTCGGTGAAATGCGCTGCAGCCAGTGCACGGATCCGTAGGAAGTGTAGCCGCCCGGATAGTTCGCGGCGGACCAGCGGCGCCCTGCGGCATCGTCGAGGCGCAACTGCCGGCACTCCTTGAGCAACTGCCGATTGAAGGCGGCCGCGCCGTTTCTTTGCAACGGGGCGGTATACACGAGAGTCGGAAACAAGGCGTGGACGGTCATTCGACAAGCCTAACGGTCATTGCGCCTGTAGGGAACTCTCGGCGCACTGGTCGCGGATAAGCTGGCAAAATACGACCCACATGCGCCTCGACGCCTATATTCGTCCGCGCGCCTCGAAAACCGGCGCGCAACCGCCTTGAACTCCTCTCCGTCCATTCCCTGGCGGGTGGCGCCGCCGCTCATCAGCACGGCGCTGATCATGATCGGTTCGGGCTTCTTGGGAACGCTGCTGCCTCTGCGATTCTCCGCCTTGGGCTTGTCGGACGGTGTGATCGGACTGATCGCGACCGCCGAAGCCTTGGGGTTCCTGGCGGGGTGTCTGTACGCCCATAAGTTGATCGCGCCGGTGGGTCTCGAGCGCGCCTACGCCACCTTTGCGGGGTTGAAGTCGGTAGCCATCCTCGGTCTTTATTTCGCGGACAATGTGCCGGCGCTTGCGTTGCTGCGGTTCTTGATCGGCGTCAATGCAGCGGGACTCGCCATCATCGTGGAGAGCTGGTTGAACGCATTGGCGCCGAACGAGCAGCGCGGCCGAGTGCTCACGATATACGTGCTCGTCTACGGCCTGTTCTTCGGTATCGGCCAGCTATTCAGCCAGTCGCTCGACATCAGGGGCCCGGAGCTTTTGATCATTGCCGGGATTTCAACGACGCTTGCTCTGGTACCCATGGTCGCCATCGACGTGCGCGCACCCGTTCTGCCGCGTAAGGTGACGTTGGAGATTCTCAAGGCGCTGCGCACCTCGCCGGTGAGCGTGACGGCCTGTCTCCTGAATGGGCTCATCCTCACCGCCTTCACGACCGTCGGGCCTCTGTTCAGCGCGCGCATCGGTTTCGATCAGCGGCATATCGTGCTGTTGATGGCCTGCGTCTCCCTGGGCGGACTCTTCCTGCAATGGCCGATCGGCTACTTTTCCGACAAAGTGGACCGGCTGCATGCGCTGATCGGTCTGGGCTTGGGTGTATTGGCCGTGGCCGCTCCGCTGGTCTGGGCCGACCGTCAAATGCCGTTCGCCTTGCTGGCTCTCTTGTTCGGGATTTTCGGCGGCCTTGCGGAAAGCCTGTACGCGGTAGGGGTCGCTCACGCCAACGATCGCGCCGTCGCCACCGACTATGTCGCGCTGTCATCGACATTGCTGTTCGTCTGGGCTCTGGGCTCGACCATTGGACCGACCGTAGGTACCTTCGCCATCCAGCTCGTGAGCCCCAGCGCGTTCTTTGTCTATGTCATTGTGCTCACCTGCGCCTTCACCATGTTCGCCGTGTGGCGGCTGTCGCGCCGCAAGTCCGAGCGTATCGTGGAATCGCGCGAGGAGTTTCTCGCCTATCCGCAGACCTCTCCGGAGATTTATGCCTGGCTGCCGTATCATCGGGAGGCAGCGCCCGGGCCCGATCGGCGCCAACCCGGGGCCGAAGCGCCGCCGGCCGAGACGAAACCCCCGTGAACCTTTGCAACTTTCAGGTGTTCCATGACTGACCCAAACTCCCGCAGCCTGCGGCTCTCGTTCTGCGCGCTCGCGGGCGCCGTTCTCTGGTGTGCGGCCATTGCGGCCCGGGCGGCTCCCTACTACGTGCCCATCACGCCCACCATGAGCGAGCGGACGGTGACGCTCAACGGTCGCGATCTGACCATCGATCAAGTCGTCATGGTCGCGCGCCATGGCGCCAAGGTCGAATTGAGCAAGGAGGCCCGGCAGCGGGAAGCCGACAATTACGGCTTGTTGCTGGAAGCGTCCGCCGAGGGCATACCCGTCTACTGGTTCAATCGCGGCGCCGGGGATCAGCGTGAAACGGTGATGTTCGAGGGCGATCCTCTGTCGCCGACAAATCGAGCACTCATCGAAAAGAATCAGGCGGCCAGATTTCACGCCGGCGCGGACTGGGGCACGGGGCCTGAAATCGGCAATGAGGAGATCGTGCGCGCGATGATGGTGGTGCGCGCCAACGCCATGATCTACAACGCGCCGAGTCCGCAACTGTCGCAGATGCTGCTGGATCTGCTCAACAAGCGCATCACGCCCGTCGTTCAGTCCCGCGGCACCTTGGGCGAGGGGGATCTCGCGCAGTTGGGCAATGTCGCGGCCACCATGGTGGGCGCCGGCGAGGCGTATTTTCAGGGCGTGCGCATGAAGGCGGATCAGGCGCTAAAGAAGGCGGGCCTGGCGCCGCTGCAGCCCTTTGCCGCGGACGACAACGCGCTCACCAGCAGCAATGCCTATGCCACGGGACAGGCGGCGCTTCTGGTCCACGATGCCAAGGAGGCGTTGGAATGGGCGGATTTGATCTATGCGGTCGATTTGAACGGTATGAACAGCAGCGTCACACCCTTGAGCCTGGTCGTGCAGCGCGACCGGCCGGAAAAATGGCTGAACTGGCATGCCGCCCGCACCCTGGACATGATCAAAGGCAGCTATATCTTCGACAAAGACGCTAAACGCATCATTCAGGATCCCGAGAGTCTGCGGGCTTCGTCGATTCGCCAGGCGTCGGCCTGGGAGGAGTGGGCGGCGCTGCGCGACGCGGTGGTCTTCCAGGTCAATTCGTCCGACCACAATCCGGCCGTCAACGTGGGCTTGGGTCCCGAAGATTCATGGGAACTCGCGACCCCGCAGTTGATGCGCTTCTTTGTCAAGGGAGGCCCGCACAGTCACGGTCAGCACGGCTACATCGTGTCCAACGCCAATTGGGATCCATACCCCATGGCCAATCGCGTGGAGAGCTTCCTGATCGCACTCGGCAACATGGACATCGCGGTGATGCTGCGCATCGAGCGATTCCGCAATCCCTTCTTCACCGGCGTTGCGGCCGGGGATGTGCTACCGGGCGCGGCCGGCGGATTCTACGGCTTCGCTCCCGTGGACCTTCAGCAGGAAATCCAAAGCTTGATGAATCCCATCGCGCCCTTCGGCAGCGCCATCGTCGGCACCGTCGAGGATTTGCAGGCACAGACACGCATCAAGCTGCAGCGGGCGAGGCAGGCCGTTGAAACGACGTTCGATTTGCTGAGCTATGATTTGCTCGAAGGCAGCCTGTGGATGGACGTGCGCAAGACGCAGGACCCGACGCGCAGCTTCGGTGAAGCACCGACGGCGGTGTGGACGGCCTTCCGACGGCAGGTGCCGTTGCGCCCGGATCCGGCCGTAGAGCGCTTGCAGTCGGTCCCCGCGGCCGCCGCGCAGTTTCTGAGAACCACGGCGGCATCGACTTTCTACGCGACGAAGGAGCCCTAGCCGGCGATTCTCGATGCGCCACCCTTTCGGGCGCCGCCTCTAGGGCGCCGCCGCGGACCCCGCGGGGGCGCGCGAGTCGCTGGCGCCGTACAGCGTTGCAGGGCGAGGGAACCCCAAGGCGCGGGCGTCAGCCGCATCCGCGGGCGCGACGCCGATGACCTCGGCGGCATTGCCGGTCCCCCAGGGTTCCAGCGCATCGATGCGATAGCCCATGCCGGTCAAGGCCAAGGCCGTGTCGGCGGAGAACGCGAAGGGCTCGCCGGCCAGAGTGTCGGGCAACCACTGATGATGCACTCGCGGCGCATCCACGGCCTCCTGCACAGTCATTCCATGGTCGATGACGTTCAGGATGATTTCCAGCACCGTCGTGATGATGCGCGAGCCGCCCGGCGCGCCCACCACCAATACCGGTTTGCCGTCCTTGAGCACGATGGTCGGTGTCATGGAGCTCAAAGGCCGCTTACCCGGTGCAATCGCATTCGCCTTGCCCTGCACCAGACCGAATAAATTCGCGCTGCCGGGCTTGGCCGTGAAGTCGTCCATCTCGTCGTTCAAGAAAAATCCGGTATCGCCGGCGATCACCTTCGCCCCGAAGTCATCGTTGATGGTGTACGTGACCGACACGGCATTGCCCTTGCCGTCGACGATGGAGTAGTGCGTGGTGGTGGCCTTCTCCTCGGCCGCCGCAGGCCTAAGGGCGGTGGACGGTGTCGCGCGATGCGGCTGAATTTGCGCCCGAATCTCCTCGGCATGGTGCATCGACAATAGGCGGGCAATCGGATTGTCGATGAAGGCGGGATCGCCCAGGTAGGCATTGCGGTCACGGTAGGCGTGCCGCATCGCCTCGGTCATCAGATGCAGCGACTCGCTGGAATGAAAGCCGAGCGCCTTCAGGGGATAGGCCTGCAGCACCTGCAACATTTCGCACAGAGTGACTCCGCCCGAGCTCGGCGGCGGTGCCGACAGCACGGTGTAGCCCCGGTACCCGCAGGAGATCGGCGCGGATTCCGTGACCGTGTACGCGGCAAAGTCTTCGCGGGTCAACAAGCCGCCATGGGCGCGGGACGCAGCGGACACGGCATCGGCGATCGGCCCTCGATAGAAGACTTTCGGACCGCCTTCGCTGATGGCCCGTAGCGTCGCCGCCAAGTTCTTCTGTACCAGGCGCTCGCCGGGCTTGAAGGGTCTCCCTTGATTCAGGAATATCGAGTCGACGTTCGGCTGTGCCCGAAACTTTGCCGCCCCCTCATCGAGCACATCGACGTCGCCGCGCGTCAGGACGAATCCGTCTTGCGCGAGACGAATCGCCGCCGCCATCAGAGTCGGCAGCGGCAGAGTGCCGTATTCGCGCAGCGCCGTGTCGAGCCCCATCACGGTTCCGGGCACGCCCACCGCGAGATGGCCGTCCAGGCTCTTCTCGCCCACGGGGTTGCCCCGCGCATCGAGAAACATGTCCGCGCGGGCGGCGAGCGGCGCCTTCTCGCGAAAATTGATGAAGGTATTCCTGCCGTCGGCCAGATGAATGGTCATGAAACCGCCGCCGCCGAGATTGCCGCAGCAGGGATGTGTCACGGCGAGCGCGTAGCCCACGGCAACCGCCGCATCCACGGCATTTCCACCCCGGCGCAAAATCTCGGCGCCGACGTCAGAGGCCAGGTGCTGCGCCGTCACGACCATCCCGGTGGTCGATTCCAAGGCCGGCGGGGAGGCCGCGTGTGCGGGCGACAGAGCGCACGCCGCGGCCGCTGCCGCCAGCAGCGGAGGGAATTTGGCGCTGCGGTTGGGCATCTTACTGATTGCGCTTCGCCGCCGTGCTATAGGCGCGGTGGCGCGGGCAAAGACCCAAGCACGCGTTCCACCGCTAGACCCAATGCGAGCAGCGCGCGATCGGATCCGGTCGGCGCGTCCAACTCGATGGACACCGGAAGTCCTGCATGCGTGAGTCCCACCGGCAGAACCAGTCCGGGCAGGCCCGCGGTGCTGCCGGGCGCGATGTTGCGCGCGACGGCCGTCTCGAAGGGCAGGGGACGGCCGCGAACTTCGATGGTGACTTCCTCGCCGATGCGCGGTGCGGGGACGAGAGTGGTCGGAAATATCATCGCGGCCACGTGCGTCCGGGCAAAGTATTCGCGGTACAACTCGCGCAGGGCCGGCAGGTACCGATCGCGCGCCTCGGCGTAGGCGGTCTCGGTGACGAAATTGGCGCCCCCGGGCAGCACATCGCTGCGAAACACGCTTTGAATGTCGGGACTGGCTTGCGCGACCAGAGTGTCGAAATCGACGCCTGCGCCGTACTCCTTGAGATAACGAGGCAGCGCGATACGGACATCGTGATTCTGGACGGAATTAGTGGTGAGCTCAATGAGCGCCGCCAGTCCCGGCAGCTGAGTCTCCACGATTTGTGCGCCGGCCTCCTTGAGCTTCGCCAGCGCGAGCGTCGTCAGGCGTTCGACTTCCGGAGCAAGGTCGGTGAACCAGTAATCGCGGACGACGCCGAGTCGCACACCGCGCAGCGGTGCGGCGTGCAGCTTTTGGAAGTCTTGCGCCGCCACTGAATCGAACAAGGCGAGATCGGCCACGCTGCGGGCGTGCGGTCCGATCTGATCGAACAGCGGCGAAATGGGCACGCAGCCGCGGGTGGAGTATCGCCCCGTGGTCGGGCGAAAACCGGCAATGCCGCAAAATGCAGCCGGCACGCGGATGGACCCTTCGGTGTCCTCGGCGATGCCGAGGGGGGCGAGATGAGCCGCAATCGCGGCGGCGGTGCCGCCGCTGCTGCCGCCGGGTACGCGCGCGAGATCGTAGGGATTGTGCACGGCGCCGAATGCCAGATTGTTGCTGGTCCAGCCGAAGGACAGTTCGTGCAGGTTGGTCTTGCCGAGTACCAGCGCGCCCGCCTCGCGCAGAGCGGCCACCACGGGTGCATCCTCCGTGGGCCGGAAATGGCGCAGCGCCGGAGTGCCGCCGGTCGTCGGGTAGTCGCGCGTGTTGACGCTGTCCTTGACCGGAATGGGCAGTCCGAACAGGGGTCCCGGCTTCACGCCGGCGAGGCGCTCGCGGTCGCGAGACCGGGCATCCTCGAGAACCCGCGCAGGATCCAGAGTAATGAATGCATTGAGTGCGCGGGCGGACTGGCATCGCGCCAGCAGCGCCTGTGCATAGCGCTCGGTGGTGAGCGAGCCCTGCGACATGTGGGCGACCGCGGCAGCGGCGGAAAGATCGCAAAGCTCGCCGGTGTCGTCGACGCCGGCCCCGGCCGCGGACATGGCGACGGTCGCCGTCGTGCCCAGCACGAATGTACGGCGCGAGATTTCAGGAGGCTCGGACACGATCTCGTTTCAATGCCTGACACATACAATGTACCGCGCCGCCGCCGTTGCCGATCATCGACACATCGGGATCGTAGACGTTGAGGCCCTCGGCGCGGCACGCGGCCACGAGATTCTTGCTGGAGGCGGGCACCAGTACGCGCTCCTGCCCCAGCGCCACCACATTGGTGCCCATCTGCATGGCATCGCCGTAGGAAATGGGGATGATGCGGATTGCCTTCGAGCGCAGCCATTCCACGAGTTCGGGTTCCACCGCGTCGACGCAGACCACCGCCAGGCCTTCGGCAAGCATCCCCATCTGCACATCCAGATGCAGAAAGTGCGAATCGAAGGCATAGGTATGGAATTCCCATCCCTCCGCTTCGAACCAGCCTTGCAATTGCCGCACCGCCGGTTCGACGGAGCGCTCGCCCGAGTAACCGCAGGCCGCGACGCCGGGCTTGAGCACCATGAAGTCGCCGCCTTCGACATTGCCCGCGGTGATCAAATCGTAGATCGGGATGCCGGCGCCGAGATAGAACTCGAGGCAGGCCGCATATTCGCCGCGGCGGTAGGCTTTCTGCAGCTGCATGATCACCGCGCCCCAGGGAGTCATGACGCTGCTGTCGCGCGCGAAGATCTGATAGGGCAGCGAAGACTCCGGCGCAAGGAAGTGCACCGTTACCCCCGCTTGCCGGTAGACGTCGACCATCTCGGCGTATTGACGCCGCGCTACCGCGAAATCGAACTGTAAGCCGATCCGTTCGGCACGCTGGCATACGGAGTTGCCCGGCTGCCACGTGAAATGATCGATGGGGCCGACCAGGACGTCGCGCAACGTGCCGTACTCGCTGTCGACTCCCCATCGGTCGAGCGCTTGCGTGCCGCCGCCCTCGATTCTGGTGCGCAATTGCATCGTCGATTCTCTCCTCAGCACCCCAGCGATTTTCGGGGTGGGTGCATCATACCGAAACCAAGCGGCCGGGGTTCTTCAGGTACTTGTCCTTGAGCGCGTCGATCGTCCAATAAGTCAGCGCGCCCAGCGTGCCGGTCGGGTTCCAAGAGGCATTCTGCGGATAGGCGGATGCGCCGATGACGAACACATTCGGTACGTCCCACGATTGCAAGTAGCGGTTGACGACGCTGGTTTTCGGATTGTCGCCCATCACCGCTCCGCCCGTGTTGTGTGTCGACTGATACTGAGTGACGGTGTAGGGGCCCTTGCGTGCGGAACCGGCCACCTCCCGCGCACCCATGGCCTTGCCGATCTCGACCGCCTTGGCGGTGACATGAGCGGACATCTTCAAATCGTTCTCGGGAAAATCGAAGGTCATTCGCAGCAGGGGTTGGCCCCACGCGTCGCGATAGGTGGGATCCAGGTCCAGATAGTTCTGACGCTGACTCACCGAACTGCCGTGAATGCTGAGCCTCACCGTGTGGTTGTAATGTTTGACCACCGCCTGCTTCCAAGACTTGCCCCAGGCGGGAGTTCCCGGCGGGACCGGGTGGTATTCAATCGGGCGTCCGTGGCTGTTGACGGCCCCGACATAGGCTCCGCCGATGAATCCGAGGCTGCCGTGGTCGAAGTTGTCCGCCGCGAAGTCGTTGATCACGGTGCCGGATGCGCCGGATGCCATGAAGGGATTGATGACGATGTCTCGATCGAAAAATGACGCGACCGAACTGGTCGTCTGATAGGAATAGTTGCGCCCGACCACGCCCTGACCCGTCGCCGGATCGTAGGGCGCGCCGATGCCCGACAAGAGCAGCAGGCGCACGTTGTTGAGCGCGAACGCGGAGGAGATGACGAGCTCTGCCGGCTGTTCGAATTCGCGGCCGGCCGCATCGACGTAGGTCACTCCGGTCGCCTGCTTGCGGGTCGAATCGAGATTGATGCGCTGTACCTGGCAGCCGGTGCGCAGCTCGAAACGCGGATTCGCGAGCAGCACCGGCAGGATGATGGTCTGCGGCGTCGATTTGGCGTAGTGCTCGCAGGCGTAACGCTCGCAGAAGCCGCAGTACACGCAGGCGTTGAGCGTTATGCCTTCGGGGTTGGTATAGGGCTGGCTCAAATTCGAGGAGGGTTGCGGAAAGGGGTGGTAGCCCAGATTGCTCGCCGCCTTGCGGAACAACGCTCCCTGGAATAGCTCCTTCTGCGGCGGCGTCGGGTAATCGCGCGCCCGGGGCGCTTCATGCGGATCGCCTCCTTGCTGAATACGGCCGCGGATGTTGCCGGCTTTGCCGCTCGTCCCGAGCAGATATTCGAAGCGATCGTAGTGAGGCTCCAAGTCCTCGTAGGTCACGCCCCAATCCTGAACGGTGAGGTTCGGGTCGAGGAAATTCCTGCCGTAGCGTTCGCGAACATGCGTCGCCATCCGAAAATCGCTGGCCTGAAAACGGTAGGTTTGCCCGTTCCAATGCACCATGGAGCCGCCGAGACCGGTGCCGGGAAGGAAGGATTCCAAGCGCCGGATGGGCTGCGCCGTTTGCGAGCCGTCATTGCGGAAGGTCAGGGTTTCGCGCGCGCTGTCTTGCATCAAGGCCTTGCGCACTGAGAAACGCAATTCGTCGTGAATGGCGGGGCTCTGGAACTCAGGTACCGTGAAGCGCGCTTGGCCGCGCTCCAATCCCACCACGTGCAACCCGGCGGCTGCCAATTCCTTGGCGACGATGCTGCCGACCATGCCCATCCCGATGATGACCGCATCCACCCCTTTCAGACGTTGCGCCACCGCTTAGGCTTCCTTATAGATTTGCGGGCTTCGATAATAACTCAGTCAGCGCATAGAGCGTCTTTTGCGGAAAACGCTCCAACGGGTAGTACTTGGTGATGACGGCCGTTGCATTCTCGTAGCTTCGAATCTCAAGCAGCCGCAACAAGAAGCGCACATCATCCTCGTCGTGAAACTCTGCCCCGATTCTCATCGACAGACACTTCATCGCAAGCAGATATTCGGGCTGCGCTATCGAGATTCGCAAGTGGTCGAGTTCGAGGAAGGGGGCGAATTCTCCATGCGAACTCATGAATCCCTTGACGGCATCATTGAGCCAATCTGCCTTCACCCTGGCCCGGGTCGCCACACGTTCTGCGGCTTGGCGCACCTGAGTTGGCGGGCGAAACACGGCGTCAACGCCTTGGGTGGACGGCCGACTGGCATATGCGAGGCACATGACGGCACCGCCCACGAGGAATAACTCGCCTTGTGTCTCGGTGCGGCCGAGTTCCTGGTTCAAGAGTTCGAACAACCTGCGCAGATCGGCTTGCGTCAGTGCCACGATTTCAAATCCGGTCGCCCAGCGATGAATCGATGAAGATGTTGCGGGCGCGGAACGGCGGTGGCGAGTGCGTCAGAAGATAGAGGCGCAGACTCTGCAGCTCCGAGCCGAACTCGGGCTCGGCTAGGGGTGCGATCGAACGCGTCCAATTGGGAACCGCCACTGCACGACGTGCACAGGCGTACTCGACCATGGCAGCGATGTAATTGGCGAGAGAAGCAGACAACCCTGGCGGCGGGGGCGCCTCTACCGCGTCGCGAAGCTCTCCTGCCGTGAGGTCAGAGAGCAATGAGTTGAGTTCGGCGAGCGCGAAACGGGGCGACGCCGAGTCGGCGCAGTCCCGGACGTAGTCTCGAAACTGCGCGGCCGGAACCGACAGGACTCGTGCCAGCACGTAAGCCGACATGTCCATTCCCGCCCGCGCGGCGGCGCGCTGAATCGCGATCTTCTCATTGGCGGAGACACGGATCTGCATCTGTGCGGTTTTCGGCGGTTTGCGCATTGGGCGAGGATCCGTCACCGATAGCAAATTGTCAATACACGTGTATTGACAAAACTCCAAGTGTCGTTGAAGTCACCCCGCCATGCCGGCCGGCTATGCCGATAGAACGAAGTTTTGCTGGCAATGCCCACGGGCGGATGTATTCTCGATGCAGGGCACCGCGCGCCGCGAAGCTCGGGTCGAATGACTCCCCATGTTCCGGTTATCCCGGCTATCGCGGCCCGCGGATGCCCACCAATGCCGGCCGTGCCGCCTCCTTGCGGTACGATTTCAGAATCGAGGATAGGAGCCCGGGGAAGCGCTTCTCCAGTTCGGAAGACCGGACGCGGCTCGACAGATCCACGCCGCGCCGTTCGCTCACGATCAGACCCGCCTCGCGCAGTATGCGGTAGTGCTGCGAACAGGTGGATTTGGGCATCGCGAGCTTGAGCTTCAGGGTGGTCTGCGTGCAGTTCATGCCACCGGGGGTCTTGAGCAGCTTGTCGACGATTCGCAGGCGCACGGGGTCGGACAGGGCATGCAGGATGCCTCCGACGGTGACGTCGTCGATATGCGGATGTGTCAGAGGTCGCGCCACGACCTCAAGCATAACTCAAGGCTTGCATCCGGCATACTTCTATAGTTCAATATTAATGAACTAATCGGAACGGAAACGGAATATGACGACACTTTTCGACCCCATCAGGCTCGGCGACCTCAAGCTTCCGAATCGCATCATCATGGCGCCGCTGACCCGCAGCCGTGCCGGCGCGAGCAGGATCGCCAATCCCTTGATGGCCGAGTACTACGCCCAGCGCGCCTCCGCCGGACTCATCGTGACGGAGGCCACCGTGGTATCGCCCATGGGCATCGGCTATGCCGGCACCCCGGGCATCTGGTCGCCGGAGCAGGTCGAAGGCTGGAAGCTCGCCACGCGGGCCGTGCATCAGGCCGGCGGTCGGATCTTCCTGCAGCTGTGGCATGTGGGCCGGGTATCCGATCCGAGCTTTCTGGACGGGGCGCTTCCGGTGGCGCCGAGTGCCGTCGCCGCCAAGGGCAACGTCAGTCTGCTCCGCCCTGCGACGCCCTTCGTGACGCCCCGCGCTCTTGCCCGCGGCGAGATTCCGGGCATCGTCGAGGAGTTTCGAAAGGGGGCGGAGAACGCGCATCTCGCCGGTTTCGACGGCGTCGAATTGCACGGCGCCAACGGCTACTTGCTGGATCAGTTTGTTCAGGACAGCACCAATCTACGCACCGACGACTACGGCGGTCCCATCGAAAACCGCGCGCGCCTGATGCTGGAAGCGGTGGATGCGGCTATTTCCGTTTGGGGCGCAGGCCGAGTCGGCGTGCATCTCGCGCCCCGCGCCGATGCGCATTCCATGGGCGATTCGGACTTGCCGCGGACCTTCGACTACCTCGCCCGCCGCTTGGGTGAGCGCAAAATCGCCTTCATCTGCGCCCGCGAATACGCGGGACCCGACAGCTTGGGGCCGCGGCTCAAAGCGGCGTTCGGCGGCCCCTACATCGCGAACGAGAAGTTCACGTATGAAACCGCCGAGCAGGCGGTCGAAGCCGGCCAGGTCGATGCGGTGGCATTCGGCAAGCTCTTCATCGCCAATCCGGATCTTCCGCAGCGCTTTGCGCTGCAGGCGCCGCTCAACGAGCCCATGGTGCCGGAGTTCTATGCCGGCGGTGCGCACGGCTATACGGACTATCCGACCCTGTCCTCGATTCAAAGCTCCGACTTGAACAGCAGCCACGCGCGCGTGAACGCGCGCGTTTCCTCGGGAGCGTAGACCCTCTGCAGTTCGAAGCGATCGCGAACCGCCTGCGGCGGATAGATCAAGGTGTTGCCGCGGACTGCCGGCTCGAGGAGCGGCACCGCCGCCGCATTGGCGGTGGCGAATCCGATGAATCGGGTGACCGACGCAGAGATCTCGGGCCGCATGACGAAGTTGATGAAGGCCTGAGCCGCGGCGGGATTGGGTGAGTCCGCCGGAATGACCATGTTGTCGATGTAGAACGGCACCATTTCCCGCGCGAAGGAATAGTCGATCTTCACCTTGCCCTGCGACTCGCTCACCATCCGCCGCGCGACCATGGCATCGCCGGAATAACCGATGGCCAGGCACAGTTCGCCCTCCGCCAGCTGCTGGTAGTAGCCGGACGTGGAAATTCGGCGCAAATACGGCCTGATCTCCTCGAGCTTCGCCATCACGGCGTCGAGATCGGCCTTGTTCGCCGACAGAGCAGGCTGCTTGAGATAGCGCGATACCATGGGCAGCACATCGCCCCATGAATCCAATATGCCTATCCCGCAGTGGGCGAACTTGGCCGCGATGTCCTTCTTGAGAACCATGTCGAGGCTGTCGAGAGGCGCGTTCGGCATGATGGCCTTGATCTTCTCGCTGTTGTACAGAATCCCGGTGGTCCCCCACATCCAAGGCACGGCGTATTGATTGCCCGGGTCCACGGTTTTCAATAGCTGCATGATTTGCGGATCGGCGTTGCGCGCATTGGGAATGCTCGCCAGGTCGAGCTTCCTCCAGAATCCCTTCGGAATCTCGCGCGCGAGTTCCGGCGCGGCATTCATCGTCACGATGTCGTAGTCCGAGTGGCCCACGGACAGAATGGTCTCGGCCGTCTCCGGAGAGTCGAGCACCGCGTAGTTGACGTGTATTCCGGTTTCGGCCTGGAATTTCGCGACCACCGAGGGTGGAAAGTACTCGGCCCATGCGTAGACGTTCAGGACCTTCGCGCGCTCTGCGGCGGCGGCGCTCATGGCGAGCCAGAGGGCGAGGCCGAACACGGCGGCTCTGGCGGCTCTGCGCGGCGGAGTCATGCTCATGGCCCCAGCATACGAGTTACTTAGGAACGCCGTCTCAGTATTGCAATTTTATATCAAACTTTTCCGCGGCGAGTTAGTCTGTTAGATCGTGACCAAAGGGGAGAGGGCGGATGGCTTCACGCTTCTTTACAATCGGCACCCTGGCGGTGCTCACGACCATGGCGGCTGTCGCAGCCGTCTCCACGTTGCGACATCCTCATTTGCGACCGAACATACTCCCCGGAAATGCGCGCCTGCACGTATTTGGTGTCCGCAGCGCGCAACAGCGCCAGAGCGCCGCCGCCGGCAAGTTCGACGGCCCGCTCGCCGATCTGTCCCGTCACGCCGCGCTGGCGCGCCCGGATCACGCCGTCGAGGATTTGCGATCGCTGGCTCCCGGCGTCCGGCTCAAACAATCGACCGCCGATGCGGGGCCCCTGGTGCTCATCGACGCCGTGACTCTGGGCGACGCGCAGCAGTTGAAATCAGCACTGGTCGCGCTCGGCTTGCAGCATCCTTCCGTGTACTCGAACGACGTCGGAGGCTGGCTGCCGGTGGCACAGCTCGATGCCGCGTCCGAAAATGCGGAGGTTCATTCCATCCGCGCGGCCATGCCGCACACGCGCACGGGAGCCGTGACCTCGCAGGGCGATTTCGTGGAGCACAGCGACATAGCGCGTTCGGCGAATTCGCTCAGCGGCGCGGGGATCACCGTCGGCGTGCTCTCCGACAGCTTCGACTGCTATGCCGTGTATGCGGCGAACAACGTGCCGGCCGGCGGTGCAGCGGGCTATGCCAACAACGGCTTTCTCGCCACGTACGCCACGGACGTGTCGACGGGCGATTTGCCCTCGAACGTGAACGTGCTCGAGGAGGCGGAGGCCGGAAACGGCGGCTGCATGAATTATGGCGCGCCCACCCAACTTCCCTTCGGCGATGAAGGCCGCGCGATGCTGCAGATCGTGTACGACGTCGCGCCGGGCACGAGCCTCGCCTTCTACACCGCGGAGAATAGCGAAGCGGATTTCGCCAACGGCATAGGCAAGCTGGCCGCGTCGGTTGCGTCGGGCGGCGCCGGCGCCAAAGTGATTGCCGACGATGTGGGATATTTCGATGAGCCCTTCTTTCAGGACGGCATCGTCGCGCAGGCGATCAACGCCGTGGAAGCACAGGGAGTGGCGTATTTTTCCGCCGCCGGCAACGACGGAACTTTGGCCTACGATAATCTGACCCCCAGTTTCAACACCACGTCGGCCTCGGCGCCTAATAAGGGCGAGCAGCTGCTGAACTTCGATGCAACGGGTGCGACCACGGTGACGTCATTGCCGGTGACCATCGCGGCGTTGGTGCCGGGAGAGTTCGTCGCCATCGTGGTCGAGTGGGATCAACCCTATGTGACCGGTGCGCCCAACAGCGGCGGAGCGACCAGCCAGATCGACCTGTGCATCACCGGCGCTTCGGGTACCGATGAAATCGAACAGTACAACTCCGATACCAGCGCCGGGGCAAACTGCTCCGGCCCGAATGCGACAGGCACCGATTCTTACCAGGTGATGTTCGTCGCCAATCCCGCGAACGCCAGCGGCAATACGGCGGCCGAGACATTGAACATCCAGGTCGGACTGGCCGGGGGCACGACTCCCGGACGCATCAAGGTGGCGGTCGAGGACGATGGCGCCGGCAGCACGATCAATGCATTCCAGACCAACAGCGCGAGCCTGCAGGGACATCCCGGAGCCGCCGGAGCCGCGGCCGTGGGCGCCGCGTTCTACTTCCAAACGCCGGCCTGCGGTACGACACCCGCGACGCTCGAGACCTATTCGTCCGAAGGCGGCGCGCCGATATTATTCGATGTAACCGGCACCCGGCTCGCCACACCGGTAGTCCGGCAGAAGCCGGACTTCGTCGGACCCGACGGAGTGAACGATACCTTTCTGGGTTTCACGCTGGCCTCGCAGGGCATCACCGGATCGAACGGGTTGCTGACGACCACCATTACGGCCTGCCAGAACCATCCCAGCTATCCCAATTTCTTCGGCACCTCGGCCGCGACGCCTCACGCCGCGGGCATCGCAGCGTTGATGCTGCAGGCCGATCCCACGGCGACCCCCACGCAGATTTATCAAGCGCTGCGTGCGAGCGCCTTATCCATGGGCGCACCCTCGCCGAATCAACAGTCCGGTTACGGACTGATACAAGCAAACACCGCGCTCGCAGTGCCCGCCATGTCCCTGGGCTCGTCAACGGTTGCTGTGGGCGGCTCAACGACGCTCACTTGGTCGACCATCAATGCCACCGGTTGCACAGCATCGGGCAGCTGGACCGGAGCGTTGGCGGCGAACGGCAGCCAAACAGTGACCCTTACCGCAGCCGGAACCAATCAATACACTTTGACCTGTACCAATGCTGTGGGTGTGTCCGCGCAGAATTCGATCAGCTTGACGTCCGAGGGACCCGCTGCGCCGACGCTGACAATCTCAGCGGCCTCGATTGCTGCCGGCGAGTCCGCGACGATCTCTTGGTCCTCGTTGACTGCAACAAGTTGTACGGCGTCGGGAAGTTGGAGCGGCCCGTTACCGACGACCGGAAGCCAGGTCCTAACGCCCGCGGACGTGGGGTCGAACACGTATTCACTTGCCTGCAGTAACGCGATCGGCACGTCGAGTGCGGCTTCGGTTACGCTCGCCGTCACCGCGCCGCCCGTACCCCCGGCGCCGACCCTAACCTTGGGGACGACTTCGATTGCCGTGGGAAATTCGACGACCATCACATGGTCTTCACCCACTGCGACAAGTTGCGCGGCTTCGGGAAGCTGGACCGGAAGCCTGGCAAGCAGCGGCACCCAGACGATTACTCCAACCGCCGCAGGTACGGAGACGTTTACGCTTACTTGCACTAACGCGGGCGGCACTTCGCCGCCCAGTACCGCAACCCTGACGGTCACGGCCGCCGCGTCCACTGGACCGGGAGCAAGCACCGGCCACGGCGGCGGCGCGTTCGATGTCCTGACATTGCTGGGGCTCGCCGGTGTTGGCCTCGCGCGGATACTTGAGCGTAGACGCCGCGTGCTAATCTAACGGCGTGAAGGGTTTCGCGGCGCTCCTAGGGTTCATCGCGTTCGCCTGCGCGCCATGCGTGCGGGCGACGACCTATACGCTTGCGACTCCGGACACGGCCGTCATCGGCGAGGATCAAACGGTCGAGACGGTGTACGAGGACACCCTGTACGACCTCGCCCGAAAATTCAGCCTGGGGTCCGAGGAACTGATCCGGGTCAACCCGGGCGTGGACCCGTGGCTGCCGGGCGCCGGCAAGAAGCTCATGGTTCCCGGCCGGCATATTTTGCCGCCCGGGCCGCGCGAGGGAATCGTCGTCAATCTACCCGAGCATCGGCTGTACTATTTCCCCAAGCCGAAGCGCGGCGGTCCGATCCAGGTCATCACCTATCCGGTGAGCATCGGCAAGATGGATTGGCGCACGCCGCTCGGGATTACTCATGTTATTTCGAAGCAGAAAGATCCCACGTGGTTTCCGCCTGAATCGGTGCGCAAGGAGCATGCCGAGGCGGGCGATCCGATCCCGGCGCGGGTGCCTCCGGGTCCCGACAATCCGCTGGGAGCCTACGCCATGCGTCTGGCGGCCGGAAACGGAACCTACCTGATACACGGCACGAATAACCCGATCGCCGTGGGGCTTGCGGTGACCCATGGCTGCATTCGCATGTATCCGGACGATGTCGCCGCTCTGTTTCCGCTGATTCCCGTGGGCACCCAGGTGCGCCTCATCAACGAGCCGATCAAGGTGGCCTGGGTCGACGGCGAACTGCTCCTGGAGGCGCACCCGCCGGTGGATGCGCAGGGACAAAGTTTCGAGCCCGATCTCGATCAGTTTTCCGCGATGTTGCAGGCCGCGCTCGGCGACACGACGGTCGCCATTCATTGGGACTACGCGCGCGAAATACTTCAGAAAGCCGATGGAGTGCTCGCCACGGTCGGGCTGGAAGCCGACAATCCCAACCAACCGCGGCCCGAATCCGCGCCGGCAGCTACGGGCGCGGCACCTGATGGCGGGGCGATGCCCCCCGCCGACACGGCGCCCCCGACTGCCCCTACGCCGCCGCCCGAACACTAGGCACTGCAGCTCGAATCCGCGCGCACACTGACGGAGCCGGCATTGTCGACCGTCTGATCGGAATGACCGCATTTTGGAAATGTCGGGTCCGTGCTGGTGGCCGTCCACGACAACCTACCCTTGCCGCTGGCGTCCGTGATCAGGGAGATCGTCAGCGATGAGAAACCATTGATTCGCGCATTGGTGAGCACGGCACGCTTGGGACGAACATTCATGTCGTAGACGGTGACCACGAGGTTTTGGGTGCCGTCATTGGATATGGTGACGTCGATGCCGTCCGCCCGCGCCGTGCTCTCCAAGAGCAGCAGAGGCATGCAGGTCAGAATCAATGCTGCCCTCGCCGGGCCACGGCCACGCATGATCGATTCTCCAAGACGAACGCCCGTAACGGGCAAATCGACTGACATTAGGCTATCTTCAGCGCCCCTCCAGTAGTAGCCCTGGACTTCGGATTGAGGTGTGGGAGCGCGCCTACACGCCAACCATTCGTCCGACTCTGGTCACATTTTCCTGATACCGTCACGTGCAAACCAACAATGCGGGCGTTATGGCGGACCACTACTCGTCGAATTCAAGCCATCCGGCGCCCCCGGCGCATCCGGGCGGATGGGCGGCACTGAGCGCGTTGGGGGTGGTCTTCGGCGACCTGGGCACGAGTCCCCTGTATTGCTTGCAAACCGTGGTGCAGGCCACCGGCGGGAGATTCACACCGGATTCGGCGCTCGGCATTCTCTCCCTGGTCGTGTGGACATTGATCATCACGGTATCGATCAAGTACTGCGTGTTCGTCATGCGCGCCGACAACAGCGGCGAGGGCGGCATTCTGGCCTTGATGTCCCTCATCGGCGCGAATTCCTTCAAGCCCGGATTTCGGGTCTTGACCGCGATGGGATTGCTGGGTGCCGCTCTGATCTACGGCGACGGTGTCATCACTCCCGCCATATCGGTATTGAGCGCGATCGAGGGCGTCAATGTGGTGACTCCGGCGTTCAAGTCCTTCGTCATGCCGATGGCGGTGGTCATTCTTCTGGGCCTGTTCGCAGCGCAGCGCTTCGGCACCGAGAAAATCGGCCGCGCATTCGGGCCCGTGATGATGATCTGGTTCATCGTCATCGCGGTACTCGGGCTGATGTCCATTGGACGCCATCCAGGAGTCGTCGCCGCGCTCGACCCGCGATATGCGATTCGCTTCATGGTTCACTCGGGAAGCGAGGGATTGCTGGTGCTGGGCGGCGTGTTTCTGTGCATCACGGGCGCTGAAGCGCTGTATGCCGACATGGGTCATTTCGGCAAGGGGCCCATCCGCTTCTCCTGGTACGGCATCGTGTTGCCGTCGCTGCTGCTGAGCTACGCCGGGCAGATCGCCTTCATGATCGACAAGGGAACCGTCACCGGCAATCCCTTCTTTCAAATGGCGCCGTCGTGGTCCATCTATCCGCTCGTCGTACTGGCGACGCTTGCCACCATCATCGCGAGCCAAGCCATTGTGACGGGCTCGTTCTCCATGACCCGGCAGGCCATGCAACTCGGCTGGCTGCCCGGCGTCGCGATTCGTCAAACCTCGGATCGAATCTACGGCCAGATCTACGTTCCCGTGGTCAATTGGCTGCTGATGACGGCCACCATCGCGACCACGGTCGCTTTCGGCAGCTCGGATCGGCTCGCGGGCGCTTACGGCACCGCGGTGTCGACGACCATGCTGCTGACCACCGTTTTGCTGTACCGGGCCATGCGCGATGTGTGGCATTGGTCCTTCGCCCTCACCGCCGCGGTCGCCGGCATCTTTCTCATCGTCGATGCAGGGTTCTTCGCCGCCAATCTTTTGAAGATAGCCGACGGCGGTTGGTTGCCGTTGACCTTCGCGGCCGCTTTGTTCGTCGTCATGATCACGTGGCGGGCCGGCACGGACGCCATACGCTCAACGCTGGCGCAGCCGCCGCTGGCCGTGGAGCGCTTTCTGTCCGATCTCAAGAGCGGATTGATTCTCAGGGTCGAAGGCACCACGGTTTTCCTGACGAGAAGCACCCAGAAGGTCTCGCGCCTCATCATGGATCATGCGCACTTCACCGGAGTTCTGCCCCGGAATGTCATTGCTCTCAGCGTGGTATTCGAAAACACGCCGCGCATTGCCGGACCGTCTTGCACTGTCGTCGACGACGTCGGCGAGGGCCTGTGGCATTTGGTGGCGCGCTTCGGGTTCTTCGAGATTCCGAATCTGCGGCAGGCACTGCTCAACGCCCGTGGACTCGACGCCGCAATCGACTTCGACAAGGCTCTGTTCGTCGGCACTCGCGATCTCGTCGTGCCCAAGGGGGAAGGATCTGCCTTGCGGGGCTGGCGCCTCGCGCTGTTTGCGTTTCTCTATCGAAATGCGGTCAAGGTCGTCGACCGGTTCAATCTGGCTCCCGAAAATGTGATCGAGATTGCCAGGCAAATTGAGATCTAGCCTGCTGGTTTGCAGCGTCCGGATCGTGAAAGACCGGGCCGGAGTCGCGGAATACCGGCTCACCCTGGCCGAAGCGATCCACCAAGTCGCGAAATACGCTCAGTAACCCGTACATCAGGGCGAGCACCGCGACCAACACCACCGACGCAATGACCAGAACACGCATCACCCCTCCGCAGTCTCCTTTGCACTGAGAGTGAGCCGATTTTCCTACGGAAATCGCGGTGCGCGGTGTAGGAAAAACGCTGATTTTGCTGTCAGATCGATTGGTGCGCCGCGTCGGCGGGCAGAATGCGGCCTTGTGCACTGCCAAAACCGATTCGCACCGCGTCCGGGCTTTCGCACCAGGCGCGAAGGACAACGCTGTCGCCGTCCTCCAGAAATTTGCGAGATTCGCCGCCGCCGATAGGTACCGGCCGGCTGCCGCCCGCGCTCAATTCCAACAGGGAGCCGGCCTCTGCCGCGGTGGGTCCGGACTGAGTGCCGGTCCCGAGCAAATCGCCGGCCCGCAAATTGCACCCGTTGACGGTGTGGTGCGCGACCAGTTGCGCGATCGTCCAGAAGGCATGACGGTAGCTCGTCAACGAGAGACGGTGCGCCGGCTCATTGCGTTCGCGCATGGCTGCACTTTGAATCAGCGCTTCGAGCCGGATATCGAAGGCTCCGGCCTCGCCATTCGTGCGGGAGTTCAGATACGGCAGGGGCGCGGGGGCGCTTTCGGGCCGCGTATGCGGCACGCGAAACGGCGCCAGTGCCTGCAGTGTGACGATCCAGGGGGAAATCGTGGTCGCGAAATTCTTTGCCAGCAAAGGGCCCAGGGGCTGGTATTCCCACGCCTGTAAATCGCGCGCCGACCAGTCATTGAGAAGGCATAGGCCGAAGACGTGAGCCTCGGCGTCGCCGATGGGGATCGGGATGCCCGGCGAATTGCCGCTGCCGATGAAGACACCGAGTTCGAGCTCATAGTCGAGGCGCATGGAAGGTCCGACGACAGGCTGCGCCGCACCGGGCGGCAGACGCTGTCCGCGAGGCCGGTGGAAGGTCTGTCCCGACACGCCGATGGAGGAGCTGCGGCCGTGGTAGCCGATCGGGATCCATTCATAGTTGGGGAGCAGCGGATTATCGGGCCGCATCAGGCGGCCGACGGCCGTGGCGTGATGGATCGAGGTGTAGAAATCGGTGTAGTCGCCGATATGCGCGGGCACTGAGTACTGCGCGTCAGCCTGCGGCACCAGGCAGCTCTGCAGCGCGGCTTGCAAGCGCGATCCCTGCCGAAGTCCCTCGAATAGAGCGCGGCGCACGGCGCTCGAGATTTGCGGCCCGAGCTGCATCAGCGAGTTGAGCGATGAGTCCGCGCCCGCGCAAATCCCTTGCGCGGCATGCGGCTCGAACAAACCGAGCCCGGACAGTGCGGCAAGATCGACGATCTGATCCCCGATCGCGACGCCGCCCCGGAACTTCTCCGCCGAACCCAAGCGTCGAAACTCGGCGAAAGGCAGATTTTGGATGGGAAAATCGCCGTCGATCCGGTTGGCCGAATCCAGCCAGCTGCGTGCCTGAGGATCGTTCGTCTCGTCGGTTGAGGCAGGATCGGTCACGGACGGGTCGGATGGAACCGCTTCTTGAGGTCGAGCCAGTGGGACATGTAGTCGGATTGCAGCGGCGGGGTTCCGCTGAGCGCCGCGCGGGTCGGTTTGATCACCCGCCGCGTCTCGAACATGAACGCCATGGTGTCGGTGATATGAACCGGCACCGACGTGTCCGCGGCAATCGCCTTCTCGAAGGCGGCCGCATCCGGACCGTGTCCGCTCATGCAGTTGTGCAGGGAAGCGCCGCCCGGCGCGAAGCCGGTGCTCTTGGCGTCGTATACGCCGCAAATCAAACCCATGAACTCACTCGCCACGTTGCGATGAAACCACGGCGGCCTGAAGGTGTCCTGCATGGTCAGCCAGCGCGGTGGGAAGATCGCGAAATCGACGTTGCCGGTTCCGGGCGTCTCGCTCGGCGAGTGCAGGACCGAAAAGATCGACGGGTCGGGATGATCGTACGAGATCGAACCGATGGTGTTGAAACGGCGCAGGTCGTACTTGTATGGCGCATAGTTTCCATGCCAGGCGACCACGTCCAGCGGCGAGTGGTCCATGCGCGCGGACCAGAGCCGGCTGGAGAATTTGCCGATCAGCTCGCAGCCTATGTCCAAATCCTCGTAGTGTGCACACGGGGTCTGGAAATCGCGTGCATTGGCGAGGCCATTGGAACCAATGGGTCCAAGCTCGGGCAACCTGAATGGGCTGCCGAAATTCTCGCAGACATAGCCGCGCACCGGACCTTCGGGAAGATCGACGCGGAACCGCAGGCCGCGCGGGATGACGGCAATCTCCTGCGGCTCGACGCGCAGCCGGCCGAGCTCGGTGTCGAGCCGCAGCGTGCCGAGCTGCGGCACGATGAGCATTTCGCCGTCGGCGCTGTAGAGAAATCGCTCCCGCATCGGCTGGTTTGCCGCATACAGATGGATCGCGCAACCGGAGAAGTCTTCCGGGGATCCGTTCCCGGCCACGGGCAGGAGACCTTCGACGAAATCCGTCGGGATGCCGGGCAGCGGCAAGGGGTCCCATCGCAATTGATTCGGCGATGCCGGCTCATCGTCGTGAGCCTCATCGAATCCGACGTGCGCCAGGCGCTGAAAGGGCCGGTGCAGCACCGAGGGGCGAATACGATACAGCCACGATCGGCGGTTCACATGCCGCGGGGCAGTGAATGCGGTCCCCGAGAATTGCTCGGCATACAGGCCATAGGGGCAGCGCTGCGGCGAGTTGCGCCCCACGGGCAAGGCCCCGGGCAGCGCTTCGGTGGCGAATTCATTGCCGAAGCCGCTTTGGTATTCGTGCATGTTGGTTCCACCAAGTTCTCGAGCGTGCAGAGCCTAACAGAAACCCCGGCGGCCATGGCAGGGTGAGGCAAACCCCAAGTGCCTGTTATATTGGGCGTCCATTCGCGAACGGAACATCTATGGCCGAGGCCGGTCAATTGGGTCGTGCTCTGCCTGCGATGCACGACCTGAAGGGTCGGATCGTGGGATTCATGCGTGGGGCGTCCACCGAAATAACGCCCTCGGAGGAGAACCGCCTGCCTGAACTCGCCGCCGTCCTCGCCGGCGGTACGGCAGTCTACGTGGCACACACGCCGAATACCGGATTCGCGGATGTGATCCGCGCCGCGCTCGCCGCGCAGCGCGCGGGGTTTCTCGCGACGCCTCACATCGCCGTACGGCGCGTCCCGGACAGACAGACCTTGAAGAAGGGACTCGCGGATCTGCGCGCCGGAGGCGTCGAACATATTTTGTTGATCGCGGGCGACGCACCGCGGCCGATCGGCGAATTTTCCTGCACCATGGATGTTCTCGAGTCCCGAATATTGCAGGATTCCGGCATCGTTCAGATCGGCATCGCCGGACACCCGGAAGGCCACAACGCGGTCGATACGGACCGTCTCTGGGAGGCACTCGAGGCCAAGCAAACATGGGCCGCGGGTTCCGGGCATCGCATGCACATCGTGACCCAGTTCGGACTCGATGGCGGCGCTTTCAAGCGCTGGGAACGCGAACTCGTGCGTCGGCGGATTCGCCTGCCCGTGCGATTGGGGATCGCGGGACCGGCGCCCATCCTCAAGCTCGCGCACTTCGCGATCCAATGCGGCATCGGTGCATCGATGCGCGCACTTATGCGCAACTTGAGCGCGGCCGGCCGCTCCTCGGGTTTGGCGGTCAGCCCGGATCAGCACTTGCTGGCCCATTTGACGGCCGCGGCCTCGGCCCAAGTTATCGCGCCGCATTTCTTCGCCTTCGGCGGTGCGCTGGAGACTGCGCGTTGGATGCAGAAGATCGCCGCCGGAGCGTTCGACATCGACGCACCCGCCGGACATTTCAGGCTGCATGATTGAACGCACGTCGCGGCCCCGGTGCCGCGCGGGACATCACGGAGGGTCGATCGGATCCCGCGCGTGCGGGCTGAGAAAATTCACCAGCGGCTCTCCGCCGCTGGCGTTCTCCGCGACCACCTTGAGCGCGACCAGAGTGGGGGTTGCGAGGATGATGCCCGCGATGCCCCAGAACAGGCCGCCGAACCACAACGCCAGGAACACCAGCATGGGATTCAATTGCAGGCGCCGGCCGACGAGCAGAGGCTGCACGAATTGCCCCTCGACGGTGGCCAGCGCCAGGTAGCTGCCGGCGACCGCGACGGCATGTCCCAGTCCGTCGAATGACACGATCGCCACCACCGTCAAGACGATCAGCGTGGTCGTCGATCCCAGGTAGGGAATGAAGTTGAGCACCGCGGCCATGGTGCCCCATAGCCAGGGATTGGGCATGCCGCACCACATCATGGCGACTGCCGTGGCTACACCTAAGCCGACGTTGATCAACGCCGTGGTGACGTAGAAGCGGCCGACTTCGCGGCGCACCTTTTCGATCACCAGGATGATATGGGCGGAATTCAGGTCGCTGGCGAACGCAGAGGTCATTCGCGCGAGCATGGGTGGTCCCCCCGCCAGCAAGAACAGGGTGAGGATGATGACGGTGACGCTGCTGAGGACGGGGCCGCGGGTCGCATCGAGCAACATGGCCGGCGCGCTTTCCTCGGGTGCTGCGACGGTCGGCGCCGGCGCCCCGTGCGTCACGCTGCCGATGTTGCCGGCGGAATTGCGCAGCTCGTCAATCCGGCCCACGACCTGCTCGACCGGGCGAATCTTCTTCTCGATGAGCCGCAAGGTGTGCGGTGCGGCCGCGAACCAGGTCTGCGCCGGCGCCGACAGGAAATTAACCAGAGCGGCGAACATTCCGAGAATCGCGATCAGGAGAACGGCGGCGCTGATGCTGCGCGGAATGCGCCAGCCGTGCAGGGCTTCGACCGGCCCCGAGAGAACGAGCGCCAGCAGCAGCGCCAACGCGATGGGGACGAAAGCAACGTGCGCGAAATAGAGCAGCAGTCCGACCGCGCCTGCCACCAACACTTTCATTGAATCGCCGCGCTCATTTTGCGCTGCTCATGGCCTTGAGCAGCCGGTAAGTGAATTCGACGCTCTCGTCGAAGGCTTGTATGCCGATTCGTTCGTCGCGTCCATGAGCGCGATTCTCATCGACGTCCGCCCAGACGCCGCTGATGTCGTAGCTCGGCATGCCGGCATTGCGGGTTTGCCGGTCGTCGCTGAATCCGGTGGCCATGGTGGGAATGATGGGTACGCCGGGCCACATCGAATGCACCAGCAAAGTCACTTTTTTCAGCAATTGCGGGGTGGGAGGCGATTCCGGGCTGACGATCGGCGGCGCATCCAGAGTCACGCGCACGGCGGGATCGGCAAGCGTGGCGATGAGCAGGTTTTGCACGTTCTCCGCCGAGTCTCCGGGCAGCATCCGGCACTGGACGGTTGCCCTGGCACGCTGCGGGAGGGCATTTTCGGCATGGCCGCCGGAAATCAGCGTCGCGACACAGGTGGTGCGCAGCTGGGCGTTGAGGCGCACATTCTGACTCAGACGCTCGGCGGCGGCGAGGTCGGGCGGGGACTGCGCGACGGCATGCATGTCTGATGCGATCGACCCCTTTTCCAGGGCCGAGAAGGCATCGAAGCTCGCACGCGTGGTGGCCGTCAGGGTGACCGGAAACTTGAACGCCTCCAGGCGGCTCAAGGCCGCCGCCAGCCGATAGATCGCGTTATCGGGGCCGGGAAGCGATCCGTGTCCGCCGGGACTCGTGGTTTCGAGCGTGAACGTCACGTACGTCTTCTCGCTGGTTCCCACTTCGAAGAACTGGCGCTCGCCGTTCTTCGTGCCGCCGCCGCCGCCGTCGAGATTGACCACCATGGCCGCGTCGATCAACTCGCGATGCTGCTTGAGAAGAAAGGCGGGCCCGTTGGAGTCGCCGCCCGCTTCTTCGTCGGCGGTGAACGCGACGATGAGATCGCGGTCCGGAACGAATTTCTCCCGCTTCAATCGGATCAGGGATTCGACCAGAGCGGCGTCCCCATCCTTCATGTCGATGGTACCGCGGCCGTAGAACCACCCATCCTGTTCGGTCAGCTTGAAAGGGTCGACCGACCAGTCCTCGGCCCGCGCTTCCACCACATCCAGGTGCCCGAGGAACAGGACGGCGTCGTTCGGGTGTTTGCCGCGGTAGCGGACCACGACGTTGCCCTTGGTCGGATGATCGGGCGGCGCCAGGAAAACCACCTCATTTGCCGGAAAACCCGCGCTCAAGAGCCAGCCCTGAATGGCCTTTGCAGCCTCCGTGGAACCGTTTGCATGCGTGGTGTTGATTTCCACCAATCCCTTCAACATGTCGCGGGCCAGCTGCTGATCCACCGGCGGCGCAAGAGGGGGCGCCGGAGACGCCCAGACGGCTGCCGCGACGGTCAACCCCAAGGCCGCCATCAATCCTCGCATTGAATTCTCCCCGTGCTTACAGTTCACTGGCAACGGATCTCGAGCGCGGTGTTCCACAGCCACCGGTAAGCGCCGAACCAGCGGTCCCGCAAACGGCGCTGAGCCCCGTTCGGATAGCTGCGAATCCGATAGCTTCGCGTGATGGTCCGCATCGCTTATTTTAACTCCGCGCGGGCCGCGGCGCAGTACTATAGACAGGCCGCCGGACGCCTGCGCGTAACGCCTAACATCGAGCTGCGCGCAATGGCTAAAGCCGGCGGGGGTCGTCCTCGTTCCGGGAGAACTTCAATGCGGTCGGCCATTATTGTCGCGTGCGGCCTTCTGCCGTGGGGTGTGCTGCCCACGGCCGTTGCCGCACTGGTCGCGTGGAAGTGCCTGTGAGCCGAGCTGTGCGCACCATGGGCAACGGCAGAGTTGAGGCGTTCAGCGACGGCGTCATCGCCATCATCATCACCATCATGGTGCTGGAGCTCAAGGTGCCGCACGGCGACACCTTGAGTGCGCTCGCTCCCTTGATTCCCAATTTCCTGAGCTACGTGCTGAGCTTCATTTACGTGGGCATCTATTGGAACAACCACCATCATATGCTGCACACCTGCGAGCGCGTGACGGGCCCGATACTCTGGGCCAATCTGCATCTATTGTTCTGGCTGTCATTGTTTCCGGTTACCACGGCGTGGATCGGGGAGAGCCACGCGTCCGCGGCACCCTCCGCACTTTACGGAGTGGTGTTGCTCATGGCGGCTATCGCTTATTGGATACTGCAGCAGCTGATCATCGCCGCACAGGGACCGCACTCGTTGTTGAAGGAGGCGGTTGGCGCGGATTGGAAGGGCAAACTATCGCCCCTCCTGTACCTGGTCGGTATCGGTGCCGCGTTCTTCTCGCCCCGGCTCGCCCAGGGTTTGTACCTGCTGGTGGCGCTGCTGTGGCTGGTGCCGGACCGCCGAATCGAACGGGTGCTGATTCGCGAATGACGCCGGCGCGTCGGCGAGACCTTGGACGCCGCGGCCCGCTAGCCGCGACGAACCAATGGATACGAAAGCATGGTCAAAAGTTCACGATCCATGGATGCGTCACCCGCAGCTTCCCGCTGGGCGATGCGGATCACAGCCGCTTCGTGCGCGACCATGAAGGCAATCATCGGCTGATCCGCGGGGGCCGCCGCGGCCAGCAGAGCGCGAAACCGCTCGAGATACGGTTGCGCGAGATCAGCAAGAGTGGCCATGGCGTCCCGCCACGGCATCGACGCAAATTCTTCCGCTACGCCGGCACCGTCAGACCGTAAGCGCTGATCCTCCACAAGATTTAGGCCGTGACTCGCGAGCAGCGGGCGCAGCCTGACCTTGGCCTCAGATTCGAGCTGTAAGAATAACTCCAGCTTATATCTCTGATCCGGATCGGAAGTCAGCTCCAGCCACCGGGACGCCAAGCCTTCACCCAAAATCTCCGCCCCATAAAGTTCTGCGATGCCCGCCCGATACGCCGCATGTTCCATGGTCGACTCCTTTGCCCGTATCGGCGCCCGCCTCAGGGTTATTTTGTTAAGCCGTCCGAAGTGTGACCGATGTCATCGTGACGGCGCGACGCCGCGCAAGATTTTGCACTCAATTGGGATACACACCAAGTTTCGTAATCCTCGATTTGGCTACGGTTGATCACCGGATCTACCGAGTGATTAGCCAGCATATGTCTACTCAGGTTCTCGTCGCGCGTTGCCGGCTACCGGCCTTGGTGGCCGTGGTGCTGCTGGGAATCGTCGGCCCGGGCCTCGCTCGAGCGGCGCCCGGCGCTCCGCCCGCCGACACGATTCTGGTCGTCAAGCACGAACGCAAGCTCTACTTGCTGCATGATAATCAACCGCTGCGCAGTTATCGTGTCGCGCTCGGCCTCACGCCGACAGGCGCCAAAGAGCACCAGTGGGACTTCCGCACGCCCGAAGGCAGCTACATCGTCGATTTTCGCCAGGAGCACAGCCATTACTTCAAGGCGCTGCACATTTCCTACCCGAGCCCTGCGGACTTGAAGCGATCCTCGGCGCTGCATCGGCCCGCGGGCGGAGATATCTTCATCCATGGAGAACCGAATCGGCCCACCAAGCCGGACTCCTACTACAAGACGCGCGATTGGACCAACGGCTGCATCGCCCTTGCGGACGAGGACTTGCAGGAACTATGGGATCTGACCATGGGCCGGACGCGCGTCGAGATTGTGCCCTAGCTAAATAACTCCCTTCGCGCGCAGCTCCTCGATCTGAGACGCCGGCATGGCGAGAAACTCGGCGAGCACCTCCTGCGTCTGCGCTCCCAGGGGCGGAGGGGCGGATCGATAGGTTACCGGGGTCGCCGACAGGCGCAGAGGATTTGCGACCAGCGGGACCGTGCCCGCGACCGGATGAGGCAGCTCCACCACCATGCCGCGGGCGCGAACTTGCGGGTCGTCGAATACCGCGTCCAGGGTGTTGATGGGACCGGCAGGCACCCCCACACTTTCCAGCGCGGCAATCCAGTGGGCGGTGGGATGCGTGACCGTGACAGCGCTCAACTGGTCGATCAATTCCCGGCGATTGGCCACCCGCCCTTTGTTGGCGAGAAAGTCGGGATCGTGCGCGAGGTGCGGCAGGCCCATGACGGCGCACAGGCGGGCGAACTGCGCATCGTTGCCCACGGCAATCACCAGGTAGCCGTCGCTGGTGGGAAAGTCCTGATAGGGAACGAGGTTCGGATGCGCGTTGCCCGAGCGGCGCGGGACGCTGCCGCTGACCAGGTAGTTCATCGCTTGATTAGCGAGGCAGGCCACCTGCACGTCGAGCAGCCCCAGGTCGATGTGCTGGCCGCAACCTGACCGCTCGCGGTGCGAGAGCGCCGCCAGTATTCCGATCGTCGCATACAGTCCGGTGAGTATGTCGGTGACGGCGACGCCGGCCTTTTGCGGTCCGGCTCCCTGCTCGTCATCCCCCCGCCCGGTGATGCTCATCAACCCGCCCATCGCCTGCACGAGCAAATCGTAGCCGGCGCGCTGTGCGTAGGGACCGGTCTGGCCGAACCCGGTGATGGAGCAGTAGATGATCTGCGCATTGATGGCGCGCAGCGACGCGTAGTCCAGCCCGTAGGCCGCAAGGCCGCCCACTTTGAAGTTCTCGATCACCACATCCGACTTGCGCGCGAGTTCGCGGACGATGGACTGACCCTCCGGGGTTGTGATGTCCACGGTGATGGATTTCTTGTTGCGATTGGCGCACAGGTAGTAGGCGGCGTCGGCACTGTCGTCGCCACGCGCCGTGCGCAAAAACGGCGGGCCCCATCCGCGCGTGTCGTCGCCGCCGTCCGGCCGTTCGACTTTGATGACCCGGGCGCCCAAATCCGCCAGGACCTGCCCCGCCCAGGGTCCGGCCAGGACTCGCGATAGATCGAGCACGGTGACATGCGAAAGGGCGCCGTTCATGGCGGCAAGTTAGCACGATCGAAAGGCCCACCGGCCTGCAAGATTATGCGATGCTTCCGGTTTTTGAGGGGAAAGGCCGGAACATGGGCGTAGGAAGCTTTCATTGGGACGATCCGTTGCTGCTCGATGAGCAGTTGACGGACGAGGAGAAGATGGTGCGAGATGCCGCCCGCGACTATTCGCAAGGGCGCCTGGCGCCGCGCATCGTCGACGCCTTTCGCCGCGAGCACACCGATCCGGGGATCTTCAGGGAGATGGGCGAGCTTGGATTGCTGGGTGCGACGATTCCCGAAGAATACGGCGGCGGCGGTCTCAACTACGTGAGCTACGGACTCATCGCGCGCGAAGTCGAGCGCGTCGATTCGGGATATCGATCCATGATGAGCGTGCAATCCTCGCTGGTGATGCTGCCGATCGAACGCTTCGGCACGGTGATTCAGAAACAGAAGTACCTGCCCCGGCTGGCGCGCGGCGAAGCGATTGGCTGCTTCGGCCTGACCGAACCCGATCACGGCTCGGATCCCGGCAGCATGGTCACGCGCGCCCGCGCCGCCGCGGGCGGCTACCGTCTGTCAGGCGCCAAGACGTGGATTTCCAACAGCCCCATCGCGGATGTATTCATCGTGTGGGCGAAGACCGAGGATGACATCATTCGCGGCTTCATTCTCGAAAAGGGCTGGAAGGGGCTGGCTGCGCCGGTCATTCACGGCAAGGTCGGATTGCGTGCCTCCACTACCGGGCAAGTGCTCATGGATGAGGTGTTCGTGCCCGAGGAGAATCTGCTGCCGGGCGTCACGGGCTTGAGAGGCCCCTTCACCTGCCTCGATTCGGCGCGTTACGGCATAGCCTGGGGTGCACTCGGCGCCGCGGAGAGCTGCTGGCACACCGCGCGGCAGTACGTGCTGGATCGCAAGCAATTCGGTCGCCCCCTGGCCGCGAACCAACTCATCCAAAAGAAACTGGTCGACATGCAGACGGAGATCTCGCTCGCGCTCCAGGGGTGTCTGCGGCTCGGCCGCATGAAGGACGAAGGCATCGCCTCGGTCGAAATCACCTCCATGCTCAAGCGCAATTCCTGCGGCAAGGCGCTCGATGTGGCGCGCGCCGCCCGCGACATGCTGGGCGGCAACGGCATTTCCGACGAATTCGGTGTGATCCGCCATGTCGTGAATCTCGAGGTCGTGAACACCTACGAGGGCACTCACGACATTCACGCGCTCATTCTGGGAAGGGCGCAGACGGGCATTCAAGCGTTTACGTAGATCGAGGCCGTCCTTGAGATCAAGGATAGCCCGGGGAGGCGCCGCCCGACGCCCGGGGAACGCGAAAGTTCGGCTTCAAACCCAACTCCCACGTGATGTCGGTGGGACCGTTGGTGGTCAAGGTCACCTGCCGAAGCGTGCTGTTCTCGCCGCCCTCCATGCTGGGATGCCAGACGCGCACCGTGTACTCGCCCGGCGGCAGATCGGCGATGGCCGCGGTGCCCGCGGCCGCGGTTTTCGCAAAGAACGGGGTTTCGGACACATAGATGTAACCGACCATCCAATCGTGGATGTTACAGCCCAGCACCACGACTCCCGGTTTGTCGAACACCACGGGCGGCGCGTCCGTGCCGGCATACAGGGGCAGCTCGAATACCTTCGCGGGAGAGAAGGAATAGACCTGGTGTCGGATGTGGTCGCTGTTCGGAAACCGAACCTTCGATCCCAGGAAAACAGGCGTTACATAGGCCACGAACTGCTTGTCGACTTGATCGACGGCATCCACCGGCGTCTTGGCGCGCGGTACGCTCTTCGAGTCCGAGGGGGTGGCCAACACCACCGCGTCCGCAACCGATTTTCCGTGATGATCCTTCACGAGAACACGGAGCTCCGCGGCAAGCCCCGGTATGACCCCGCCCATGAGAGTCAAACCTGCCAAGGCTGCGAGGATTCTGTTCATCAGTAGCGGTAGTTCCAGGTAACTTCGGCGATCGACTTCGCGTATTCGTTGCCGCCGTCCGCGTGCGTCTCGAAGCGCTCGAAGCCGCATCCGAGAAGACTGTGGACGGTCGGAGAGACGCTCAAGCCCACGCGAAATCCGAAAGTCGTGCCCGGGAGTTTGTAGGCGTAGGCGTTAGGTCCGAATGCCGGATCGTCGGCGAGGGCTGTGGAGGCGGAGTACGCCGTCGCATTGGGCTCCAGGGTGGTCGAGACCACATCGCCCTGGCGGCCCAACAGGGCCACGGCCAGGTAGGTGCTCTCCATCAACGAATATTCCAAATTGATCCCCAGGCTGTGACTGACTTGGCTGTAGGCGTCGCCCGACAGTCCCGGCACTTCCTCCTCCTGAGGGCTTGCCGCCCGGTTCTCGTAGGTGTAGTCCGCCCAGAAATTCCAACGCTCATCGAAGCGCCGGCCCGAGGCGAGCGTCGCACGGTAGTCCCAGGCATTGCGATAGCTGTCATCGTAGCTCAAGCGCTCGACCGACACTGCGGCGCGCGCCCACGGAGCGAGGGCACCCAGTCCCCATTTCTTTTTCAGTGCGAGGGTCGCATCAAGAGATACATTATTGAGGCCGGTGAGCTTGAGGTACGACCCCCCGCCGAGGTCGCCGCCGACCGTCACGGTGTAGCCGTCGTCGAGCGGAAACAGCCGAGCGATCGAGAGCCGCGCGACGTAGAGAGTATCGGCGACGATGTCGGGTGAGAATTGCGCATTGCCGACGTTGTCGTCGTGCCGCACGCCGGCCTCGGCTCCCAGTGTCCAATCGCCGTGCGCGGCCAGCGGAATGGCCGCCAACACGACGAATGCTGCATACGCGCCGAGGGTCGCCGCAGATGCGTGGCCAAGAGCATGCCTTTGCATATGACGTCGCACGGGGGCCATTATGCAGCGCTACGTCCACGTCCGTATGTCTACCCGTCGGCATTTTACCGACAGGTGGACGGATTCCAACGCAAGGTGCCGACATGAAGACGCGCGAATTGGGACGACAGGGGTTGAAGGTTTCCCAGCTGGGTTTGGGCTGCATGGGGCTGTCGGACTTCTATTTCAGCAGCCGCGCCACCGAGGCCGAAGGTATTTCGCTGATCCATCGTGCGCTCGATTCGGGCTTGACGTTCTTGGACACCGCCGACGCCTATGGTCCGCACACCAATGAGCGGCTGGTGGGCAAGGCGATCGAGGGGCGGCGCAGGGACTCGGTGGTTCTGGCGACCAAGTTCGGCATCGTGCGCGAGCCGGGTTCCGGCACCGCCCGCGCGATCGACGGCAGCCCGGACTACGTCCGCTCGAGTTGCGAGGCTTCGCTGAAGCGATTGGGCGTATCCACCATCGACTTGTACTACCAGCATCGCGTCGATCCCAAGATCCCCATCGAAGAGACGGTGGGGGCGATGTCGCAGCTCGTCAAACAGGGCAAGGTACGCTACCTCGGTCTTTCCGAAGCCGCTCCGGCCACGCTGCGGCGTGCCCACAAGGTTCATCCCATCAGCGCGCTGCAAACGGAATACTCGCTGTGGAGCCGGGACCCCGAGGACCAGATCCTTCCCACGGTGCGCGACCTCGGCATCGGTTTTGTCGCGTACAGTCCCCTGGGACGCGGTTTCCTGGCGGGCCGGTTCCGGCGATTGGAGGATCTCTCGCCGGACGACTGGAGGCGCGAGTCGCCGCGGTTCCAGGGCGACAATTTCAAGAAGAATCTCGCCGTGGTCGAGCAGATCGAACTCTTGGCCAAGGAGAAGGGCTGCACGCCCTCGCAGCTGGCACTCGCGTGGTTGATGGCGCAGGGTGCGGACATCGTGCCCATACCCGGCACCACCGACCGCGGGCGGCTCGAGGAAAACTTGGGCTCGGCCGCCGTCGCCCTCACCAAGGACGATTTGCAGCGCATCGAAGCCGTGGCGCCGCTCGGCGTTGCGACCGGACCGCGCTATCACGAGAGCATGATGCGATTTCTCAACGGCTGAGGCTTTGAGCCCAAGCGCTTACGGCGAGGATCTCGGCCGATGCTCGCCCTGAGTGATGAGGCAGGCGTTGCGGCTGCCGGTGGCGTAAATCCACAGCCAGCTCAAGGCGACGGCGAGACGGTTGCGCACACCGATCAGGAAGTAGATATGGGCGAGGCCCCAAATCCACCAGGCGATCCAGCCGCGCACCTTGATCCAGCCGAAATCGATGACGGCGGCGCGTTTGCCGATGGTCGCCAGATTTCCCGAGTGCGAGTAGCGAAAGATTTTCGGCCGGCTGTCCCCGCGCAGGCGCGCCCGGATGGTGCGGGCCACGTGCAGGCCCTGCTGTTTCGCCGCGGGCGCAATTCCCGGAACCGGTTTGCCGTGCCAGGCCGAGATGGTCGCGGTGTCGCCGATCACGAAGATCTCCGGATGTCCCGGCGCCGTGAGATCCGCTTCCACCTGGGCGCGCCCGGCATTGTCGGCCGGCAGTCCGGCCCAAGCGGCGGCGGCCGACGCGCGAACCCCCGCCGCCCAGAGGATGACTTTCGCGGCGAGCGGCCGCCCCCCGTAGATCACGCCCTGCTCGCTGCACTCGCTGACGGGCTGCCGCAGTTGCACCTCCACTCCCAGGCGCTCGAGCGATGCATGAGCATAGGCGGAGAGATCCTCGGAAAAGCTCGGCAAGATGCGGGGTCCCGCCTCGATCAGCACCACGCGGGCATTGCGCGTGTCGATGTGCCGAAACTCCCGGGGTAGATTCTGTTTGGCGAGCTCGGCAATTGCACCGGCCAGCTCGACGCCGGTGGGTCCGCCGCCGACGATCACGAAGGTCAGCAGCGCGGCGCGAAGCTCGGGGTCGGTCTCGCGCTCGGCGTGCTCGAAGGATAGCAGAATCCGCCTCCGGATCGAGATGGCGTCTTCCAGGGTCTTGAGGCCCGGCGCGTAGGGCTCCCATTCGTCGTGGCCGAAATAAGCGTGCCGTGCTCCCGTGGCCAGTACCAGCGTGTCGTAGCCCACCGTGCCGCCGTCGTCGAGCGCCACCGTGCGCTCGCGGGTGTCGACTCCCGTCGCCACGCCGAGCAATGTCGTGACCTCTCGGCGCTTGCGCATCAAATGACGAATCGGCCAGGCGATTTCCGAGGTCGCGAGCAACGCGGTACCAACCTGGTACAGCAGAGGCTGGAACAGATGATGATTGCGCTGATCGACGATGGTGACGGAGACCCTCGCTCCGGCCAACCCCTGAGCCGCCGCCAGGCCGCCGAAGCCGGCGCCGACGATGACCACACGATGAGTCATTCGCTCGCGACGGCGTAGCCCGCCGCGACCCAGGCATCGAGTCCGCCGTACAGGGGCCGGACCCGCTTGAAGCCGTGATTCATCAGAATCTTGGCGACGCGCGCGGCGGACGCTTCGCTCGGGCAGGTGCAGTACAGAATGATGTCGCGATCGCGCGGCAATTCCTTCAGGTGGTGCGCCACGTCCTGCAGCGGAACGTGCAACGCGCCCGGGATCCAGCGCGGCTCGAGCGCACGCGCGGTGCTGGAGCGCACATCGATGATGAGGGGCGAGGCGCCGGCCTGGATGAGGCCGTACAGGTCCCCGACGCTGATCCGCGCCATGCGCAACATTCTGTAGAAGCGCCTGCGCTCCCACCACTTATAGGCGATATAGCAGGCCAGCAAGGCGGCAATTCCAACGCCGGCGATGCTGCCGAATTGGCCCACCTGTTCCAGCAGCCGCTCGATCTGCGATTGAAACAGGACGCCGGCGCCGAGACCGACCCCCACCCAGAGAACCGCGGAGCAGGTGCTCAAAAAGAAGAACCGCGGCCAGCCCACGCGCAGCGCGCCGGCCATGGGCGGCGCGATGATGGCGAGGCCGGGAATGAATTTCGCGATGACCAGGGAATTGATGCCCCAGCGCTCGAAGCGGGTTTGCGTCTGGCTGACGCAGGAATCGGGTTCCAGGGAAATCTTGCACAGGGCTTTGAGGACGCGGATGCCGTATCTTTCCCCGATCCAGTACCAGCCGCAGTCCGCCGTGAGGCACGCCATCACCGCTCCCAGGAACAGCGCCGGCAAGGACATCTCTCCCCGGGCGCCGATGGCGCCGGCGACGATGAGTGTCGGCACCGCGGGCACGGGAATACCGATCTGGTCGAGTAGTACGTTGACGACTACGATCAACGGTCCGTACGGACCTAGATGGGCGATGAGCTCGTGAGTCACGGGCTTGGGCTCCTAAGTACCAGTCGTCGCCGCGAGCGCCCGCCCGTCGCGGGGCGTCCCGGCAGCGCCGTGATGGCCCCGTTCTATATCGGGAAGGAACGCGGCCACCATGCCGAGCAGCGGCAAATACGCGCAAATCCGGTACACGAACTCGATACCGTAGCGGTCGGCAAGGCCGCCCAGCACCGCCGCGCCGATGCCGCCGATGCCGAATGCGAACCCGAACAAGAGGCCCGAGATGGCGCCGACCTTGCCCGGCATCAGCTCCTGCGCGAACACCACGATGGCCGAGAATGCCGACGACAAGATCAATCCGATGATGAAGCTCAACAGGCAGGTCCACGTCAGGCCGACGAAGGGCAGCAGCAGCGAGAACGGCGCCACCCCCAGAATGGATACCCAGATCACCCGCTTGCGGCCGATGCGGTCGCCGATGGGGCCGCCGAACAGGGTGCCGAGCGCCATTGCGCCCAGAAAGACGAACAAATAGATCTGCGCCGTCTGCACGCCGACGTGAAATTTCTCGATCAGATAGAAACTGTAGTAGCTCGAGATGCTGGCGGTGTAGAAGAATTTCGAGAAGATCAACATCACCAGGATGCCGATCGACCAGGCCGCCCGGCGCGGCGACACGGGTCCCGCGGCAGCGGTGCGGATCTTCGCGCCGCGCGAATGATCCAGGTGCCGGCGCTTGTACCAGGCTCCGACCCGGGCCAGCACGGTCATGGCGAGCAGGGCGGCGAGCGCAAACCAAGCGAGGCTCGACTGCCCGTGAGGGATGATGATCCAGGCGGCGAGCAGCGGGCCCATCGCGCTGCCGGCGTTGCCGCCCACCTGGAAGATCGACTGCGCCAGGCCATGGCGGCCGCCCGAAGCGAGGCGCGCGATGCGCGAGGATTCCGGATGAAAGATCGATGAGCCGGCGCCCACCAACGCGGCCGCCGCCAGCACGACCGGGTAGCTCGTCGCAAATGCCAGGGTGACGATGCCGATCAACGTGAACCCCATGCCGACGCTCAATGAGTACGGCTTCGGATGCTTGTCGGTGTAAACGCCTATGACCGGCTGCAGCACCGAGGCACAGATCTGATAGGTGAGTGTGATCACGCCGATCTGCACGAAACTCAAGCTGAATTCGCCCTTGAGCAGCGGGTAGATCGCGATGATCAGCGATTGCATCATGTCGTTCAGAAAATGCGAAAAGCTGATCGCGCCCAGGACCTTGAAGCGAGTCGGCGCCGCCTGCTCGGTCGCGCGTGAATTTGCGGTGACGGTCTCGTTCATAAACCTCGAAGTTCTCCAGGGACGAGGACGACCCCGCCGGCTAGAGCCATTGCGCGCAGCTCGATGTGAGGTG